>JAABUQ010002451.1_pt1 | contig 36741 bp, 28 predicted proteins | sample 5560001 | NCBI WGS metagenome assembly JAABUQ01 (sample SAMN10711888, study PRJNA513371) | rock metagenome | isolation source: Antarctica rocks | place: Antarctica: Victoria Land, Finger Mt nord | collected 2015-12-18 | reverse complement strand
GTCGATTCCGTTACGTGTTTCGATATCAACAGGGAGATGAAGACGTTTTTCAGCATACATTGAGTTTTCGATCCTACGTCTTGGACGATTCGTTTTATGAGTATCTCTTGTTGGCGCAGTGGCTAGCTCCCTATAGCCTTACTCATGGCTATGTCGGTTTCTTTCGTACTGAGTACGACGATCATCCGACGTTGCTCTACTTCAAAGCCGGAAAGCTGTATACGGCCGAAGTTATCGATACTCCGAAGGACATAGAAACCGGCAGCGCCTGGTGAGTATGGTGGACCTGCAGACCATGGCTGTCAAAAGGTGTTATGGGCCGCCTTAGACTACACCCCACGCCCGGAACCTTGTCACCACGGTCTACGACGGGGACAACCGCGTAATGCAGAGTGTGGCCATGACCGGGACGAGCACCGTGGCTACCACCCTGGGCTACGACCCCAACGGCAACACGGTGGCCACGACCGTGCAGGCCACGGACAGCGCGCATCCGGGCAGACGCGGGTCTCCACCTACGGCGCGAGCTACGACGCGGCGGACCAGCAGATCAGCGAGACGACCGACGGACTGACCACGGCCTACGGCTACGACGCGACGGGGCAGCGGCGCACGCAGAGCCTGCCGACGGGCGGGAGCGTGACGCGCGTGAGCGACGCGGGGGGGGCGTCACGGAGATCGACGAGGCGGCGCCGGGGGCAGGGCCGTACAGCAGCGTCTACGACAACTATGACAATGTGACGGGGCAGGCGCGGTCGTTCCAACTGGGCGACGGGGTGGTGGGCCAGCGCTCGTTCGACGGGGCCAACCGGCCCACGAGCGTCAGCTACTATAACGTCTACGGCTCCTCCAGCCCGAACACGGCCCTGACCTACGACACGGCAGGGCGGGTCGCCAGCACCACCACGCTCTCGGGGACGGACACACTGGGCTACGACGGGGCCAACCGCCTGGTCAGCGAGAGCGGGCCGCAACTGCTGGTCAAGAGCGGCGCCCACTGGACCTACGACGGCAACGGCAACATCCAGACCGCCATCGACGACACCGGCGCGACCGACCTCTACACCTACAGCACCAGCATCCCCAACGAGCTGACGGCGATGGGCGCGACGGGCGACCCGCTGACCAAGACCACGGCCTACAGCTACGACGGCAGCGGCAACGTCACCAGCATCGCCAACACCGCCGCACCCAACGACAAGAACGCGCTGGTGCAGCACCTGAGCTACGATAGCCAGGGGCGCGTCACCCAGGTCACGTACCTGGACCACAGCAACAACAACACGACGACCACGATCACGATGACCTACAACGCGCAGGGGCAGCGGGCAGAGTACGCCATCAGCCCGCAGGGGCAGGCCATGGTGGACATGCGCTTCGCGTACCGGGACGGGCAACTGGCGCAGCAGCAGGTGATCAGCAACACGGCGGGCGTCCTCGTCGTGCTCTACACCAACACCTATCTCTACGGGCCAAGCGGAGAGCCGCTGGAACTGATCCACGCGCAGCCGGGGCAGCCGACGGGGCGCTACTGGTACGAGACGGACAGCCAGGGCAGCGTCATCACGCTGACCGACAGCCACGGCATCGTGGTGGACCACTACGCCTACGACAGCTGGGGCGAGTCCACCTCCGACGACCGCACCAGCGAGCACGTGCCGCAACAACTGCGCTACAAGGCCCAGTACTACGACGAGAAGCTCACCTGGTACTGGCTCGACGGCCGCTACTACGACCCCGAGACCGAGCGGTACCTGCAACCAGAGGGCGACCCTAGCTTCGTCTATGCGAGCGACAGTCCAACCAATCTGGGTGTAGCGTGCAAGATCGAGGTGCGGTTCAAATATGCCTTCAACCACTTCGGCATCCGGAAGTACCACGCGTACATCATCACGCAGGGGACTGTAACGCGCTACTATCGCGGTGGCCCACAAAATCACACCTTGTTCGATAGCTCGAGTAACAGTTCGGACAACTTTGGGCATGGCGCCGGTCTCTTCGGCTTCGTACGGACAGCCCACGGTCTATACAGGCCGCTAACGCCAGATTACTCGACCGAGCCGCGCCCGTTCTTTGATGTCCATGATCCCCAGAATCGGACGTGCGACTGCTTAGACACCACGTTCGTGCAGATACTGAACGCCATTGACGGGGCAAATACTGCCTACACTCTCCTCACGGCGAACAGCAATTCCGTCGTCTACACGGTCCTATCGCATGCCAATCTGAATCCGCCTGATCAAACTCCTTCGACCGCGCCGTCCCCAGGATGGCAGATTAGTTTACCACCGTACCCCAACTTTCTCTACTACCTCTTGAATGGTCCGCCATTACCATTTTCCTGAATACTCCACCGTCACCCCTTTTGGTGTTACGTGGCGCTCTGCACTCATGGCACGGGTGCAGCGCGCCAAATTTCCCACGACGGTCACACCGCTCTTAAACGGCGTGGGACGTATAGTTAGTTCATACAGGGTACTACTGCAAGTCGGAAGCTTTGTGCCTCGACATCATGAGGGCACCATCGTGCAGGAAGGGTATGTAGCACGGGAATGGAAGAGGAGATGTCATGCCTCGTCGTGTCGGGCTGTTATTGAGTGTAGCAGGGGTCATCAGTGTCGTCGCTGTGGGCGCATTGTCCTACCAACAACTGGTCCATCGGCTGCAACCCAAGCAGACGAGTGCCCAAATGAAGCGTTTAATTGAGGAACACCTCCCCTTGGGGTCAACGGTGCAGCAGACAGTTGCATTTCTTCATGCCAATCATGTGCAAACCGATATTGCCATTCCAAATCGAGGTGGCACCGAGGACATTGAGCGTGCGGACCCTCAAGGCTCGACCTTGCGCGCGGCGATTCCCGATGCCTATCCGGGCATCTTCGTGAGCGGCGGCATTTTCATGAAGTTCGGGTTCAACGCGCAAGGGCGCCTGGCTCGTTATGATGTCAGAGATGTCTACACCGGGTTATAGGCCGGTAGGACCTGAGTGGGCTATTGCCGCTCAGGTCCAGGGACGCCCGACGACCGGCTGAGAAGGCCGTCGCGAGAAAGAGGGCCTGTGGAGTACGTCCGGATCGTGCTGCTGAGTATCGGTTGTGCTGTGGTCTACGGGGTCATCCACGATCAGGTGACGGCCCATCTCTGCGTGGAGTATTTCACCATCGGTCACGCATCGCTCCTCGGCCTGACCGACCCCACCGCCCTTGCCTTTGCGTGGGGCGTGGTAGCGACGTGGTGGGTCGGGCTGCAGTTGGGCGTGCTCTTGGCGTTGGCCTGCCGCGTGGGTCCGCAGCCCAGGCTCAGCGTGCGCGATGTGCGGGCGCCGATCATCACGCTGATGCTGTGCGTCGGTGTCACGTCCGCCTTGGCCGGGGGCGTGGGATACGTCCTGGCCCACGCGGGGACGACACACATCTCGTATACAGTTGCGGCGCGTGTCCCCACCGTCAAGCAGGTCGCGTTCATTGCCGACGCCTGGGCACACGAGAACGCCTACAACGTGGGCGCCATCGGCGGCATCCTCGTCTGCGCGTGGGCCTGGCGCGAACGCGGCCGACGACGCCGGGAGCGCGTCGCGCACCGAGACTGGTGGCAGGCAGTCCAACGGACGATCTGGGACGGCTCCGCGCGACGGAGGCCGGGGACACGTCTCCTGGGCGTCGCCGCAGTTGCCGTGTTAAGTATCGGGACCCTGACGCTGATCCCTAACTGGTTCCTGGAGCCGGGAGACCCAGAGTCGGTGTACTTTGTCGTGGGCATCGCCTGGCCGGTTGTGTTGTTCCTCTTTTGTGCCCTGGGTACAGGTGCCCTGCTGATGGCGCGGCAACCACGGGCCGCGCTCGTCTTTCCCATCGTCTGCCTCGTGGTTGGCTACATCGGGGCTTTCTACCTGATCAATACGGCCGGAGGCACAGGCGTTTCCGCCGCCGAAGCCTTCCTTGCCCTCGATGTCTTAGTCGCCTACGCAGCCTGGCGCCTCATCTTGCGTCCCGAACATCCTCCGGCGAGAGGCCAATCCTGGTAGCCGCGGTCGGGCAGCAATGGCTACAGGTGACCGAGATACGGAATCATCGCTCACGTCGACGTATAACCAGGTCCGCGCCTACACATACGACGGAGACGAACAACGGACTGACCACCGCCTCCGGCTACGACGCGACAGGCCAAGAGCGATTGGAGTCGGTGCAGGACGGCCAGACTGCGGTCGTGATGCTGTATCCTTGAAGCCATGAGACACGCAAGAGCTATTTTGCTGGGAGTATCGCTGATAGCTGCAATACTCGGCGCAGCCGTCTTTTTCGCACACCGTTCGAACTCCGACTCCAGCCCCGTCTATTCTGTCGCGCAGGTCATAGCAGGCTTGCGGTACCAGCCATTGCGATGGGTTGGTCACGCCGTCCACGTGCGCGGTGTCCTTTGGGAATACGGCATTCTTGGCGGTGCAAGCGGCACGACAGCACGAGGCGCCCTGCTGATCGAGAATTGGCCCGTGGCGCCCCATACGCTCCAGTATATCTTCACGCCGGCCGGGCAATATCAGTTCAACACGCCGTCCACGGAACCAGTGTTGCTCATACGAGGGGCCGTGCCCTTTCCTCGACCATCTACAGGCGTCAATGCCCTCGTCAATGCCCTGTTTGACCTTCTCCAACGAATCGTCCGATGAAGCGATCACTCCAATCCGTCCGATTCGTCCGGCCGCCAACCGCATGTCTATCGTGTCCTCCTTGTGACGCCAGGTCACTGCCCGTTTGTCGTAGCGTCTCCGTGTTTAAGTGGGATATTGCATTAGGGAACGGCCATAAGAGAAAGGTGCGTTTATCGCTCGATGGTATCCTACATAGGGAGGCCCTTGATTGCATCGTGCCTCGGCCTGGAGTCAGGAATAGCGCCATGATGGAAATAACAGTACAGGTCCCCGACGCCCTCGGACAGCGGCTGCGGCGGTATCAGGAACGCTTGCCGGAGGTGCTGGAGCGTGGCCTCCGTGAAGTCGCAGCCGAGAGTTCAAGCGCGTTTGAGGATGAAAGCGGTGTCCTGGAGGTGCTGGCTAGCGAACCGGCGCCGGATCAGATAGTCGCGCTACACCCGTCCGCACAACTCCAGGCGCGCGTCACCGATCTCGTTGACCGGAGTAAGCGCGGCGAACTTTCGCCCACGGATGAGGCCGAGTTGGAGCGTTATCTGGCCGTCGAGCACCTGGTGCGCTTGGCGAAGGCCCACGCATACAAGAGACTCGCGGCGCGGGGATGAGCCGGACGTATGTGCCAGCGGAGCTACGGCGCGTCGTGCTGGAGCGCGCCGGTGGACACTGTGAATATTGGTTAGCGCGCAGAAGGTCTGGGGTCAGGCGACAAGGGAGGGGGGCTGGCGCAGCTGCCAGTAGCGGTCCCAGTCGCCGGTGAGGCGCAGGGCGCGCAAACGCATGAGGGCAACGCTGGTCTCCTCACTCCCGTGCATGCCCTGGTTCTTCTGGCGGCGGGCCACGAGCAGGTCGTTGCCCTTCTCGGCCTGGCCGCTGCCAATGTACTGGCGGTGCCGGTGACGGTCGCGCTAGCAGGGGATGGTGGCGCGGCGGGCGTCGAGGTAGCTGATCCACTCGTCAAGGGGCGCGGGGCGGCGAGGGTCCGGCGGGGCCTTGGCCTCGGCGCGGAAGCCCTCGGCAGCGGCGATGGCCCCGTCCCCATCGCCGCGCCAGAGCAGGTGGCGCAGGGCGCGCTGGAAGCGCAGGCGCGTGGGCTTGTCGCGGCAGACGTGCGTGCTGGTCTGGTAGCAGCGGGAGCGCACGTGGGACCAGTCCAGCAGCATGATCGCCCCGCGCGGGGCGAGCGTCGTGGCGAAGAAATCGCGCAGCCAGCGCGCGCCATCGGCCAGCAGGATCACCCGGCGCGGCGGGTCAGCGGCCGCGGTCTCTCCAGCGGGCGCACCCTGACAGAGCGCGCAGAGGACGCCGAGCGTGGCCAGGAAGGGAGCGCCCGTCCCGCTCACGGAGCGGTAGCCCTCCGCCGTGGCCACCCGCGCCGTGCGCACCTCCCAGAACTGCCGCCGCTGGGGACGGCGGGTCAGCACCTCGTCCGCGCTCACCACCACCTCCCGCGGGCCGATGCGCGGCCCCAGGTGGCGCAGGTCTGCCTCTCCCTCCCGCGCCGTGTCCCACTCCTCGCGCCGCACCTGCAGCACCCGCTCCCAATCGGCCAGCCGCACGCCGCGCGGTGGCCGCGCCTCCCCGTCCGCTAGCGCCTGATCCACCGCCGCGCCCCGTTCCGGCGGCCAGCCCGCCCGGCGGCGCGGTTCCCGCGCGGGGCACAAGCGCGGTCGTAGCGCCTGCCCCCTCCGCGCTCCTGCTGGGCGGTGAGCCAGGCCGCCTCGCCCCGCTCGGCCCTCCGCCAAGGCCGCCCCATGCTCACGCACCACGGTGCGCCCCGTGCTCGCGCAGACCACCTCCGCCGCATCCTCGTGCGTCTGCCAGCCCAGCAGCCGCGTCGCCGTCACGAACGGCAGCGTGTCCGGCAGCAGGCAGGCCATCTCCTGCAGACCCCGTGTGATCACGATGCCCCCGTGCGGCGGCAACACCGCGTTGCCCGGCATCACGTGCCCCGTGCCCGTGCCCGTGCCCGTGCCCGCGCCCTCAGCCAGAATCTGCCGCCGGATCGTCAGCCGCCCGAAACGGCTGGCCACCGTCAGGTCAGCGCGTCCGTCCCGCTCCCAGGCTTGAGGGGGGGAAAGGACGGCAGTGGGCCTCCACCGCCGCCGCGTCTGTCGCCTCCCACTGCGCCTCCATCACCCGCCGTAGGATCGCCTGCCCCGCCTGGTGCGTCTCCTCCTCGATCACGTCGAGCGCCGTCCCCGCCGCCACCCCCAGCGGGTCCACCGGCGGCAGGTCATAGCGCGCCACCTCCGTCGTCCGCTCCCCGCCCTCGTCCTCCTCCACCCGACAGCGCACCACCCGCAGCCGGCTCATCGCGGTCCCTCCTCCTCGTTCCCCGCTTCCTCCTTACAGATAGCGTACCGCATCACAGATAGCGTACCGCATCGCCGCCTCCCGTGATCGCGGTCCCCCTCACCCCAGACCTTCTGCGCGCTAACGAATTGTCGTAGGCGCGCAGAAGGTCTGGGATGGGCGACGATACGCCTGGGAGCGCCGGCTTCCAGGCGTATCGTCGCCCATCCCAGACCTTCTGCGCGCCTACGAATATTGCCTTTATCCCCAGGACTTCGCTTTCCTCGCATTCGAGCTGGAGCATATCGTTGCCGAAAAGCACGGAGGCGCGACCGTGGCCGACAATCTCGCCCTGGCCTGCTCGTATTGCAACCGCTTTAAGGGCTCCGACCCCGGCTCATTCGACCCCGAGACCGGTCAACTCGTCCCTTTCTACCATCCGAGACGGCAGCAGTGGGCGGATCATTTTCGCCTCGAAGGAGCGCGGATCGTGCCAGTGACCCCTGAAGGACGTGTGACCGCCGCCATCCTACAACTCAACAACCACGACCGGCTCCTGGAGCGCCAACAATTGCTCGACGTGGGCGCGTATCCGTAGACCCCCGACCTACTTGACATCTCCGTCCGTCGATGACGATACAAAGGGGTACATTCGCAAGGGATTCGAGGAGTACAGCCACCGACGTGTACACCTATAGCGCCAGCATCTCCAACCAGTTGAAGGGCGCAAGGCGACGGCTAAGATCTGCTTAGGTTTGGTCGTGGCGCCAGCAGCGCACGTCGTGGCCCGGCCCCACGGGCAGGAGCTCGGTCTGCCAGGTGCGGCAGGCGTCGGTGACCAGCGGGCAGCGCGGGGCGAAGCGGCAGCCCGGCGGGATGTCGGTCAGCGCGGGCGGCGCCCCGCCGATGGGCTGCAGGTAGCGCGAGGTGGTGTCGCTCTCGGGCAGCGAGTGCAGCAGGCCAATGGTGTAGGGGTGGCGCGGGTGGGTCAGCAGGGTCGCGGTGTCCCCGATCTCCACGATCTGGCCGGCGTACATCACGGCCGTGCGGTCGGAGGTCTCGGCGATGACGCCGAGGTCGTGGCTGACCAGGATCACGCTCATGCCCAGGTCGCGTTGCAGCGAGAGCAGTAAGCTCAGGATCTGGTCCTGGATGGTCACGTCGAGCGCGGTGGTCGGCTCGTCGGCCAGCAGCACTTTGGGGCTCGAGGCCAGGGCCATGGCGATCAGCACGCGCTGGCGCATGCCGCCGCTGAACTGATGGGGATAGTCGCGCATGCGCCGCTCGGGCAGGGGGATACCGACCAGGCGCAGCAGCTCGACCGCGCGCTCACGGCGGGCCGCCGAGCCCATGTCGCTATGGGCGCCGACGGCCTCGATCACCTGGTCGCCCACGCGGACCACGGGGTTGAGCGCGGTCATAGGGTCCTGGAACACCATGGCGAGGTGGGCGCCGCGCAGGCGTTGCCGTTCGGCGCCGGAGAGCGTCAGGAGGTTGCGTGAGCCGTAGCCGGCGTAGTAGACGGCGCCGAGCGTGCGCGCCGGCGGGGAGGGCATCAGCCCAACCAGGGTGCGGCAGGTCACGCTCTTGCCGGAGCCGCTCTCTCCTACCAGCCCCAGGACCTCACCCTGGTATAACGTGAACGAGACGTCGTCCACCGCGCGCACCACGCCGCGCTCGCTGGCGATATAGGTGCGCAGACCCTCTACGCGCAGCACCTCCTCGCGCGGCGTCAGCTCCCCTATCTGCCGATCCTCGAGCATCCCTCACCCCCCTAACCCCCTCTCCCTGTGCGCGGGAGAGGGGGAGACGATAGTCCCTACGTCCCCGGACGCAGCACATCGGCTACACCGTCGCCGAACAGGCTAAACCCGACGCCCACGAGCACGATGGCCAGGCCGGGCATCGTGGGCAGCCACCAGGCCGAGAGCATGAAGTTCTGGCCGTCGGAGATCATGGTGCCCCACTCGGGCGTGGGCGGCTGCGCGCCCAGGCCCAGGAAGCCCAGCGCCGCGCCGAGCAGAACGTTGCCCACGGCGTCGACCATCGAGAAGATGACCGCGTAGGACACGATGTTGGGCAGGATATGGCGCAGCATGAGGCGCAGCGGATGGTAGCCCAGCGCGCGCCCCGCCAGCACGTACTCCTGCTTCTTGGCCACCAGCGTCTCGGCGCGCATGATGCGCGCGTAGGTGATCCAGCCCGTAATCCAGATGGCCAGAAACATGTTGAAGGTACTGGGCCCCAACACGCCGACGATGGCGATGACCAGCACGAAGAACGGGAAGGCGAAGAACACGTCGACCACGCGCATGATGACCGCGTCGACCCAGCCGCCGAAGTAGCCGGAGATGAGCCCGATCACCGAGCCGACCACCACGGTGACGGCGGTGGCGCCGAAGCCAATGGCCAGGTCGATGCGGCCCCCGTAGAGAATGCGCGCCAGGATGTCGCGGCCGTACGAATCGGTGCCCAGGGGATGCCCCGGCGTGAGCGGCGCTGCCAGCGGATTGAGCGGGTCGATACTGGTGGGATCATAGGGCGTGAGCAAGGGCGCCGCGACCGCCGCGACGATGGCGACGGCCAGGATAAAGAGGCCGACCAGCAACGTCGGCCGCCGCCGCCACAGGCGCCGCCGCCGCCGCACCGACCGCTCCATCGGCGCCAGCAGGCCCGTCGCCTGATCGGCCCCTTGCGTCGTTTGAGTTGCCATGAAACGTGCCTTCCTCTCCACCGCGACTGTTGCCCGTCTGTCTACTAACTACTAACTACTAACCACTAACCACTAACCACTAACCACTAACCACTAGTTGTACGTCACGCGCGGATCGAGCAGCGCATAGACCACATCGGTCAGCAGGTTGATGCCGATGATGAGGATGGCAAAGGTCAGCGTGATGCCCTGCACCACGGGATAGTCGCGCGCGGAGATGGACGCGATGAGCAACTGCCCCAATCCCGGTATAGCGAACACGTTCTCGATGATCACGGTGCCGCTGACCAGGAAGGCCAGGTTGATGCCGAACACCGTGACCACGGAGAGGATCGCGTTGCGCAGCACGTGGCCGCGCAACACGGCCAGGCGGCTGATACCCTTGATGCGCGCCGTATCGACGTAGTCGGCGCGCAGCACGTTGAGCACGCTCGTCCTCAAGGTACGGATCAGGATGGTCGAGAACCCCATGGCAATGGTAAAGGCGGGCAGGAACAGGTAGTACAGGTGGTCGGCGAAGGATGTCCCGTAGCCCGAGACGGGGAAGATGTGCAGGTGCAGGCTGAAGATCAGCACCAGGATGATGCCGATCCAGAAGCCGGGCATGGCGAACGTGACCAGGAAGGTGAGGCGGACGAGTTGGTCGAAGAGGCCGTCTTTGTTCAGCGCGGCCAGGACGGCAACCGGGATGGAAATAATGGCGGCCAGCGTCGCCCCGTAGACCGCCAGGAACAGCGTGGCCGGCAACCGCGCCAGGATGACGTCGCCCGTGGGGGTGTTGTAGTAGATCGACGTGCCCAGGTCACCGTGAAGCAGGTTGCCCATGAAGAACAGGTACTGCACGAAGATCGGCTTGTCCAGGCCCAGCGAGGCGCGCAACACCGCGCCCGTCTGGGGCGTGTAGTGTGAGCCCAGCATGGCCAGCGCCGGGTCGCCGGGGATCAAGCGGACCAGGAAAAAGGCCAGGATGGTGACGCCAACGGCGACCGGGATCAGCTGCGCGATCCGGTTGCCGAGGAATCCGAAGCGTCCCATAACAGCTTTCCTCCCTCAATCAATGCGCGCTCATCCACACTTTCTCAAGCTGGTACGCCCCGATGGGCGAGACGTGGAAGCCGTGCACGTAGGTGCCCTCGATGTAGCGGTAGGGGCTGTAGAACAGGTTGATCAGCGGCGCGTCGTCGTTGGTCATATGCTGGATCTGGTAGTACAGCTGGCGCCGCTTGTCGGGGTTCAATTCGACCTGGGCCTGGTGTATCAGCTTCGTGACGGCCGGGTTGTTGTAGTACGTGTTGAACGCGTTGGCACCCGCGCCGGGATCGGCCGCGAACGAGACGACCTCGTCGGGGTCGATGATGTCGTTAGTCCAGTAGCGCGCCCCCATCTCGGAGTGGCCGCCATCTTCGTTGTGATAGGCGGTGATCAACTCGTAGTTCTGGATGGAGACGTCGATGCCGAGTTGGGCCAGCTCCGCCTTCATGATCACGGCCACGCCGTTGCCCACGAGGTCGTTGCTGACCTCGATCAGGAAGCACTTGAAGCCGTGCGGGTACGAGGACTTCGCCAGCAACGCCTTGGCCTTGGCGAGGTCGTAGGTATAGCCCTTGAGGTTGGGGTCCCAATCGAGCATCGGCGGCATGAACGACGTGGCCGGCTGGCCATGACCCAGCAGCACGATTTTGACCATGGCGTTGCGGTCGATGGCGTAGTTCATGGCCTGGCGCACGAGTTTGTCCTTGAACGGCGCGAAGTGCTCGTCGAGCTGGATAAAGTCCACGCGCGTGGACGGGAACAGGTCGACGTGCAGGGCAGCATTGGCTTGCAGTTCCGGCACCAGGTTGGCCGGCGGGTTCTCCGCGATATCGGCCTGCTTGCCCTGGAGCTGCAGCGTGCGCGTGCTGTCGTTGGGCACGACCGCGATGGTCACGCCGTCGAGGTAGGGTTTGGGTCCCCACCAGTAGGGTTGCGCTTGAGGGTGATCGAGGTGCCCTTGTTCCAGGCCGTGATCTGGTAGGGGCCACTGCCGATGGGGTGGTCGAAGAACTTGGCGCCCTCTTTTTGCAGCAGGGCGGCCGGCATGATCGAGTTGGCATAGATGGCGAGGTCGGCCAGGATGGGCGCCCAGCGGTGCTTGAGTTGCAGCACGACCGTATGCGCGTCCGGGGCGGTGATGCTCTTCATGGCCGAGAGCAGGAAGCCCCAGCCCTTGGGATTCTTGATGGCGCGCTGGATCGAGTAGACCACATCGGCGCCCGTGACCGGCGAGCCGTCCTGGAAGCGCGCGGCCCGCAGGTGGAACGTATAGGTCAGGCCGTCGTTGGAGACGGTCCACGACTGGGCCAACTGCGGGATGATTTGCGTCCCGTCGGGGCTGGCCTGGACAAGCTTCTCGTAGACGTTCTGGTCGATCCAGATGACCTCGTTGACCGGGTTGCCCGAGGGGTCGAGTGAGTCGGCGTCGACCTGGTTGGCCAGGATGAGGGTGCCGCCATCGACAACGAGGAGCGCGCCTATGGAATCAAATGCATTGCGGCGCCGATCCACGACCATGGGGGACGAATCGTGGGCGCCATCAGCGTGTCTGGACCGGCCTTCAGGGTCAGCGCCGAGACGCTGCCCGAACTCATCGGCGCCGTGACCGAGGCCGCGGCAGCCGTCTCGCGGCGGCAAGGCTACCGGCAGCCTGTGCGGGAGGCGTTGCCGACCTAGCCCGCATTATTCATGAGGGGAACGTCCTGGGAGCGCCGGCTCTCGCTGCGCTGCCAGCCGGCAGACCCATGCATCAGACGCCGTCGCCAATAGGAGGTGCGCGTCAGGCGACCGAAGCCGGCTGGCAGCGCAGCGAGAGCCGGCGCTCCCAGGGGGCACGTGCATCGTCACCGCACCGGTCATGAATAATCCAGGCTAAGTAGGTGTTGCTAAGTTCGTACAACTCATACAGGCTGCGCGAGGGATACATCCAGGCGTGCCGGCCGTGCAAGAACTTACCAGTGTCTACTTAGTGCTGTATGAGGCTGATTTGTTCGCAAGGGTCGAGCATGTCACTCTCGGCTAGGATGGGTCATCGCCGTGGTAGGGGCGTATTGCATACGCCCCAGGCGCGTCCACGAGGGCGTATGCAATACGCCCCTACCCATCCCCCAATCGGCAACGACATGACCCCGCAAGGTGAATGGGACGGCTCGGCTGTGCATAGATCGAGGACGGGACAGGAGGCGGACGATGATCGAGACGATGGCCAGTGAGGCCGCCTATGTGGGATCGGGGGTCCCGCTGGTCGAGGCGCGCGGCGTCTCCAAGCATTTCGTCGTGGCGGACAATCTGGTGCGGCGACTGCGCGGCCGGCCCGCCGAGTCGCTCAAAGCCGTCGACGACGTCTCCCTGGCCATCATGCGTGGGGAGACGGTCGGCCTGGTCGGCGAGAGCGGCTGCGGAAAAAGCACCTTCGGGCGCGTCCTGCTGCGCCTCTACGAGCCGACGGCGGGCCACATCTACCACAACGGCGTCGACATCCTGGCGCACGACGCGCGCGCCGCCCGTGAGTTGCGCACCCGGATGCAGATCATCTTCCAGGACCCCTACTCCTCGCTGAACCCGAGCATGACGGTGCGTCAAACCCTGGAGGAGGTGTTGTCCGTGCACCGGTTATGCCCTCCGTCGGGCCGCGGAGAGCGCGTCGCCGAGTTGTTGCGCACGGTCGGTCTGGAGCCCGCGATGGCCAGCCGCAAGCCGCACCAGTTCAGCGGCGGCCAACGGCAGCGCATCGGCATCGCGCGGGCGCTGGCGGTCGGCCCCGACTTCATCGTGGCCGACGAGGCGGTCTCGGCGCTGGACGTCTCGGTGCAGGCGCAGGTGCTGAACCTGATGATGCGTCTGCAGGACGACCTCGGCCTGACCTACCTTTTCATCGCCCACAACCTGGGCGTGGTGCGGCATATCAGCCAGCGCGTGGCCGTGATGTACCTGGGCCGCATCGTGGAACTGGCGCCGACGCGCGACCTGTTCGGCGAGCCGCTGCACCCCTACACGCAGGCCCTGATGCGCGCCATACCCAGGCCCGTGCCACGACGCAAAACCATCACCCCCGCGCTGATGGGCGACCCGCCGAACCCCATCAACCGGCCCACCGGCTGCCACTTCCACCCGCGCTGTCCGCACGCCATGCCGGTCTGCCGCGAGGTGGAGCCCGTCGCCCGCGCTGTCGCACCGGGCCGCACGGTCTCCTGTCATTTGTACGACGATGGGTAGTAGGCAGTGGGCAGTCAGAGTCGGCGATCGGCCTGGCCTGCGACTGCGGTCGCATGGCAAACCACGGGCCGACTGCGGTCGGGTGTAGACGCGCGGTGACCACGGGTAGCAGCAGAAAAAGGATAATTAGCAGACCGTGAGCAGGCAGTAGTCCCATAGTACAGAATCAGGCAGCACACTTTGCGATGCACATCCACAACCGACCGCAGTCGGCGTTGGTTTGCCATGCGACCGCAGTCGCAGGCTTCATAGAAGGAGGAACGCGCGATGAACGAGAGCAAGCTCAGGGTAGGGGTCCTCGGCGCGGGGTCGTGGGCGCGCTTTGCCCACGTGCCGGGCTGGCAGCGCGATCCGCGCTGCGAGGTCGTGACAATCTGCGATGTCGACGCGGGGCTGGCGCGCGACTTCGCTGGCGAATTCGGCGTGCCCGAGTCGACCAGCGACTGGCAGGCCACCGTGGCGCGGCCCGATCTCGACGTGATCGACATCGTGACCCCCTCGCACACGCACTTCGAGCTGGCCTGGGCCGCGCTCGAGGCCGGCAAGCACGTCCTGTGCGAGAAGCCGGTGGCCTTCGACTTCCGCGAGACGCAGCGGGTCGCCGATCTGGCCCGCGGCAAGGGCCTCAAGACAAAGCTTGGCTTCACCTTCCGCTATAGCCCTGGCGTGCGCTACGCCTGGGAGATGATCCAGGAGGGCTTCGTGGGCACGCCGTTCATCTTCAACGGCTATGAGCAAAACTCGCAGTGGCTCGACCCCCAGTCGCCCCTGCGCCAGGTCGCCCCCAACGTCGACCCCGCCAAGCTGCAGACCTCGTCGCTGGAAGGGTACGGCGCGCCAATCATCGACATCGGCCACTGGTGGGTCGGCGCCGACTACGCCCGCGTGGTGGGGACGATGCGCAACTTCATCCCCGAGCGCATGGTCCGCTCCACCGGCCAGATGACGCGCATCAACATCGACGATGGCGATGTGTACATCGCCGAGTACACCAACGGCGTCCTGGGCACCATCCAGACGAGCTTCGTCACCGTCGGCAATTACCCCGGCGTCGAGGCGCGCTTCTACGGCAGCAAGGGCGCCATCATCTGCCGGCTGGTCGAGGAGTTCGGCGTGGCCGAGACCATCAAAGCGGCCACGGGCGACGCCGTGGAGTTCAAGCAACTGGAGATCCCACAGCGGTTCTACCCCAGCGGCGGCGGCCCCACCGAGTCGTGGCGCACGCTCTTCTACGCCAACCTGATCCGCGACTTCATCGACGAGATTCATGAGGGCGGTGAGCGCAACCAGGGCAACTTCGACGACGGCGCCTGGGTACAGGAGGCCATCAATGCGGTGGAGTTGTCCCATCACGAGCGGCGGTGGGTCGACCTGCCGCTGCCGCGATAGGCGCCAGCCCATGCAACCCCTGGAATCCACGCAACCTGCACAATCAATGCACTCTGAACGGCGCGCGCCCGCCTTCGGCGCCTGGCTCGACGATTTCTTCGACGCGTACTACCGCCGCCGTCCGGTCAACGCTACCTTCACCGGCGTGCACGGGTTCGACGACCGCTGGCCCGATTTCTCGCAGCGGGGAGCGGACGAGACGGTGGCTGAGATGCGCACGCTGCTGCGCCGCCTGGGCGAACTGCCGTCGGAGCCGCTGACACCGACCGAGGCGCTGGACCGCCGTCTGGCCGAGGGCTTCCTGGAGATCGGGCTGTGGGAGTACGGCTCGACCCACTTTCACCACGGCAACCCCAGCCTCTATAGCGGCGAGGCCGTGTTCGGCGTGATGGCCCTGTTCCTGCGCCCGTTCGCCCCACTGGCGCAACGGGTGGAGTCGGCCGTCGCGCGCCTGGCGGCAATGCCTACCCTGCTGGAGCAGGGACGGGAGAACGTGCGCCAGGCTCCGCTGCCCTGGACCGAGCGCGCCATCCGCGAGTGCGGCGGCACGCTGGCTTTCCTGCGCGACGGCATCGACATCCTGGTGGCCGAGGAGAGTATCTCCGACCCGCGCCTGCGCGCCGCGGCCGACACGGCGGCCACGGCCGTGGCCGCCTACCAGCACTATCTGGAGACCGAGCTGCGCGCGCGCCCGACCGACGGCTATGCCTGCGGCGAGGACGCCTTTGCGCTGATGCTCCGCCACGGGCACGCGCTGGACCGCGACGCCGCGTCGATCGCCGCCTACGCGCAGGAGCAGATGGCCGATTGTGCGAGCCAGTTGGAGGCGCGCACGGCGGACGTGGGGGCGCGCTCGCCCCGCGAGGCGCTGGCGCGCCTGGACGACTGGCGCCCCGCGGCCGGCGACTACTATGCGCGCTACGGCGAGGTGTGGGAGGCGGCCCGCGCCTCGGCCGAAGAGCACCGGTTACTGACGTGGCCCGACTTCCCCATCCGCTACGTTCCGCGCCCGCGCTGGGCGCGCGCCGCGGCGCCCTCTTTATACTTCCTGTACTACCGCTCGCCGGCTCCCTTCGACGACGTACAGCCGCTCGACTACCTGGTCACGCCTATCGAGCCGGGGATGTCGCCCGACGAGCAGGAGCGGCTGCTGCGGCAAACCAACGACAGCGTGATAAAGCTCAATCACGTCGTGCACCACGGCGGAATCGGGCACCACGTGCAGAACTACCACGCCGCGCGCGCTGCTTCGCGCATCGGGCAAGTCGCGGCGGTCGATTGCGCCGCGCGCATCGGCATGCTCTGCGGCGGGACCATGGCCGAGGGCTGGGCCTGCTACGCGACCGATCTGATGGACGAGGTGGGGTTCCTGACCCCGCTGGAGCACTACGAGGGCTACCAATCGCGCCTGCGCATGGCCGCGCGCGCGCTGGTCGACGTCGGACTCCATTGCGGACGCTACAGCTTCGACGAGGCCGTCGCCGTCTACCGCGACCGCGCGGGCATGTCGCCCGAGGCCGCCCACGCCGAGGTCGTCAAAAACAGCATGTTCCCCGGCGCGGCGGTCATGTACCTGCTGGGGACCGATGGCATCCACGACTTGCGGCGCGACTTGGCCGCGCGGGCGGAGCGGCGGGGCGAAGAGTTCGACCTACAGGGGTTCCACGACCGCTTCCTATCCTATGGGTCGGTCCCCGTGTCGCTGGTCGGCGCGGCGATGAGAGAGGAGACAGACAGTGCTGATGCTCAGTGACGCCACACTTGCCTACGGCGAGGACATGGCCCGCGCGCTGCTCGGCGTCGACGCGTTGTACCGCGCGCTGGCGGCGGAAGGGGAAGAGGACGATGGCCTCGTGGTGGTCAACATGGCGCCCGACCACCAGCCCGAGCCCTTCGCGACCTACGCCGAGGCGCGGGAGCGCCTGACCGAGCTAGCGCGCCGCGCCGAGACGCTTCCCGAGCCGGACCGCCGCATCTACTATGACCAGTTGTGCGGCTCGACGCTGGCCCTCCTCGAGTGGCGCGAGCGCGGGCTGTCCTTCACCGCCCAGCTCGGCCGCTTTCTGCACGTGCCGGCCGCGCCGGTCTCGGACGAGGAGCTCGACGGACTACGCCGCGAGATGCGCGCGCTCCTGAGTGGTATGGGCTACGACGGAGACCTATTCGCGCAGTGCGCGGCCTGGGAGGAGCGCGCGCGCGTGCCGCGCGACGAGGTTGCCGGGGTGCTGAACGGGTTGTGCGACGAGGCCTGGGACCGCACCGCGGCGCGTATGGCCCTGCCCGCGCCGCGCTCCGACGGCATGCGCGTGGCCACCGTCTCCGGCGCGGCCTTCAACGCGCGCTGCAACTACCTGGGGCGCACCGTCGAGCTCAACATCGACCCCGTGCTGACGCGCCCGGCCCTCAAGCACCTGGCCGTCCACGAGTGCTATCCCGGTCACTATGTGCAGTTCAAGCTGCGCGAGACCTGGTACAGGGAGGGGACGGCGCCGGCCGACGGCCTGCTCTCGGTGGTCAACTCGGCCAGCTCCTGTACCTTCGAGGGCATCGCCGACAACGGCCTGCTGCTGCTGGACTGGCTGGACACTGACGACGACCGCTTCGCCGCCCTGATGTCGCGCTATCGCTCCGGGATCGGGACGGGCGCGGCGTGGCGGCTGCACGCCCTTGGCTGGCCCCAGGAACAGGTGACGGAGTGGCTGAGCGGCGAGTCGCTGGTCGGCGGCGACGGCTGGGCCGCCAACCGCATGCGCTTTATCGCCGCGCCGCACCGCGCCGTGCTGATCTGGTCGTACTGGTGGGGCGAGGCCGTCGTCACCCCGGCCTGGCGGCGCGTGCCGCCCGAGCAGCAGGCCGACTTCCTGCGTTTCCTCTACGGCCGCATGCACTCGCCCCGGACCGTTGGTATGTTCGAGGAGGTGACGGCGTGACGGCACGGTACGAGCTCCTGGCCCCTGGCGTCTGGGGCATCCTGGCCACGCCGTTCCATGGCGACGACCTTGCCGTGGATACGGAGTCGATTGAGCGCCTGGTCGCACTCTATAGGAAAGCAGGGGCCAGAGGTGTGGTCGCCCTGGGCGTGCTGGGCGAGGCGGCGCGCCTCAGCAGCGCGGAGCGCCGCCTGGTGCTGCGCGCCGTGGTCGAGGCCGCGCAGGGGCTGCCGGTTGTGGCCGGCATGTCAGCCACCTCCACCGCGCCCGCGATAGAGGAGGCTGGCTACGCGGCCGAGGCGGGCGCGCGCGCCGTGATGGTGCTGGTTAACGCGGGCGACCCGCGGCGGCTGGCCGAGCACCTGACGCGCATCTCCGCCTCCTGCGGGTTGGGCATCGTGCTGCAGGACCACCCGACCAGCACCGGCATCACCATCACGCCGGGCGCGCTGGCGCAGGCCGTCCAGGCGGCGGACGTGGTCGTCGCGGTCAAGGCCGAGGCGCCGCCGACGGCCCCGACGGTCGCCGCGCTGACCAAAGAGCTCGACGTCCCGGTCTTCGGCGGCCTGGGCGGCGTCGGGCTGCTCGACGAGCTATTGGCCGGCTCGGCCGGCGCGATGACCGGCTTCGCCGTGCCCGAAGCATTGGTGGCCACGGTCGCCGCCTGGCAGCGCGGCGGCTACGGGCCGGCGCGCGAGGCGTACCTACCATGGCTGCCGTTGGTGCTGTTCGAGTCGCAAGACAAGGTCAGCCTGGCGCTGCGCAAAGAGATTTTACGGCGGCGCGGCCTCATCGCCGAGGCGCAGGTTCGCGCGCCCGGCCTCGCCATGCCAGCCGCGCTCCATCCCGCCCTGGACGCCCACCTCGGCGCCGTTGCCGTGCCGGACATGGGGTAGCGTGGCGCCATCCCTGATCCACAAGGACGGGGCAGCGGGAGCGCACGGTGGCGTCGGTTCTAATGGGCGCGGACGGGCGTGGGCCGCTACACTTGGATAGGAGTTGGGTAGCGGTCGCCGCGACGGGCGACGCGTGTCGAGGTGAAGCGCCATGGGCGGGGGACGTACCCACGACGCGGGGGGGGAGGCGACGATGGGACCGCCCGCGGACGCCGGAGGTAGGGCCAGCGCGGGGCCGACGCTGGCAGTGATCGGGGCAGGCCCAAAGGCAATTGCCATCGCGGCCAAGGCGGCGGCGCTACGGCGGGTTGGGCTGACCGCGCCGCGCCTGGTGTTCGCAGCGCACGACACAAACGGCCGCGGCGCGAGACACATGGGGAGGACGGATGACGGAAACCGACCAGCGCACGAGAGAAACCACCGCACGGATGGATGCGCGAACAGCAGCCGAGGCGTACGGGGATGCGGCGGCGACGTTGCGCGCCATACCCGAGGCGGAGTGGAGCGGTCCGACGGGATGCGCTGACTGGGACGTTCGCGCGCTTGCCGGCCACATCGTCGGCGAGGCCGTGTGGTTCGCCAACTTGACGCGCGGCGTCACCCGCCACGAGTCGCCGCTCCCGGCCAGCCTGTACGAGTCGCTGAAGACCCTGCCGCCCGCGGAACTGACCAACCGGCTGCAACAGGCGGCGGACGCCATTCCCACGGAGATCGAGGCAGCGGCGCCTGCTGATTTGGAGGTGGTGGTGGATCTGGGCTGGATCCGGATGCCGCTGTGGCGGGCGACTTTCGTGGCGATGGAGGAAGGCGTCTACCATGACTGGGACCTCCACGTGGGTCGCGATCCTGGGGCCGCCATCCCCACGCCCTGGGCGCGGACTCTCGCGTCGGGCATGGGGGTCTTCGCGCCGCTGATTGCCAGTTCAGACGGCGCCAGCGCGTCGCCCGGCCGCTACCTCCTGCGCGTCGATGATGGAGTAGGGTTCATGACTCTCACGGCCGAGAGCGGCCGCCTCACGCTCACGTCGGGGGTGAGCGGGACGCCAGATGTGACTGTGTCTCTCACCATCGACCAGTATGTGCGCCTCATTGCGGGCCGGCTTCCCCTGAAGCGCGCCCTCCAGGATGGGTCCGTGACGATTGAGGGGGAGCGGGACACGTTCCTCGGCCTGGCCAGCATCTTCCGCGGCATCGGCGGCGGAAGCTAGCCGTCCGTTACACTATAACCATGATTCATCCGTTCCTTCGCCGCCTCTCCGACGGCCCGCTGCTGTGCGACGGCGCCATGGGTACGCTGCTGCTGGCCCAGGGTGTCCCGGCCACGCACCCCTTCGACGAGCTCAACCTGACCGCCTTCGACCTGATCGGCAGCATCCACCGCGACTACATCAACGCCGGCGCCGAGGTGATCGAGACCAACACGTTCGGCGCCAACCGCGCGCGCCTCCACCCGCACGGCCTCGACGCCCAAACGCGCCGCATCAACCAGCAGGGCGTCCGCGCGGCGCGCTATGCAAGAGAGGAAACGGGCGAGGACGTGCTGATCGCCGGCGCCATGGGACCGTTGGGCCGTCCCCACGCCGTGGTGCAGGAGATGGGCGCGGCGGCGGTCCGCGACATCTTCCGCGAGCAGGTCGAGGGCTTGCTCGAAGGCGGGGTCGACCTGCTGATGATGGAGACCTTCGGCGACGTCGAGGAACTGGCCTGCGCCGTCGAGGCCGCGCGCGCCGTGACGACTGATGTGCCGGTGGTGGCCCAACTCACGTTCGCCGACGACGGACAGACGCTGGCCGGCCAGAGCGCCGCCGAGGCGGTGGCGCGGTTGCGCCGCCTCGACATCCAGGTGCTGGGCACCAATTGCAACCTGGGGCCGCAGGCCACGCTGGAGACGATCGAGACCATTGCCCACCTGGCAGCCGATATCCCGCTCTCGGCCCAGCCCAACGCCGGCCTGCCCGCGCGCGTCAATGGGCGCTTTATCTACGGCGCCGGCCCCGACTACTTCGCCGCCTACGCGCGCCACTTCGTCACAGCCGGCGTGACCCTCGTCGGCGGCTGCTGCGGTACCACGCCGCTGCACATCCAGGCGATGCGACGGACGTTGGACGCCATGCGCCAGACCGACGGCGACGCGGCGCAACCGCGCGCGCGCCCCTGGCCTGGGCGCCGCGGCAGCGGCAGCGTCAACGCCCCTGGCGACGACGCGCCGTCGCGCGCCTCCCTCTCCTCCCGGTCCATGGCGTCGGCCACGCGACAGGAACAGGAGACGCGGGGACAGCGGGGACAGGCGGCCGCGGTCGTGCGGCCGGCGGCCGTCAGCGCCGTGGCGGACCGGACCGCGCCGCCGGAGCCGACGCGCCTGGCGCGGCTCTTCGCCGAGGGTCGCTGGACCGTCAGCGTTGAGATCAGGCCGCCGCGCGGTATCAACCCGGCCAAGGCCTTGCGCAACGTGGAGATGCTGCGCGACGAGGGCGGCGTCGACGTGGTCAATATCCTGGACAGCCCCATGGCCCGCGTGCGCATGAGCGCGCTGGCCGTGGCCTACCTGATCCAGGAGCGCCTGGGCATGGAAACGATCGTGCACATGACCAGCCGCGACCGTAACCTGATGGCCCTCCAGAGCGAGTTGTTGGGCGCGCACGCGCACGACGTCCGCAACATCCTGGCCCTGCACGGCGACGTGGGTAAGGCGGGCGACTACCCGCACACGTCCGGCATCTGGGACGTCGACGCCGTCGGCCTGATCGAGATCATGGCCCGGCTCAACCAGGGTGAAGACTCCAGCGGCGCCTCGATCGGCCGCCGCGCCGGCTTCCACATCGGCTGCGCCGTCGACCCCACGCTAGAGTGGGAGGGGGTGCGCCAGCGTCTACACGAGAAGATCGCGGCGGGGGCGCACTACGTGATGTCGCAGCCCGTGTACGACGCCGAGCTGTTCGAGCGCTTCCTGGACTACCTGGGCCCGCTGCCGGTACCCTTGCTGGTCGGCGTGATCCCGCTCAACAACGCGCGCCACGCCGAGTACCTGCACAACGAGGTACCGGGGATCGACATCCCCGCGGAGATCCGCCGGCGCATGGCCGAGGCAGGCGAAAACAGCCAGGCCGAGGGCATCGCCCTGGCACGCGAGTTTCTGGCCCGCGTCGCGCCCCGCGTGCAGGGCGCCTACCTGGGCCCCTCTTTCGACCGCTATGAGGTCGTCGGCGCCGTCATCAAGGGCTTACCGGGGAGATAGCGCGCTCGCCTCAACCTGATTCTGACGTTGTGTCGTCTGTGCGGGCGCCGTCGTCTCCGGAGGGACCGGGCCGCCCGCGGCCTGTTCGCGCTCGCGGAGCGCCGCGGCGATGGTATCGGAGCCGCGGCGCTGCCATTTGTAGAAGGTGTCCTCGTCGACCTGCAGCAGCCACTCTAGCACCCGTTCCAGGTCACCGCGCGGGCCGCCGTCGCGCTTACGGCGCTCGGTGAGTTGGCGCAGCACTGTTGGCGCGCGGCGTCGCCCGATGCCGCGCACGTAGGGATAGTACAGGCAGTTGTAGAAGCGCCAGGCGTCTCCCGTCACACCGCCGGACCCATCCCCAGGGCGCAGGCCGTCGAGCAACTCGAGCAACACCTCCTTGAGCACGGCGGCGCGGTTGAGCCTGTTGTCTTCGAGCCCCTGGTCGGCGACTCCCCGGCCGACCACCACGAGGTTGAGCAGCGGTGTGGTGGCCAGCTTGGTCGGGTCGGAGAGGTGCGTGAGGGCGCGGCGCACGGCGTCGTCGAACGCCTTGCGCGTGGCAAGGTCGGGGTGCGGGCCGGCCGGCTGCGTGGCCAGGGCCGTGGTGTAGGCACGGGCGGCGGCGCGCTCCTCGCGCACCACCGGCGTGAAGAACAGCCGGTCCAACAGGGCGCGTCCAGTGTCCTGTAGCGCGTCGCTGGCCGTGATGAGGCCCGCCAGCAGCAGGGCGAAGATCTGGCGCCGGATGCCCGTGAAGCCGACCAGCAGACCGTCGGCCAGCAGATAGAGCAGCAAGAGGACGGCCAGCCCGGCCAGCCGGTAGACGAAGTCGCGCCGCACGTCTCTGCCCAGCAACAACGCGCTCTGCACCGCCACGCTGGCCCCGACGGCGGCCAGTCCTGCCAGCAGCAGCGCATAGGCAGGCAGCTCGATCCAGGTCAAATCGAGCATGATCTTGAGGGCCAGATAGCCCGCGCCAAGCACGAACAGGACGGCTCCGATCACCAACAGCCGCGTCTCCACGCCCCGACTCTGCCTCGCCACCAATGCCGCGGGCGCCGCCGCTGCCCCGTCCTGGCTCTGCTGGCCCTGCTGTCCCTGCTGGGTCGGTGATTCCGCGCCGTGGGCCGCCGGCCTCCATCGGCCGGTGGGCGTGGCTGCCCTCGGGTCGGATAGCGTAGCGCCACTCGTCTCCTTGGGCGATCCGTCGTTTCTGACACCCGGCAGTTGAGGACCGGCGACGGCTTCTGGCGCGCCCACGACATCCGTCCCGATGCGGCTCAAGTTGAACACGGCGAGGGCGGTCAGCGCCAGCAGGTAGACCGCGTAGAGGATGAAGAGCGGACCGGCCCCGACCGGGCGGTGGTCAAAGTTGATGATGAGGTCCGTCCCTGTCCCCAGTACGATCAGGGCCGCGGCGGCAGCGTAGGCGCAACGGAGGGCGGGGCGGCGCCACGAGGCTGCCTTGACACGGGGGTTCAGATGCATGCTGAGGTGCAGCCAGAAGGCGACCGGCGCCACGTTGAACCACCAATCTACGCGCTGGAGGGCGGCGGCAGCATCGGCGTCCGCGCCGCCGCGGAAGGCGAACAGCAGGCCGCCCTGGAAGAAGAAACCAGACGTGAGGATGGCCGTAATGCCGGTGAGGGTGGAAACGCGCCCACGGTCTCCTCGCGTCAGCGCGTAGAGGCCCAGCCACAGGAACCCGCAAAATCCCAGCAGGTGCAGCACGAACAGCGGTACAGTCTCTTCCATCGTCTACGCGTCTCCTCGGGCAGATGTCGCGCCGGAGGCCTTGCCGGCCTTGTGCCTCATGAGCACTATAGCGCACCTCTCACACCACGTCGAGGGGACAAAAGGGCCTAACCCAGGATCTGTGCATTGTAGTCGATGCCGTGGGCCGACTGGCGCATGGCAGTTTTGTACAGCGTTTTGACTCACGTCGGCAGTGCGAGGCAGTGCCGCCACTGTGGCGGGCAGCCGTCCAGGCCGTACGCTACCTCCATCGCCAAGGATTCAGCGGCCGATGGCTCAGTCGCCCGGACGAGCAAGCCCGATGCCACGCAGGTGGTTGCAAAGAATCGTCTATCCCCACGCGGGCTAACGACTAGAATGGGCCTGCGACTGCGGTCGGGTGTGGGTCGCCACCGCGCTGCTCCTGGCCCCGGTCTGACACCGCAGTGTCCGTCGTTTGCCATGCGACCGCAGTCGCAGGTCGGAGTTCACAATGTCGAGGCGCACCCACGGCTAACGACTAAGGGAGGAACGCACGATGAGATGTCCGCACTGTCTGTTCTATAGCGCCGTGGCGCGCTGCCCGCGCTGTCATGCGGGGATCGACACGGCCGCCTTGGAGGAACTGGCGCAGGTGACCTACCTGCGCGACCGGCTGGCCGATTGGCGCGCCGAGGGGTGGCTGCCGCACGATGTGGCCGCGCGGGCGATGGCCACGACCGAGCCGTGTCTGGGCGACCTGCGCCGGCGTCTGGGTGTCGCGGACCCAGCGCCAGAACGGCTACGAGCTGCCGCGGCGGGAAGGCCAGTCCATCCACTGTCATCGGCGGTCGCGCCGGCCGCCTACGCGGACGCTCCCGGCGTTGCCCCCGCGTCGACCGCGGCCGGCCGTGAGCGTGGCGAACGACAGCGGCGCGAGACCGCTGCCGTGGCAGCGGAACTGGCCGCAGCCCTGGCCCTGGCCGGCGCATCACCGGCGAGCGCGCGGCCGACGACGATCGGGCAGAGCCAGGGAACCCAGGGAACCCAGGGAACCCAGGGAACTCAGGGAACCCAGGGAGCCCACGGAGCCCAGGGAGCCGCGGGGACGTATCGGCAGGGCGTGGGCCCTCACGCGCTGAAGACGCGGCAGGGGTTCCCCGCTTTCTCGTGGCGGCGCGTTGGGACCTCCTTGCTCTCCGAGCGCACCCTCAATGCTCTGCTGGTGTTGGGCGCCTTCCTGATCCTGGCCTCGGCCTTTGTCATCTCGACGCTGAACCCCACCGGACTTGCTCCGCTGCCGCACCTCGGCGTCATGGTCGCCACGACCGCCGTCTTCTATGCCGCGGGGTACATGGTGCGGCGCAGGCTCGGCCTGACCCGCACTGGCGCCGCGCTGCTGGCGGTTGCCGCCGGCCTGATCCCGCTCGACATCTGGACGCTCGGCGGACACGGACTATTCCACTGGGACGGCGCGACCGTCTGGCTGGCCGCCTCGACGGTGTGCCTGCCAGTCTACCTCGTCTCGCACTACGCGCTGCGCGACCGCGTGTTTGCCCTGCTCGTGGCCATGGCGGGGTGCAGCGAGGCGCTGGCCTTGACGCACCGGTTGGGCCTCCCGCCGGAATGGAGCCTCGCCGCGCTGATGCCGCTGGCCATCGGCTACGTGCTGCTGGCGCACGTCCTGGTGACAGCAGCGAGACAGGATCGACAGGATCGCTGGAGACTGCTGGCGCGCGTCCTGTTCGTCACCGCACAGGTGATCACGCCGGTCGTGCTATCCCTGTTATTACTGGCGTCCCTTGCCTCGGCCACCATCACTATCGTGATGCCTGCCACCCTGGCCGGCCCGGACGGCCCCGAGGCGCCTGGGATCGGGGTGTCCCACTACGCGGTCGGGACGGCCTGGTGGCTGGGCGTGGCCCTATACGCCCTCTGCGCCCGCCTCGGCTATGGGCGGCGCTACCGCTACCTGACCGCCTGGCTGCTGCCCGTCGCGTTCTTGCTCACCCTGACCAAGGCGCCTTTGAGCGGCGCCTGGTACGATCTGCCCCTGGCGCTGCTTGCCGCTGGCTACCTGGCGTACGGTCGGCTGGCAGAACGACGGGGCGCGCGGGCGTCTCGCCCAGCCGGTGAATGGTCGGCCTGGGGGCGCGGCGCTTCCGGGCGCCAACGACACGTCACAGTCTGTGAGGCGTCGCGCGACCCCATGGCCATCCTGCGCCATCCGGTCTACGGCACGGGCGCGGCGCTGACGTTGTTGGCCGCCTGCTGGCCGCTGGCCGGGGCGCAGAGCGCGCTGGCCACGCTGCTCGTCCTGGCGGCCATCTATGGCGCCGCGACGACGCTGTTGGCCCAGCGCGCCTGCGCCTACATCGCGGTGTTCCTGCTGCCAATGGCCTATGCGCTGGCCCTGCACCTCCTCGGCATCCCCGGTGACGCGCAGCCATTGGCCTGGACGGTGCTGGCGGCGGCGCTGCTGGCGGTAGCCGAGACGGTGGTGCGGCGCGGTGGGGAGGCGCGGCGACCGCTGCGGGAGACCGTGCTGTCCTGGGAGATCGTGTCTCGTCGGGGCGCCTGGCGCTCGCGCTTCGCCGCACCGCTCTTCACCGCCGGTTACGCGGTCGCCGCCGGGGCCGCCGGCGGCGCAATCGGGGCCTTTGCATGGGCTCCGCTGCTGGCCGGTGTCCCGATCCCGGCGCCCGTCGTGACCCTGGACCTGTCCCTGCTCGTGGCCCTGTGCCTGGGCTCGACGGCCGCGCGGCGCAGCGGCGCGTTCCTCTATCCGGCGACGTGGCTGGCCCTGTTGCCGCTGACCTCTGTCTGCGGTCTTGTCGCCCACCACATTGGCGCGACGCTGGCCGTGGCCTCGCTGGCGCAGGTGGGCGCCGTCGCAGGCGTGGCATACCTGGCGCTGGCGTTCGCCCTCGACCGCCGCCGCGACGGCGTCCGCTACGCGGCGCCGCTGTACCTGGGCGGCTACGCGCTGCTGACGCTGACGGCGCTGGCCGCGACGGATGACCAGGCGGCCGAGGTGCGCGTCCTTGGGCTGGGCCTGCTGGCCCTGGCGTGGTCGGCGTGGTCCGTGTCGCGCAACTGGCATCGGTCCTACCTCCGGCTGGTGCAGCGACTCGTCCCGGCGGGGCCGGCCGCCGCGCGCGAGGTCGAGTTGCTGCGCACGCTCTTCCTGTGGCCGGCCTGCGCGCTATTCCCACTGTGGCTGATCCTCGCGCTGGGCCTTGCCTGGCCATCCCTGGACGTGGCCGCGTACGGCCTGACGCTGGCGCTGCTCGCGCCCCTGTACGGCGCGTTGGGGCGCTACCGCGCACGCGGTGCGGCGTCCCTGCCCTGGGAGACGACCGGCGTCGCCCTGTCCGTGCTGGGACCCTTGCTGGCCGTGCTCGATCCGGCCCTCCGGCCCCTGACGCTCGGCGTGACCCTCGCCTTTTACGTCGCGGCGGCCGTGGTGACGCGGCGCGCGGCCTGGCTGTGGTGGGTCGCAGCCCTGGCGCCGCTGCTGGTGATGGAATCGCTGTGGGCGCTTGCCCTGCCGTGGCGGTTGGACGGCCCGGCGCTGGTGGTACTCGGGCTCGTCGACGGGCTGATCGCGGTCGTGCTCTTGCGGTCGCGGCCGGCAGGCGCGGCGCTCCTGCCGCGAGGCGGCGACGGCGGCGGCGGATGGAACCTGCCGGATCTATCGGGCCTGTTGGCGCCGCTGCGATGGACCGGGTCCCAGGCGCGCTACGCCAGACCGTTTTGCCTGGCCGGCTATGCCGTGAACGCCATGGGGCTGGCGCTGGCCATCCCGGCTGGGTCGGCGGTCGTGGTGGTCTGTTGCGTGCTGGCCGCGCTGCACTATGCCGCGTCGGGCGTCTACGCGCGGCGCGGCCTGTGGTCCGTCCCCACCGCGCTGGCGCTGGCGGTCGCGTACGTCGCGGGGCTGGCGCTGATGACCCTACCGGACAGGTACGTAGGGCTGGGGCTGCTGCCGGGGATCGCCGGCGCGCTGGCCGTCGCCGAGACGTTGCGGCGGCGGTTCGACGCGCGGGCAGCATCGGGCTATGCCATCTCCCTATCCTCGTTCACCTCCGTCGGGTTGCCGTGGCCGCTGCGGTTATCCCCGTCCTCTGCGGTCAGGTTGCCGTGGTCGCTGCCCTGGTACGCCGTGTCGGGTGTAGGCACGGTCGCCGTGGTAGTCTGCTCTCCACCGCTGGCGGGGGTGCAGGCCCTGGCGTGGTGGAGCGTGGCCGCGATCTATGGCCTGTGCGTCGCGCTGTGGCGCCGCCCCGGTCCGCTCTACGCGGCCATGAGCGCGACGCTCGCCGCCTATGTGTGTACCATTCACGCGCTGTCTCCAGCCGTACCCCTGGAGTGGGTCGCGGCGGGGCTGGCGCTGCCCGCATGGTTGCTGTGGGACGTGGCCCACGTGGTCTGGCGCGGCAGAGTTGGCCGCGGCAATGGCGCCGCTACGCCGATTTGGTGCGACCGGTGGGCCGGGCCCCTGGCGCAATGGGGCGCACTGGCGCTGGCCGCCGCCCTACTGGGCAGCGCGCAGGATGCCGCGGCCGGTCTGGCGGCCGCGTCGACCAGCGGCGTGCTCCTGATCGCTTGCTCCATTGCCTGGCGTAGCGCCGGGGCCCGGTGGGCGGGCCTGATCGCGGCTGGCATGGCGGTGCAGGAGACGCTGCGCCTGGCGGGCGTACCGGTGATTGCTCAGCCGCCCTACTGGGCCGCCGTCGGGCTGGGCGTGTCCGTCGTACTCCCGCTGCTAGCGGGCCTGTCCAGGGGGTATCGCCGACGCGGCGGGACGAAGATGGTAGGGACGCGGCGGGCCTGGAACACGTGGCATGGCGCGCTGTCGCTGATCGCGGGCGCGGCAAGTGTGCTGGCCCTGCTGGTGTCGGCGGCTTACTATGCGGCGTGTCCGGGTCGCACCGGGCTGGAGGATCTAGCCGCGACCGCCGCGCTGGCCGGCCTGACCCTGGTAGCGCAGGCGCTCGACCGCCGCGAGCGCCTGCTGGCGTACGCCGGGGTGGCGCTGCTCGAATGCGGCTACGCGCTCGACCTGTGGCTGCTCGGCGTGGCCCAGCTGCAGGCCTACGTGCTGCCCGCGGGGGTCTACCTGTTAATCGTGGCTTACCTGGAGTGGCGGCGGGGCAGCAGCAAGGGAGTCAAGGTAACGCTGGAGATGGCGGGGCTGGCCCTGATGCTGGGGACCGCGCTGCTACAGGCGACCGGCTTCCTCGGCGTCGGCCCGGCCCGCTACGGGTACGACGCCTTCTTGCTGGTAGAGAGTCTCGCCATCTTCGGCCTGGGCGCCCTGCTGCGCTGGCAGCGCACCTTCTACGCGGGCGCCATTGCCGCGGTCGTCGACGCGCTGGTCCTGCTGGCGGACCCCGTGCGCGCCGTCAACACGTGGTACCTGCTGGGCGCCGCCGGCCTGACCATGATGGGCCTGGTCATCGTCATCGAGCAGCGGCGGCAACAGATCCCACGGTGGATCGAGGCCTGGCGGGCGCACCTGGAGGCCTGGGACTGAGCCCTGTCCCGAGCGATGGCGAACTGGTCCCTCTTCCACATCATCTTGTAAGATATTGCGAGTCAAACTGCGAGTTTTGCATGGTCTATCCCGGCCGCTTATCGTATAATAGCTGACAGCCGTGGCAATGGGCGCTTCAGCCAGAGCCACGGCCGTGGGCGCCACGCCTATGTGAGATGGGGGACGTTAGTGATACGAAAGGGGCGGAAGCCGTTGTTCGACCAAAGCTGATGCCGCCGGGGCCGGTCGGAAGCGGATCGTCACGAGCAATGAGGACGATTGACACTGCCGCCCTACGCGTCGGTCCGCGTGTCCAGGCAATGGGTGTTGTGACATATATAAGGGAAAACGATGGATGTAAGAAGGTCTCTTGGCGCGATGCTGGCGGTCAGTGTCGTGGGCATGCTCATCCTCATCCTTGGCGCGATGTCGGCGATCGTGCCCATTGGCGGACGCGCCGTGTCCCCTGCGCGGGCCCTGCCGCCGCGCGTCCAGGGTACGGATGGGAGGGTAGCTCTCTCGCCCGCCGTCGACTATGCCTTGCGCCACGCCTTTGATGGCATTGCGTCCGCTGGCGGCGAAGCCGATGGCGGCATCGCGCAGGCCGAGGCCTGGTTCATCCACCAGCGAGCCTACCCGCTGTCCTACATCCCCGTCGGGGCGCGGCTGCGCGCCCTCGCCCAGACGACGGCCTTGCGGCGCACTATCCTCGCCAATCACGCCAACCACGCCAACACGGTCAATGCGACCGGTGCTGGCGGCACGTGGCAGCACGTGGGTCCCAACGGGTAGGACGATCCGCCCAATAGCTTCGGCTACGGCCACGAGAGCGGCCGCGACACCTCGATTGTGATCTCGCCGGCGGACCCGAACACGATCTTCGTCGGAACCGCCGGCGGCGGCGTCTGGAAGAGCGCCGATGGGGGCACATCGTGGGCGACGACGACCGATAATCAGGCCAGCCTGGCCATCGGCGCCATGGCCATCGCTCCGACGACCCCCTACACCGTCTATGCCCTGACCGGCGAGGGCAACTTCAGCGGCGACAGCTACTACGGCGCTGGCCTGCTGCGCAGCGCCGACGGCGGCGCTAGTTGAACGCAGATCGGGACCTCGCTGAGCCGCTTGTCGGCCAACAAGCTGGCCGTCGACCCCACCAGCCCCGCCATCCTGTACGCCGCGCTGACCAACGGCGGGCGCGCCCAGTTCCCCGAGGGGCAGGGAGCGACGAACGCGACGGGCGGCATCTACCGCTCGCTCGACGGCGGCACAACCTGGGCACTGAGCCTCAATCCGGGCTCGAGCGCCGATAGCCCCTGCGCCGGTACAGGCGTCATGTCCGGCACGGATACCTTGACCTACGACAGCGGCGAGGCGGGAACGGACGTTGCCGTTGGGGTCGACCCGACCACTCCGACAAACGCGACGATTTACGCTGCGCTGGGCTCGCCGGGCGGGTGCCCGAACAACGGCATCTATAAGAGCGTCGACCATGGGCAGACCTGGACGGCGCTGACCGCCTTCACCCAAGCCGTCCCCCTGGCCGACCAGGGCAAGATCGGGCGCATCTCGCTCAGCACGATGCCCGGCAACCGCGGGTCGTCTACGCCTCCGCGTCCATTACGGGCGGCAACGGCAACTCGACGTATCTGGAGGGTGTCTACGAAAGCACCGACGGCGGGGCGACCTGGACGCGGACGACGAACCCCGACCCGAGTACTGGCTCCAGCCCGGGCACGCAGTACGACTACGACACCTACATTGCGGTCGATCCTCTCGTGCCCAGCACGGTCTTCGTGGGCGGCACCGATGTTTTTAAGTCGACGAACTCGGGCGGGACCTGGGCGAACGTGACAAACGCCTACGAGAGCGGCGCGGGGATCGTGCACGGGGATCAGCACGCGCTGGCCTTCGTCCCGCGCGCCAATAGCACGACCACGCCCACCATCTTCCTCGGCAACGACGGCGGGCTGTACCGCAGCACCGACGGCGGGAACACCTGGAGCAACAGCGACAACGGCATCGAGGCGCGCCAGATCTACCACTCCGCTGTCTCGGCCGTGGGTCAGCCCACTCAGTACTACATTGGCCTGCAAGACAACAACGTCAGCCACTACACGGGGACGGGGCAATGGCTCCCCGTCTCCACGGGTAACGGTATGAACGCCGCCGTGGCCCCCACGAACTCCAACATCGCCTACATCGCGGTCCAGAACGATCAAATCTCGCTGACGACTGACGGCGGACAACAATTCAGCCGTGTGGCTGACGATAAGGACACGAAGCCTGACCCGGCATCGACGGATAAGGGAAGAACGCCTTTCGTCACGGCGTTCGCGCTGGACCCGTCTAACCCGAACCGGCTGTTGGTCGGCACGTACCGGCTGTGGGAGACCACGGACGGCGGGGCCACCTGGCATACGACGGGGACCGGCGCGCCGCTGACCAACACTGTGAGCGGCGCGGTCGACACGCTGGCCATCGCGCCGACGATGACCAACACGATCTACGCCGAGACCAATGACGGCCTGATCCAGACGAGCGTCGACGGGGGCGTCACCTTTACGCGGGGGACTGGCCTGCCCGGCCGCGCCATCGGCGGCCTTGCCGTGAGCCCGACCACCTCGACCACGGCCTGGGCGGGCATCGAGGCCTTCAACGTCAACGCGGCCACGCCCAGCGCGCCCGGCCATGTCTTCCGGACGACGGACGGGGGGCAAACCTGGAGCGACGTGACCGGCAACCTGCCGGACGCGCCGGTCAACGGCATCGCGACGGGCGCGGACGGGCGGGTCTACGTGGCCACGGACACGGGCGTGTTCAGTTCGCCAAACGCCACCAGCGCGTCGGCGACCTGGACATCGCTGGGCGATTCACTGCCCAACGCCCCCATCTTCGACGTGACCTTGAATAGCGACGGGACCACGCTCTACGCCTCGACCCACGGGCGCGGCCTGTGGTCGCTGCCCGTGTCATCGCTGGCCAGCGGAACGGCGATGACCGGGCCGACGGGGACGGCGACGACCGGGCCGACGGGGACCGCAACGGGGACCGCAACGGGGACCGCAACGGGGACCGCGACAGGCACGGCCACGACCGGGACGGGCACGACCATCACTGTCTGCTCCAGCGGGTGCAACGACACCACAATCGAGGATGCGCTGGCCAACGCCTCGGACGGTTACACCATCTCCATCAGCCCCGGCCTCTACAAACCGACCAGGACGCTCGACATCACCAACAACATCACCTTGCTGGGCCAGGACACCAGCACGGGCAAGGCGGCCGACGTCACGGTCGACGGCGGCGTCAACGGCGCCGCCTCCGTCGTGACGGTCGAATCCGGCAAGAGTGTCACGATCAACGGGCTCACCCTGACCGACGGCGCTGGGATCGGCGGCGGCATCTCGAACAATGGGACGGCGACGATTGTCAATAGCGACATCTCCCGCAACGAGGGCGGCGGCATCTCGAACAATGGGACGCTGACGATCCTCGATAGCACCATCTCCGGCAACACGGACAACAGTGCGGGCGCCGGCATCAACAACTCGGGGGGACGGTGCTGGTCGTCAACAGTACGATCGCCAACAACGTCACCGGCCCCAGTGGTATCCAAGGCGGCAGCGCCGTCAATAATCAGGCCGCACTGACGGTGGTCAACAGCACCATCTCCGGCAATTCGTTCACGACGAACATCCCCGTCCCCCCCGACGGTTTCGCCGGAGGCATCTACTCAACCTCCTCGGTGGCGGGCGTGGCGGTGACGCTCACCAACAGTATCATCGCGGGCAACACCTTCACGGATAACAATAATAACACTGTCGAGAGCGACTTTGTCGACCAGAGCGGCAACTCCGGGATGTACAATGGCCAACCCACCTCCGGGACCTACATCGATGGGGCAATCGGGGGCTCACACACGGGCAGCGACGCGGACAACATCGTGGGGCTGAGCTACAACGGCCAGACCTACACGCTGTCCGGCATCCTGACGACCACCGGTAGCGGTGGGCCGGCGCTCACCGACAATGGCGGTCACACCCAGACCATCGCTCCCAGCGCGAATAGCCCGGCCATCGACGATGGCAACAATGGCGCCTGTCAGGCCGCTCCGGTCAACGGCGTGGACCAGCGCGGCGTGACGCGCCCACAACCGGCGGGCGGGAACTGCGACATCGGCGCCGTCGAGGTCGTCACCACGGCCATGGGGACAGCGACGGGCACAGCGACGGCGTCCACGGCGACGGGCACAGCGACGGCGTCCACGGCGACGGGCACGGCCACGACCGGGCCGACAGGCACGGCCACGGTGGGGACAGCGACGGCTAGCCCAAGCTCCGTCGCCACCGGCTCGGTTACGGCAGCCCCAACCGGCACGGCGACGACGGGCGCCGCCACGACCGGGCCGACGGGCGCCGCCACCGCCGGCACGGCCACGGGCACGGCCACGACTGGGCCGACGGGCACTACGACTGCTGGAACAGCAACAGGCACGGCCGCCACGAGCCCTGTTGCGACCAGTTCGGGCACGGCGGCGCCAACGGGGACGACGACTAGCCCGTCCGCGACTAACACGAACACGGCCACCTCGTCGCCGACCAACACCAGCACGAGTACCCGTACGGCTACGGGTACCAACACGGCCACGGCTACGGCCACGGCCACGCGCACTGGTACAGCGATGGCCACGGCCACAGCCACGGCCACAGCCACGGCCATGGCGACAGCCACGGCCATGGCGACAGCCACGGCCACGGCCACAGCCACGGCCACAGCCACCAGTACCAACACGTCCGCGCCGCCGACTGCCAGTGCGACGACGGCGCCCGCTGCCAGTGCGACGACGGCACCCACTGGCACGGTCGTGTCCCCGACCCTCGCGCGGCGCTTCTGTATCGCCGGCGGCGTCGAGTCGGCAAGCACGCATTCCACGCTGGCTGTTCTCAATCCTAATGGTGGGATGGCGCACAACGCGGTGACGTTCTACTTCGCCGATGGGACGACCCGTACAGCCTCGTTCACCGTGCCTGCGAACGCGCAGCGCAGCGCCTCCGTGGCTACCCTCACCGGACGACGCGGCAACTTCGGACTCTGCGTCGCCTCCGACCGGTCCATCTCAGGGCAGCTCAATCTGACGCGGCCGGGCAAGGATGGCGACAGCGCGCTCGGCAGCCCCGCGCTGGGCACGCATTGGTACCTGGCCGAGGGCTACATCCGCCTGACCTTCCACGAAACCGTCGCCCTGCTTAACCCCAGCGCGTTCCATGCGGCTCGCGTTCCATGCGGCTACGGTGCGCCTGCGGCGGCTGCTGCCCGGCGGCCGGGGCAATCGCACCGTGACGGAGCGCGTGGGCGCGCACAGCGAGCGGCTCATCAATATCAACGGTCTGGTCAGGGGCGCGTCGGTCAGCATCGTGGCCGACGCCGACCGGGCGGTGCTGGTCGAGCGCACGCTGACGTTCAGCTCAGGCGGCTATGGGTTGACCACCCGTGGGGCGGCGCCGGACGCCGCGACCTCGTGGCTGTTCGCGGAGGGCTCGACGGCGGCGCCGTTCCAGACCTTCCTGACCATCCTGAACCCGCAGGGGGGCACGGCCAACGTCACGGTGTCCTTCTTCGGCTCCAACGGACAGCGCTTAGGCCGGCGGACGCTGACCCTGGCGGCGCGCAGCCGCGCGACGCTACGGGTGAACGACATCGTGCCGAACCGAAGCGGCGTGTCCAGCGTGGTGACGAGCGACCGCCCGGTGGCGGTGGAGCGGCCCGAGTACTTTGGCTCGCCCAACAACGCGGGCGTGGCGGGCAGTGACGTGTTCGGGCGCACCAGCGCCGCGCGCCAATGGAGCATACCGGGCGGTGTGCTGCGCGGCGGGGACAGTGAGTTCCTGCTGCTCTACAACCCGTCGCCACGGGCGGTCCCGGTGCACATCACCTTCTACACGGGGACCAACGGGCGCACGGTGACGACGCGGGTGACGGTACCGGCGCAGGCGCGCTACACGTTCGACGTGAACGTGTTCCAGCGCGGGGCCAACGGCGCCCCGGGTCCCCGACTGACGGCGAGCCACGGTGAGGTGCTGCGGGCGCGTAACAACCAGACCTTCATCGTGGAGCGCAGCGTGTTCGGGGCGAACCACAGCACGCTGCAGGCCTCGGAGGGTCTGGCCCAGTAGGGGAAGTTCCCGCGAATCGCGGCATCCAGGTAGGGTAGGTTATCGGCGGCCCGCGCACGCGACCCATGTGCGCGGGCCGCCGTGCCTGTTCATTCAGCAGCGGCAGCAGATCTCACGATAGAGAGGCCTGGCGGGCGCACCTGGAGGCGTGGGATTAGGCCTTTGTCAGGCGCTATCCCCGTTGGCCGGGGTAAGAATCATGTCGTAGTGGATCGACGTCTCGTCGCTGCCCAGGACGAGCGGCCCGTCCGGCGCGAAGGCGGCGATGAGCAGGCCGAGCAGGATGCGGCTCGCGCCCAGGCTCGACCACACGGCGCGGTTGAGCATGCGGTGCGACGTCGCGAAGGCGGCATCGTCGCGGTAGCCCATCACGCGCAGCAGAGAACTGACCATCCGGCGGCCGGAGGCAAGGATGACTCCGCCGACGAGGGTGGGCACATGCCGCCACACGCGGCGCGAGAAGAGTGGCGCGAAGGGCTCCAGATGCTCCATAATGAAGGCGGGCAGCGTAAGCATGATACCCTCTTTTCTAGGAGTGGTCGTTTGCTTAGTCTGCCTGCCTTATCTCCGCAGCGAATGGCCAAAGTCTAGCGAGGCTCCGCCTCAGACCGACAAGACGTGTCACGAAAACTTGACTCAATCGCAACATGTTCGGGCGTTCAAGGATTCTAGCAGGCCAACCGCCATAACGTTTTAACTTATACTGAGGACAAAGGCTGGCGCGGTGTCACGGGGATGCGAGCGACGCCTCCAATCATCCCGGATAGACGTGTCGGATGGGCGTCCCTCTTCAGACGTGGGCAGGACGTATACCGATCGCATGGCACGCATGCTGCATCGCCGGTGTGGGTGTAAAGATAGCCGCGTAGTATCGGGAGGAAAGGAAGACGATGCCGACACGCGATAGCGAGGCTGCTCGCGACGAGGACCAGGTTGGACTATAGACAGGGCGGTAGTGGGATGGGCCCGAGAGGCGGGCA
>JAABUQ010002450.1_pt1 | contig 36741 bp, 36 predicted proteins | sample 5560001 | NCBI WGS metagenome assembly JAABUQ01 (sample SAMN10711888, study PRJNA513371) | rock metagenome | isolation source: Antarctica rocks | place: Antarctica: Victoria Land, Finger Mt nord | collected 2015-12-18 | reverse complement strand
CCAATCGCTGAGTTTTTTCAGGGTGGCTTTTAATGTAACTTAATATTTCCTTCATGTTCTAGTAAGGAAAAAGCTAATTTTATACTCTTTTACCACAAAACGTTTCTATTGTGGAGATGTCTATTACAGAGAGTGACCTTTGACCAAAAGGGAAATGCCGACCTGATTGACTTTGAGCGCAGTCAAACCCGCATTGTCAAGGTTAAGCGATCACACGGCCCTGACAGTAAGTCCACAGTCAGCATTAGCCAGAATCCAAGCACCAAAGCCGTAACCGTTGTGTTAGACCCGCCTGTACCACCTGGCAGCACGATGACAATTAGACTGTTGCCCGATCGGAATCCATACATTGCTGGATACTATCTTTTCGCCGTCAGGGCGTTCCCGGCGGGAGATAACAGCTATGGTCAATTTTTAGGCTATGGTCGTCTCTACTTCTATGACAATGAGGGAGGACGCAGCCCCTGACGAGAATCATTTAACACAGATCGCACTCCAGGCGATCGTTTAAAAGTTCATCATTATGAGTTGTGTTTTCAATTCCACCAGAACACACAAAGGTAACAGGCTCAATATCATCGAGGCCAGCATCTAGATAGTCTCCGTCAACAGGTTCTGGAGACAGCCTTTGGTCAACCTCATGCATTAAGGTAAGGAAATAAATATAGGTAGCACGAAGGAGGATTAGAGAAAGGAGGAGAAGAAGAAAGATCAGCATGATTGGCTTAAAACACTACGTTCATGTGCTTGAGGTATTCTTGGGAAAATGTCCCTACAGAATTACCCGCTTGTCTAAACTCGATAGTGTCCATTCTTACCAACTCCCTCTATGATTAGAATATTACTACGCTCAGTGTAATGCAATCATCAAGGAAGTGCAAAAAGTTGGCGATCGCTAAAGCGGGCGGATAAAAGGGCTACCAGCGCAAAGCGGGGTACTACGACCGCAAGTATGAAAATAATAAAGATAATTATGACGAAGAAGAGCGTGATGAGAGTAACCGCTCTGCCAGTTGGTCTGCTCGTTTAATAAATCGTTAAATTTATCGAACAAAATTGAGAGTATGCTTAGTCATAAAACACTTATCTACTAACTGCAAACCAATTTAGAAAATGAGGTGAACCGATGATAGCAAAATTTTTGCTGGCTATCTCTGGATTAGGACATGTAGAAGAAATGCTCAAGGCTTTGGAGGATTTGCCATCACTCCAACAGTCATCTGTTACAGTTTTGCATGTCGTTCCTGCCCAAACGACAGCTCAAGTCATGACAGCCAAGTGGGAAGAGGGTGGCAAGCTGCTTGCAACTGCGATTCAGTCTTTGAATTTAGATCCAAGCCATATTTCTGCGATTCTGCGACAAGGCGAACCCAAGGATGTAGTTTGCCAGGTAGCCGAGGAAATCGATGCTGACTTGATTATTATGGGTTCACGAGGGCTAAAGCGCCTACAGTCGATTTTAGCCAACTCGGTAAGTCAGTATGTTTTTCAGTTGTCCTCTCGCCCTATGTTGTTGGTGAGAGACGATATTTACGTCAAAAAACTTAATCGCATCATGGTGGCGATGGACAATTCTGAGGCAGCAAAACAGTGCTTGCAGTTAGCACTGTTTCTCCTACAAGATCATAGGAGGGGTCAGTTAATTTTAGTTCACGTTAACAAAGATTTGAGTGGCAAACCCAGTGAAGCGTCTTTGACTGCTAAAGAACCCATTCTTGCACAGGCAGTGGCAGAGGCAAAAAAACAGGGTGTTCAGCCTCGCTGTGTCACTAGCTCTGGCAGACCAGCTGAAGAGATTTGCCGGTTGGCAGAAGAAATGGATGTAGACCTGCTAGTGCTGGGTTCACCTGATCGCCGTCCCTCAATTGCTAAGAGTTTTGTCGATCTAGACCGGCTGCTGGGCGCTTCTTTATCGGATTATGTCCGAGTCCATGCCAACTGCCCAGTGTTGTTAGCGCGTAGCGTCGCCTAAGATACCAGAAACCCCCACATTTCTAGGCGTAGGGGTTTCTGGTTGGGCGCTATTGATTACCTTGCCCCTGAAGCGTTAACATTAGGGCCTGTGATGCTGATGCCAGTGCCGCGCAATATCAATCCGACGACACAGCCACACCCGCTCATGTTGCTGGACGTAGTCCAGAAATCGCGCCAGAGCAGCCGCCCGTCCCGGTCTTCCTACCAGGCGACAGTGCAGCCCTACACTCATCATCTTGGGTGCGGTTTCGCCTTCGGCGTAGAGGACATCGAAGGCATCGCGCAGGTAGGCAAAGAACTGCTCCCCCGAATTAAACCCCTGCTGAGTCGCAAACCGCATATCATTATTGTCCAGAGTGTATGGAATCACTAGATGGGGTTTGCTATAGTCATGTACCCAGTAGGGCAGGTCGTCGGCGTAGCTATCAGCGTCATAGAGAAACCCTCCTTCCTCCACTACCAGCCGACGAGTGTTGGGGCTATTCCGTCCAGTATACCAGCCGAGGGGACGACTACCTGTAACTCGGGTGTGAATCGTGATCGCCTTCTGCAAATGCTGCCGCTCTACTGCTTCCTCAAAGGACTTGTAGTCAATCCAGCGCCAGCCATGACTGGCGATTTCCCAATCAGCTGCCACCATTGCTGCAACTGCTTCGGGGTTACGCTCTAGTGCCATTGCCACTCCATAAATAGTTACCGGAATGCCCCGCTCAGTAAACATCCGGTGCAGTCGCCAGAAGCCAGCTCGACTGCCGTACTCATAGATCGATTCTATGTTCATGTGCCGCACTCCAGAAAGCGGCTCGGCTCCGATGATTTCCGACAGAAACGCCTCAGCGACGTCATCGCCATGTAGAATGCAGTTCTCACCACCTTCCTCATAGTTGATCACAAACTGCACCGCGAGGTGGGCGCGATTTGGCCATTTGGGATCGGGCGTAGTGCGCCCATAGCCAACCATGTCCCGTAGGTAACGCTCAGACATATTTACTTGCTTAAGCTACCGAATTTTTTTGGGGTTAGGGCCTCGCCCTTCCAGGGCACGCCAGTTGCTCTACTTGGGGAAACCCCAAGACCGCACTGGCTCGACTTTTGTGTTATAGTTAATACACGATAATCAATGTTGGGGTGACGACCCATGCAGGATATCCATAACCGGACTCCGAGGGCAAAAACGTAGCCGCAAGGTTCGCATTGATTAAAGGTCTGGCGGTGGGGCACATCGTGGACGGTAAAAAATTGCCTGTGGAGGCGATCTGACGGGGATGCGAAACACGAGTTGATCATCTAGTTAAGAGCCTGTGAGACAGGAAGAACAGATAGTGATGTCTTTCCAGAATCCCCGCACCTTTAGGTCGGGGAGTATGTCAATGGTTTTGATTGATGATGCTCTTGTCCAAGTATCCCAAGTCCCACCATTCTTGGGTCCATGAGGAGTGAGAGAGTAAGGAGCGAGGAGTAAAACCCCAATATCGTCGATTAGCATTTGATTTGATACATTTAATCCTATCGGTGTTAGAAGCTAAACTGTAACCGCACGTTGCCTACATAGATGGGAGGATTGCTTCTAAAGTTGTTCGCCCTCGTAATCAAGTAAAACGCGGGAACAATGGCAATGTTATCAGTCACCGGGTAGTAGTAAGTCGCTTCAAAATCGTTCTCAATCCCGCCATCACCGACATTAGCGATTAAAAACCTCCGACCATCCAGAATCGAGAACGGAATCACATACGATAAGGTCGCCAGTGCGCCTTCTTTCCCTAAGTCAGGAAAGGCGAGCCCACCTTGAACAGATTGGGCATTGACATCGCCACGAGATATAGCCGTATTTACGGGCGTTAAATGCGTACTGCCGTAGCTATAACGCCCAAACACGCCAAAGCTACGGGTAATCAACCAATCGAAGTTAGCCTCATAGGTATCAGCGGTAGCACTTCTAAGCGAACCACCAAAACCATCATCCGCCAATCCATTAAGTGGCTTTCCCGCGTTACCGCCAGCGCCAACCTGTCCGAAAAGCTGCTGGATACGAGAACGGTCGTAGAGGAATCTGATGGTAAAACTTTTGGTAGGCGAGACATCCAACTCTACGGTAGCTGAGTAATTGCCGCCAAATAAACCTCTAGTGGGATCAGAAGATGTGTTGTACAAACCACTAGGCAAAAATTCAGTGTTTTCTCCCAGATAGCCAATATTCAGCTGAAACTGATTACTCGGTTTAAACTGCACAATTGCTCCAGAACCACGGAAAACCGTGTTTAGCAGTGTGCTACCGCCAGAGTTGTAGCTACTTGCCCCTGTGAGAAAGTATGTGAAGCGGTTGTTGTCAAAGGCGCTATACCAGTCAAGCCGGGGACCCACCCCCACTTGAATGGTTTTACCGATGGGGAAGGTATAGGACAACTCGCGGATCAGGACATTATTGACACCGACGTTGGGGCCAGCAGTCGCGTCAGTAAAAGGAACGCCAAACGTGTTGTATTGGCCCGCAGAGGCAAACTGATTTGCGGGCGAGTTGGCGTTCCCCGCTGCTAGCTGAATTAACAGAGTGTCTTTACCTGTGAAGGAGGTGTTGAAATTCAGCCACACCAATTCGCTCAAGGTGGTGTTGGGATTACCTATACGTTGAGACTGAGGTCTATTAGTGACGGGATCTCGCCCAGCTGCTCGTAAAGCATAGGGACCAGTGATTGAAGCTGGTGTTCCCTCTACTCTCACTGGACGAGCAGCCTCAGCTGTGGTGATGTTGATGAAGGCAAGACCACTCAGTTTAGTGGTGGTGGAGAACTGATTGGCTTGAAGTTGAGCTGAACGGGCTTCCAGCACATCCACACGTCCTTTTATAGTTGCCAATTCGGTCGCAAACTCTTCTCGTAGCCGCTGGAAGGTGGCTATGTCTTCTTTGCGCACCAAGTCAGATGTTCCTGCCGCAATTAGTTCATTGATCCGATCCAGGCAAGCATTTAACCCAGCGGCAAATTCATATCGCGTCATCGCCCTGTTACCTCGGTAGGTGCCGTTCGGGTAGCCAGCGATACAACCGTAACGCTCCACCAAAGACTGCAGTGCCTGAAAAGCCCAATCTGTTGGTTGGACATCCGACAGTTGAGAAACCGAGGTGACTTGCGCCATGGGTGATTTCACAACAGTATCCTGTCCACTCAACGGGTCTGCCTGTTCTGGGGCAGTGATATCTACATCCGTCGGAATTAGAGGTGATAGATTTACCTCTTTCGGAGTTTCAGCCGCTATCACTGAAAAAGATAAAACTAGAAAGGTACTCCAGGCAAAAACTGATGCCGTCACTAAAAAATTCCCTAGCATGCTCACGCTCCAGGTACTGTGTCCTCATATTTCTCCCAGTTATCTACAATCTCATGAATAACGGTACTGCCTACTTTGTAAGCTGCCTCTAAACTAGGCAGAAAGCCTGAATAGGAATTTGGACCTGTTTCGTGATTCAAGCTTTGGGCGGCAGTCTGACCAGTTCCCTGCATCGAGTAATTGCTAGCAGTACGTAAGATCATGACTCGGTTGAGATCGACTAGACCTGTTTGAGCTAGATTCGTGAGCGCCCGGAGTGTACCTGTGTCTTCTTCTGCAGTTGTCACAAAATTTGCCGCACCATTAGTCCACAATTTCAACCAATCGTTTGCCCAGCCATTCAGCAGGTCGCCATGCCAAAACGTACTCGAAGCCATGTTATCTCCCAAGAGTACAAATGGCGGCTTTTGGGCATTCGGGAAATCGGTGTATATAGCGCGATAATCAGCCAGTTGGGATGAGTCATCAAGCTTAACATCCTTGGTCAGCTGATAAGCCCAATCAACCAAGTTCGAGTTGAGCTGGTAAACCTGGCTATCACTTGGCGGGGGTGTTTGGTTCGGTCTTGTAGTACCAAATGCATAATAACCGTATGGCCAATCCGATGGGATTTCACGCGCATCAATTTCATAGGCTAAATCACCATCAACAGTCCACTTAGCCCAAGCCGCACTCCCCAGCGAACCATCGTTAGGATCAATACCAGCAATTCCTGCAACTAGCCAATAGGCTTTACTTAAATCAAATCGTGGATCCAGACCTAGAGCCATGATCGAGGTAGCAGCCCTGGCGGTACCTTCGCCGGTAACAATCCCGATAAAGCCTTTTCCGTTAGTCCTAACACCGTGGTAAGCCGTAGGTAATGCGTAAACTTTATCCAATTTTTCACGCTCTACCCAATATTGAAATTCCCCTGGCGAATCCCCTACATCGTTACCAACTTCGAACATCGTTACTACAACTGCTTTAACCGGTAACTTGTGTGACCCGCTATTCCGTGCTTCGACCTTGAATACATCGCTACCAAATATGATTAAGCTCAGTGCGACTACTATTCCGATCAAGAACCATCTCCGCTTTAGTATTGACACAAAAGCTTTTTTCAGCATTTTCATGACTTTTGCCTGTGTTTATGGTTGTGTTGCAAAAACTTACTAAGGACATAAAGACCCCCCGTTAAGCCCTCGGTCTCGCTTGCTGTATGCGGCATTCAGTATACAAACCTCAATTTTAAGAGTTTGTAGCCCCAGATACTATCACTAAGTCAGTCATAGTAATAGTGTGCTTATAGCGTTAGCTTCACACGCAGGGAGCCTGTAGATGGCTGTTCAGCACCCAGCCACTCGGTTGAATCTGGTGTAGTACGAGCTAGCAGTTTGCCTTGAGAAATTACATTGCAAGCAACTGCTCGACGACGGATGGCATCAAAGCGATCGCTGGCATCTAGAACAATTAGATTAGCAGGCTTACCGACTTCCACACCATAGTCGTCCAAATGCAGCGTTTTGGCCCCATTCACAGTCACCATGTCATAACAGGCATTAATTTCAGCCATTCCTGTCATCTGACAGACATGAACTCCCATGAAAGCGACATCTAGCATATTGCCTGTACCCAAGCTGTACCAGGGGTCTTGGACACAATCATGCCCCAAGCTGATATTGAGTCCTTGTTGCCAAAGTTCTTTGACTCTAGTCACACCTCGACGTTTTGGATAGGTATCCGTTCTCCCTTGGAGCGTAATATTAATCAACGGATTAGCAATAAAGTTGATTTGAGTTCGTTGTAGAAAACTCATGAGTTTATAAGCATAGGCATTGTTGTAAGAACCAAAAGCCGTTGTATGACTAGCTGTGACTCGCGATCCTAAACCAGTGCGAATTGCACAAGCCGCTACGACTTCTAGAAATCGCGATTGCTCATCATCAATTTCATCACAGTGGATGTCAATCAAGCGGTCATACTGCTGGGCTAATTCAAACACCCGATGAACCGAGCGAACTCCATCTTCGCGAGTCAGTTCATAGTGAGGGATACCGCCGACGACATCAGCACCCAACTTCAGGGCTGCTTCCAAAAGTGTTGCGTTTTCTGGTTTACTATAGATACCATCTTGAGGAAATGCCACCACTTGTAAGGTGATCCAGTCTTTGACTTCCTCTTTGACTTCCAGAAGAGCTTGCAACGCAATCAACTGCGGTTCACTAACATCAGCGTGCGTGCGGACAAAGAGAACCCCTTGAGCGGCTTGTTGCTTGAGAGTAGCGATGGCACGGGTTTTCACATCTGCTAGGGTGAGGTTTTGCTTGCGTTCTCCCCAAATTTGGATGCCCTCAAACAACGTGCCGCTCTGATTCCAACGCGGCTCCCCTGCTGTTAATGCTGAGTCCAAGTGGATGTGAGATTCGACAAATGGGGGACTGACTAATTGCCCTTGAGCATCCAGTTCCACCCCAGCTCCTTCGCTTAGAGTCGTAGCGATTACAGCAATTTTGCCATCTTTTATGCCAATATCAACCAGTTCCGCCTGCGACTGAGTTGAGCCGAGTAATCTGCTGCGATGGATTATTAAATCGTAGGCTCTTGTAGGCATAAAAATCTGATTGCTAATGACTGATGTTAGTTTACAATCTAAAAGCGACAGCAGAGCGTTAGTCAAACGGTTGCAGCTACTTCAGTCCGCTGTTCTCCATCTGTCTCTAGCCTGAACTGCATGGGAATAGGGAGCAACGGGGGGCAGGGTATCAGGCAGCGTAATGTATTCAAACACGTTTCAAGCTCCATTCGTGGGTGGCAACGTTCATGGTCATGTTACAGCAATGGTACTGATTTCTAGCTTCAATCGCTTATCTACTAGCCGCTTGACTTCAACCATGATACCTGCCGGGTAATCCCCCTTAAAGTAGTTTTCCATAACTTCGCCGATCACATCTTGGTCTTCCATATCTGTGAGAAATACGTCAATTTGCACAACGTCAGGGAAAGTTGCACCTCCTGCATACAGACACTTTTGCAAGTTTTCCATAACGAGGCGCGTTTGCTCACGAATATCATCTGGAGGATTCAACTTATCATGCTCGTGTTGTGTAAATCTCACAGTAGTTAGGGACTATTCGGCTATATATGTGCGGGAATCTCCTGCCCCAGCTTGATGTACCATCTTTGATAAGCTCTGTTGCATCAAACTGGCAAAGCTAGTCGGTGTTGCAAAGGTTATCGAGAGCCGATGAACAGCGACGCTAGCCTGCTTTGCTTATTGGTTAGGGCAGTAGTCGCAAGGTTCTCTATGAGCGTCCAGGGCTAAGTGAATGGCGGTTATCTATAGGGCAGTTTTGAAGTTATCAGTCAGATTAGAGTTGGCTGATACCACCATCAACGGCAATTTCAGTGCCTAAAATATAAGCAGAGTCTGAGGTGCTGAGAAACAAGACTACTTTTGCAATCTCTTCGGATGTGCCAAACCGCTTCATTGGAATTTGACCAACAATGTTTTCTGCCAGCGCTTCAACAGCTTCTTGAGGCATGTCCAACTTGCTGTAAATCGGTGTTGAGATCGCACCTGGACTCACCGCATTGACTCGAATTCCACGACTCACGAATTCCGCCGCAAACGTTCTTGCTAGCGATCGCACCGCCGCTTTACTTGCCGATAAAGCACTCGTACCGGGAAGACCAATTTCGCTCAAAAAGGAGGTGTTAAGGACGATCGTAGCACTGTCATTCAAATGAGATGCCGCTTTTTGAACGGTGAAATATAACCCCTTAACGTTGATGTTAAACAACTGGTCATACATTGCCTCAGTCATGGCTTCTAGTGGCGCAAATTTTGCAACTCCAGCATTGGCAAAGAGGATATCAATCTTGCCAAACTTGTCAGCGATCGCACAGTAGAGCTGGTCAATTTGTTTCAAATCCACAACATCCGCTTGCAGTGCTAACACATCACCGCCAATTGCTAAAGCTGCCTCATCCAAAGTGGCGCGATCGCGTCCAGAAATCACAACCTTCGCTCCTTCTTGACTGAATAATTTAGCGGTTGCTAATCCAATCCCGCTGCTGCCACCCGTCACAAGTACAACCTTTCCAGCTAACTTCATGGTGTTTGCCCTCGCGTTTGAAGTGATTCAATGCTTTCTTATAAAAGCACGAGCCACTATTGATTTGGAAGTATTTACCAAAAAGTGCTATACTTACTAAAAAGTAAAAATAATGCTAGAGCAAGGTTTTGGTAATGGTTATTCAAATGACTCAACAGGCGAGAGCATACCTCGCTGAAACCAAGGTGTTTGATACTACCTGTGCTGCCCCTCAAGTCCTCGAACAGATTGCGAGCAAGTGGGCAATTCTGATCATCTATGCGCTCTCGCAAGGGACAAAGCGATATAGCCAGCTACAACAGCAAATTAAGGGTGTGTCACCGAAAATGCTGATTCAGAATTTGCGGAAGCTGGAAGCCTGTGGGCTGGTGCAACGGGTCGTGCATCCAGTCGTGCCGCCGCAGGTGGATTACTCGCTGACACCGCTTGGCGAAACGCTTGTTGATCCGTTAGCAGTGTTGTGCGAATGGGCGATAAACCACGTTCATGAACTAAAACTTGTTAAGACGCCTGATCAGCTAGAGCCTTCGTAAATAAACAGAGAACAGTATTCTCGTCATCCATTCTTATATGTCAGTCAGGAGTTGCGTCCTGCCATCACACCGCCATCGACATCCCAGATCGCCCCAGTCACCCAAGCTGCTCGTTCAGATAATAAAAACGCGATCGCCGTTGCAACATCCGCAGGTTGACCGACTCGACCAATCGGATGGAAACTGTTGAAGCCTTGCAACGCAGTATGGATTTCCTCTGGTTTGATGAAGTCTCCATAAATGGGTGTCTCGACCACAGCAGGCGCAACCGCATTCACCCGAATGTTGTACTGCGCCAGTTCCATTGCTAGATTCTGGGTCAAAGAATGCAAACCCGATTTCGCCATTGAGTAGGCAGACGATGGAGTTGCTAGCACTGCTTGATGTGCCCACATCGAACCTACATTCACAATGGCACCACCTTGTCCGCGATTGACCATACTACGCGCTACCTGTTGGGTTGCAAAAAAGGTTCCACGATTAAGATCGAGGTAGCGATCGTAGTCTGCCTCTGAATGAGCAAGAAATGACGTTGGTCGAAAAGCACCCGCAGAATTGACAAGATAATCCACATCAGGCAATTCAGAAGCAATCTGTTCAACCAGTTGAGAGACATCATGGCGGCTACTAATATCAAACTGCCACGCTTGCACGCGATCAACATGCTGTAACTTTAACTCTGCTGCTCGTAGCTTATCTGAGTTGCGACCTACAATCGTTAAAGTTGCTCCTTCTGTTAAGAGAATTTCTGCGATCGCGTGACCAATGCCGCTACTGCCACCAACAATCAGTGCTTGTTTATCCTTAAACTCTTTGTACATCTCTGTCTCCAGACTAGAATAGGTTGTGAACGTGGTCCTGGTAAACATCGTAAGCGGTTGAGACAGAGCGTGAAAGTCTGCACTTTTTAGTGAGGTACGCACTATTTGGTACAAATTGAAGCAGGACTAGTCAAAACATGAGTCGTGTAAGATGACTATCAGCCAATCAAGAAAAATAACTTCCGAGACACTGATGCTAGAAGACATCGTGGGTTGCAAGTGGTCTGTCTGCATCCTGACCTTGATTCGCCAAGGTATGAATCGCCCTGGTGCGATCGCTCGCTCCGTAGATGGGCTTACCACAAAAGTACAGAGTGATTGCCTCCGAAAAATGGTCAATCTAGGTATTTTACAAAAGATTGCCTATCCAGAAGTTCCGCCACGGGTTGAGTATGAGCTAACTCCAGCAGGACAACGTTTTGTCACAATTCTGGATGCCCTTGCAGACTTGCAGCGTGATATAGATGCAAAGGAGAAAGTAAGCTGAATCATATTCAAAACTGGACAAATACTGAATCACTATCGTCTATGAGACGACCGCATTAAATACGGTTGCAGCTACTTCAGTCCGATGTTCTCCTAGCGATGTCAAAGGCAGGGATTCTTCAGCCATAGGAGTTAATTTTAGTGGTATTACCAATTAACGGGCATTACTGAGGGTGCTAGGGCATCTTCGCAGTACTCAGCTAGGAATGGGGTACGGTACCCATCCTCTGTCCACAGAATGGGGAAGAAGCTCTCGTCCATTGCGGTAGTGCCAATGCTTCGATAGCGGCTAAAAATGTATCCGTAGCCAACACCCTCGGGCTGAAAACGGGCATCTGATCGGAATGTATTCACCCCAAAGCTCCGCCGAGTTTGATCGCTGGTTATATTTTCTCCAGAACCATGCCACATATTCCCATGCAGGAAGATACAGCCACCGGGAGGAATTTCTGCTGCTACAATCTCAGGGTTTTCGATTCCCGCCTCAACCGCAGCTTGCCATAAGGGTTGGCGATAATCCGCTTGAGGAGCATGCAGCATTCTCACCTTATCCGAACACGCCCATTGATGAGAACCTGGGACGAATTCCAGAGTACCAGCAAGAGTAGTAGCGTCACTCAGAGCCATCCAGCAAGTCATAACTTCTGGTGGGTCGATACAGGCGACATAAGTTTTGTTACGGTGGAACGCGACTTCTGGGGCACCAGGCGGCTTCACCCAGCAACTATCTGTAGAGATACGTCCGCCTGACCAGCCAGCAAGCGTCGCATTGAGACGGGCAATCTCAGCTGAGAGAGATAAACCAGCGACTGTGCGATCACACCTCCACATCCCGCACATCTGGCGAGTCGCGTTAGGTATACTCAGGCTAGGACGCCCATGCCATTCATCTGGGTAAATCCCTGTCTCAAACTTGGTGGCGAACAGGGGTTCAAGTTTGTTAATCATTCGCTCTACTAGCACCAAGTCCAGGAATTTCTCCAGAATCAGAAATCCCTGAGCCTGGAAGTGAGCAATTTGCTCTGCACTCAGCTGAACTGGCTCATATACCATATTTCTTGTCTTGCGCTTTGGAACAACTAACGACTAACAAGAGTTTTTGGTTTTTCTAGAATATCTCCGCAATACTCAGCTAGAAATGGGGTGCGATATCCCTCCTGCGTCCACAGGATCGGGAAAAAGCTCTCGTCCATCGTATTGTCCCCATAACGCTTATAGCGACCAGCAATGTAACCACCAGGAACATAGGCACCAGCCGGTTTAAATTGCGACTCGGCTGGAATGGTAGCGATCACCAGGCTGCGGCGGATTTTGTCTGGTAGCAGATTTCTGCCCGAACCATGCCATATATGCCCATGATGAAAGGCGCAACTCCCTGCTGGCAGTTCTAGTTCCATGACCTCAGGCTTACTGACGCCTGCTCTCTGGGCAGCTTGCTCCATATCCCAGTGATAACCCTTGGTAGGAGCATGAAACTCACTGATAGTTTGAGAAAGGGGCCACTTATGAGAACCCCGGACATACTCAATCGTTCCCGCACCAGTAACTGCATCACTCAAAGCAATCCAGCCGACGACAATCTCTTGGGGAGTATGGTAAAAAGAATACATCGAATCCTGATGTAGTGTCGTCTCTGTTGCACCGTAGGGCTTCATCCACAGACTATCCCCCAACAGACGCGCTCCTGACCAATTCCCCAGCATGGCGCTAATCCGACCGATCTCAGATGAGAGAACTACACTAGCAACTGTGAGGTCACTTTTCCAGGCGCCGGTCATCTGCCTTGCTGCATTGGGAAGCCCAAGGCTAGGACTCCAGTGCCACTCATCAGGATAAACACCTGTTTCAAAATCCCCGGCAAATAACGGCTCTACTCTGTCAACAACTCGGGCTACCAGTTCATCATCAAGCAACTTCTCAACAATCAAAAAGCCATCTTCATGGAAGCGAGTTATTTGTGCTTCCGTCAGCTGAATGGGTTTGGATGCCATATCGTAATTCTCCTCATAACCAACACTACTTAACAAGTTTGGGTAAATGTATAATCAATATTGAGCTTGCTCAAGGAAGTCGCCGGAGGAAGCTCCGGCGAACCCTTGAGAATGCCTGCACTGAGCATAATATTAAGTATAGAATCTACAACAGTGATTTGGGGAAAACTGTAGATTTGATTACTATTTACTAAATTCCTGACCTGTTTGTATTCTTAGCTACATAATTTTAGGTTTAGGATAAAAACGAGCTGTCTCAGGTGAAAAATTATATGTCAACGAAAGCATATCGGATTTTAGTCATCAGGCATGTCAGAGGTTCTAATTTAGGTCTTTTAGAAAATGCTCTTTACCGTGAGAAGCTCCCTTTTGACTATCTGGATACAATAGAAGGGGCAACTTTGCTGAGACCAATAACAGATTATTCTCATTTAATTATTCTAGGTGGCCCTATAAGTGCCTATGAAGACAAGATATATCCTTTCTTACGCACCGAGTTCAAACTTTTAGAAGCCGCTTTAGATAATCAAATCCCTACTTTAGGAATTTGTTTAGGCTCCCAAATTCTAGCTAAAGTCTTAGGAGGTAAAGTGTATAGAGGTGAGGTAGGTAGAGAAATAGGCTGGTGCAACTTACATTTGACAGATGCAGGTCGGAAAGATCCACTATTGCAAGGCTTTCCTGAAAAATTTAAGGTATTTGAATCCCATCAAGACACTTTTGAGATCCCAGGAGACTGTGTTCACTTAGCTGCTACCGAAACATACTATAACCAAGCTTTTCGCTACCGGGATTTTGCTTGGGCGTTGCAGTTTCATCTAGAAATGAATGAGCCTCTCCTTCAAGCTTGCTCACAAGTCATTGAAAAAGAATTAGTAGGAAGTAACATTCAATACACTGATTCAGCAAAACTTTTGGCAGAAACTAGACTACATGCTCCCGACATAGAACCTTTAGCTCACACCTTTATGCAGCAATTTATCCAGATGGGGTATCCCTAAATCCTTGATGCCAATCGGGTACCCTGCAAGTGGTCGAACTGGGTTACCCGCCACGAGCTCCGCCTCCATGTGCTTTGCCTCAGTCCGCGCCATCTCCGGAGTTGGTGTACAGAAGGCATGAAGGACAGGTTCGAGTTTCTCCATCCTGTCTATGACTGTATCCACAAGCTCAACTGGTGACAGATGCTTCGAGTGAATCAGACCCGCTAGGGTAACAGCATCCATGCGGCAGATTTCATTATCAGACATGGTGAGAATCCTCAGAGCTTTTAGTGGTTAAATGTAGACTTTCGAAGTTACTGATGCATAATCACTGAATCTTGGAAACCAAGCTGTATTTAAAAATACACCAAAATAAAACATCGCTTTTTCCGATGTTTGTTAAAAAAATAGGCTATCTTTAGCTTTATCTATGAATTTATTCTAAATGATGCCAAAATTAACTTAGCGTAGGTTCTAATGCTGGGCCTAAGTTACAGGAAAGACAAGTTTTATTAAATATTATGAAGCTCAATGTACCAAATTTTCCGCTCCGTCAATATCTGAAACTTCTCGCGGTTTATCTTGTTGCAGTTATTATCTGGCTAGCGGCTGCTACAGATGCACAAGCTGCCTCAAAACCCTGGATTACAGTGTATCGCGATCCATCCTGTAGTTGCTGCGGCGGCTGGATGGAGCATTTGACCGCCCAAGGATTTCAACCAAGGAACGTCTTGACATCCGACATGAATGCTCTTAAACAGCAATATCATGTGCCAAATGATTTAGCATCCTGCCATACAGCAGTAATCAACGGGTATGTCATTGAAGGACATGTTCCTGCCAATGACATTAAACGCCTGATAGCAGAACACTTGGATGTGGCGGGTATTGCTGTTCCTGGGATGCCGATTGGAACACCTGGTATGGAGTCTGAAAAGGTTCAAGAACCTTTCACCGTATTCTCGTTTGATGCACAAGGAAACGCAGAAGCCTTCGACCAATATTCGTTTTAGCCACTATATTTCTGCAACAGCTCCATTTCCACCGGTTTCAGCCATTCAAAAAGTGGTGGGCGAAAGAGAGTATGAGCAAGGACCTACTCCGGCACTAGCGGCTGCGGAAACCGAAGCCGAGGCGGATCTTGCGGCTCTCGCCCAGCGAATTCCGGCTCTCGGATATCTTGGATTGCGAGAACCACATCCTCGATTGCTTGTTCGAGTGCTTGCGCGATCTGCATCCGGTCCTTTGTGAACGGCAGCTCGGCAATCAATTGGTCCAGCTTCCCACGGGCGATCCATGCCTTGTGCCGAGCCCATTCCGCGAAAACGACATGATCGGGATCGATACCCAGCAGTTTGGCGTACCGATTTGGGTCCGGACAGGCGATGTCTCGGCAAACGTAGGAATTTACCAAGCTGATACGCTCCGCACGCTCAGTGAGCCGAGAAGCGCGGTGCATGACGAAGCCCCCCTGTTGGAAAACTGCGAAGCCAGCGGGAATCTCAGGCGTAACGATCCGCGCCGCAGGAATTTCCTTCCCAGCGGCGCGGAGACTGTTTGCCTCCTCGCGAGTCCCCAGGAAGAACTGGAAACGCCCTCCCGGAACTGGTTCGGTCACCATCATGACGTAATCAAAACCAACCATATCAGCGTGCCATCGGTCGACCTCAGCCTCTAGGTTGTCCGGGGCGAAGTTCATATGTGCGAGATGCATCGGCATTGTGTGGGGTGTCAACGGTACCTTGAAGATGCTCGACAAAAAGTCAGTGACCTCTGGCGATTGACTGAAGTCGCGGACAAATCTGGAGCGGTATGCCCCACCACGGAGCCGCGACGGTATCCTGCCGACGTTCTTCAAGATGAAGGGTATGAGATTCCGCGCCACTTCGCGCAGGCAAGCGGCGCCTTCAGGAGAAAGGATGCGGAACGGACCCGCTACGGCAATATCAGTGGGCACCGAAGCGATCGCCTCCCGACTGTATCCAAAGTCCTGCAAGCGCCAGAGCTGTTTTGGCGGTTCGAGAGCAAGATGGCGCTTAGGATCGAACTGAGGCTCATTCTCATTCAAGGCAAAGCCTTCTGGCAAAATCTTTGGGAATGCGATCGGCTCGACTAACATGTTAATCCTCAAGATGTGGCTGTCTATTTCGGCCGATTGACCTGGCCTCTACTGGTTGAGCAACGATGACAACATAGACCTTGGACTAATTTTGCCACACAACCGTTTTTTCGGGGGGAACATATATAAGCAGCTTGCTTTCAGCATTTTAACGATATTAAAGAGGATATTTTGTTACGATTACTACCTTTCCCAGAATGATTTGTTCAAATTAAAATTAATGTAGCAAGTGAGGTTTATGTACGTTGTTTTACTGAGATTTGCTAGACATTGCTTTATTGAATAGTTATATATCATCAAAAAGCATTGAGTTTTGCCGCATTTACCTAAATTGAGTATTAGGATAAGTACCTGATAATATGATTAATACTATATGTCACTTTAATCATTTGATTGCATAATGGATGAGGCAATCTGTCTAAATCAATTTTGGATTTAAGAGAACTTGAACGAAAACCAAACAGAACAACAGTGCTTTTTAAATTTAGTTGGAATCAAGAGTTTCTCGATCGAACCAATGCCAATGCTAGTGTTTCAGCCCCGTTGCCGGGATTCATTTAGTTGAAACAAAGTGAGCAAAAATTTAGGGCATTTATGGATGGTAGTTTCAGTCCCGTTGCCGGGATTCATTTAGTTGAAACCATTTTTATGATCCTATTCTTATAAGTCGTCTATGTGTGTTTCAGTCCCGTTGCCGGGATTCATTTAGTTAGAAACTCTATACACTAATTCTATGGCTCCTACAGTACTCGTGTTTCAGTCCCGTTGCCGGGATTCATTTAGTTGAAACAACTAGTCATTAGGGAGTTCGAGCCTCCTCAGAGTTTCAGTCCCGTTGCCGGGATTCATTTAGTTGAAACCAGATGCTAGGTACATATTGCTGCAGGGATTATGAGAGTTTCAGTCCCGTTGCCGGGATTCAGTTAGTTGAAACTTTAAATTCTCTTACAAATAGAAAAAACGCCGAAGCAAAAGAGTTGAAGTTTTTTGCTTCAACTCTGTTCAGACTGAACTCTCAGCACCACACCAGATGAATGAGTGATTTCATCCAGGTTACGATGTGAGAAGGCAGAGAGAGGCAATCGCTATGACCGTCACGACAGCCAAATGGACGTTAGACGAGTATCACCGTATGATTGCGGCGGGCATTTTGGATGAGCGGCGTGTGGAACTCTTGAAGGGAGAAATTGTTGAGATGTCACCAGAAGGAGAGCCCCATGCTTACTTCAGTAGTGAAGCAGGAGAATATTTGACGCAATTGCTGGGCGAGCGGGCAATGATTCGCCTGAGCAAACCGATTACGCTTCCTAACAACTCTGAGCCTGAGCCTGGTATTGCTATTGTGCAACGGTTGGGGCGTAAATACCTGGAGCATCACCCTTATCCTGAAAATATTTTTTGGCTAATTGAGTACTCAGATTCCAGCTTGGACAAGGATTTGAAGGTAAAAAGTCAAGTTTATGCCGAAGTCAAAATTCCTGAATATTGGGTGGTTGACCTCAAGAAGAGACAGATTATAGTATTTCGGGACCCTCAAGATGGAGAGTACGCTTCAAAGTTGATATCAACTGGAGGGATGATTTACTCCTTAGCTTTTCCAGATACAGCTATATCGGTAGATTCAATTGTCAGTATTTAAGGGGAGATGTTTTGAGGAGGAAGTTTTAGCAATACCACATTCGGTGGGGCGAGGTGCGATCGCGCTCGTTTGAAAACCGCTATAAAATTGCCCTAGAGTACTTGTTCGTGAAGGATGATTACTCGGAATGGGCTAGCTAATTAGAAATTCGGCGATATCTTAGAGATGAGGTCTCTTAACTTAGTACCACTCGAATATAGCGATTGAAGGGAGGGAGAGTTGTCATGGTACAGTCTGACCCTTGGTTACGCTTACCAACTAGCAATGAACTGCCCGATTCAGATGATCTTCCTGTGGATAATGAACTGCATACTCTTGTTCCCAACTTGCTGAGATTCATTCTAGGTTTTATCTGGGCTAATCGCTTTGACTGGTTTTTCGGCGTGAATATGGGCGTCTACCACACCACAGGGGTAAGTCCTAGAGTTCCTCTCGTCCCCGATGCATTTCTTAGTTTGGGAGTCGATCGCCTCAAGGGAGACAAGTTACGCAAAAGTTATGTAGTGTGGGAGGAAAACGGGGTTGTGCCAACCTTTGTCCTGGAAGTCGTCTCCGCAACCCCCGGCGGAGAGTATGACGAGAAAATGACTGCTTACGCTCGACTAGGAGTGTTGTACTACGTAATCTACAATCCAGATTATTGGCGTCGGGACGGACACGAACCGTTTGAGGTGTATCGTTTAGTAGATGAAGAATATCGGCGTCAAATCGGGGAACCGTTTTGGATGCCAAAGGTTGGTTTGGGAATTGGGCGCGGCGTAGGTAATCACGAGAGATTGCACCGAGAGTGGTTGTACTGGTATGACGAACAGGGGCATCGGTACCGCACTCCAGAGGAGCAAGCCGCACAAGCCGCTCAATTCGAGTCGATGCTGGCTCGTTACCGGGAACGTTTTGGTGAGTTGCCGGGTGATGAATAGAGCGATCGCGCCGCTTCACCCTACGGCGGGCTTTCTAAGTCTCTTCACGATTTTTGTCGAGCAGAAATCTAAGACCTGCCTGACCTGTGGCAAAACTTTGAACAGCTTAGAATATAAGCGAGAGAATAGTCTAAATGCTATGGCTGAAACTGTTACCCTACAAATTCCAGAGAAGCTCTATCAGCGCCTAGTTAATACTGCCCGCGCTGCGAAGCGTCCGCTTGAACAAATCATGCTTCAGGCGCTAAAAGTTGGCAGTCCACCAGACTGGGACAATGTACCAGATGAGTTTCAAGTTGACCTTGCTGCGCTAGACAGAATGGAAGACGAGGCTTTGTGGAAGATTGCCTGTAGTCGGAAGACAGCAGTTGAGATGTCGCGATATGATGACCTGCTTGAGCGCAATCAAAGCAATACTTTAACGCAAGATGATAAAGTTGGAGTTAATGGCGCTGCGAACCGAGGCTGACCGTTTCATGCTGTGCAAAGCTCAGGCGGCAGTATTGTTGCGCTGGCGAGGACACAATGTACCGGCTCCATAATTCATTGTGTCTACCTACATCTCTGAAAGTTTACGGACTCAAATTGAGAGTATCGATCTTCAGCGTTGCTGTTACTGCTTAACCAGTGAAGTTAACAGCGGCATCCCTATGACATACGACCACATCCATCCCCGCTCCAAAGGTGGAGATACGACCTTTGAGAATGTCTGCTTAGCTTGCCGTTCATGCAACGAATTCAAGTCTGATTCAACTGAGGTTAAAGACCCTCTGACAGGCGAAATTGTCTCTCTGTTCAATCCACGTACTCAAAAGTGGACGAGCCATTTTGCATGGAGTTTTGATAGCACTAAGGTTGAAGGGCTTACTGCTATTGGTCGGGCTACGGTTAGGGTAACATCTGGAAAATCTCCTGGGCAGCCCGATCGCACACTCCCACTTCTCCCAAACACTGCCGCATTTCCTGATAGTCTGCCAAGGTTTGCTGACGGCAATTAGGATTTAAGAGTAGTTCTAGGGCAGTGTGTAAGATGTTTTCTGGAGTTGCTTGCTCTTGTAACAACTCTGGCACGATTGGCTTCATCACCACTAGGTTAGGGGGCGCGGCGAAGGGAATGGAAAACTTTAGGAAATTACGGGCAATCCAGGCAGTAGTGGGGTTAAGGCGGTAGACAACTACCTGCGGCACATTTAGCAAAGCCAGCTCCAGGTTCACAGTGCCAGATTTGGCGATCGCCAAATCAGCTGCTGCCATAACTTCTTGCGTCCTTTCCGATAACACAGTCGCCCGCAAACCATAACGCTGAACTGCTTGTTCAATTGGCTGTCGGTAGATTTCTAGAGATAGACAAATCCAGAAATGAACCTGGGGCAATTTGGCTTGGATTTGCTGGGCTGCCTGGCAGATGATTGGTACGAGATATTTGAGTTCCTGCCTGCGAGAGATCGGAAACAGCGCGATCGCCTTTTCTTCCGGCGAAATTCCCAGAGCGGCACGAGCCGCTTCACGGCTGGGGGCAGTTTGCATCCGATCGATCAGAGGATGCCCCACCCAGACTACCTTGCTGCCTTTGTCCCGGAAGTAACGAGCTTCTTCCGGAAAGATTGCTAACAGCTGATCTGTGATGTCCACAATCCGCGCCGTATGGCGTGGGTTAGCTGACCATATCCACTCCTGTGGAGCGATGTAATACACTATCGGTACTTGCGGCAAATGACGCCGGACATAGCTGCCAATGGCGATATTTGGCCACATATTGTCAATCAACACCACCAGATCCGGTGGGTGTTGCTGGAGGTATTGCTTGGCGCGTTGCTGGAGTACAAGGGTAGGAAAAATAAAAGGCAGGGCTTCCAGAATCCCCATCGAACCAATGCTGCTGGTATTCCCCACTAGAGTTGCACCAGCAGCTGCCATTTTGCTGCCTCCTAGTGCCACAATGTCCAATTCCAACTCAGTTCCAACGGCTTGACGCTTCAGAGCTTCAATCAGCAGCGCCCCATGTAGATCGCCAGAAACCTCACCAGTGCTGATAAATATCCGCTTCATTCTTCGTCTTTGATTTTTTTACCCGGAATTGGACCCTTACGACCTTTCCCTTTCAACTGATGGGACAGCTGTAAAAATCGCTGTAGGTGCTGCAGGTGTTGGTTTTCTGGCAGCAGTTCTAATTTTTCCAAAGCTTGATTCAAGGGTAAGTCAGAACGGTAGAGCAGGCGGAAAGCCTCTTTCAGCGTCTGCAAGCCTTGCCCTTGGTCTACTTCCGTAATGCCGGCGCGTCTCAATCCGACGAGGTTCAGCATTCGCACTCTCGCTGGATGTCCCTCTACCAACATATAAGGTGGTACATCCCGCTCAATCCGGCTCATGGCAGCCAGCATTGCTAGCCTACCAATATGCACAAATTGATGAATTCCCACCATACCCCCAATCGTTGCCCGTGACTCAATATGGATGTGACCGCCTAACGACACGGCATTAGAAATTACAACAGAGTCTTCAATGACACAGTCATGAGCTACATGGACATAAGCCATTAACAGGTTGTCATTCCCAATCAGCGTCGCCTCACCCGCATGAGTTGCCCGGTTGATGGTAACGTATTCACGAATGCGGTTGCGATCGCCTATTTTCACTTGCGATTTCGAGCCATCGTACTTGAGATCCTGTGGTGCCAATCCAATCGCTGCTCCAGGAAAGATCTGATTTTGCGCTCCGATTTCTGTCGATCCCTCTAGCACCACATGAGCGCCAATCGTAGTTTCTGGACCGACTTTTACTCCCTCTCCAATCACCGCATAGGGACCAACTTGCACTGTCGGGTGCAATTCGGCATCTGGATGGATCACAGCAGTTGAATGAATCAGTGTCTTCAAGGGTGCATTTATTCCACTATAGAAAACGTTAGTTCGCCTTCTGTCGCCAGTTGACCATCAACTTCAGCCCGAGCCTGCATCTTCCCAAAACGACGCCGTTTAATATACAACAGTTCCGCCGTCATCACCAACTGATCGCCTGGTACAACTTGGCGGCGGAACCGGACTTTATCAATCCCAGCAAACAGGAACAGTCCGCCTTCAGCCTCTGGCATCTGGGTTAGCACAACACCGCCAACCTGTGCCATTGCCTCCACAATCAGCACTCCCGGCATAATCGGTCGCCCTGGAAAATGCCCCTGAAAATGGGGTTCGTTGAGCGTGACATTTTTAATCCCAACGGCTCGCTCCCCTGGCACATATTCGATGATCCGGTCTACAAACGCAAAGGGGTAGCGGTGCGGCAACAATTTGTGAATTTCTTCGACCGTAAGAATAGCTTTGGCTGTCGTTGTCGCATCCACATCAGGTTGATGCTTTGCCGCAGCAGGCATAGGAGAATCAGTTGAATTCACGTCGATCAGGGTTGACATGGGCAAGTTTTAATTTTGGCTAAGGTCATTTTTAAGTCTTTTTTTGCCAAACTACTCATAATACCACAAGTAAAGCTAATAAACCTACCCTTAATAAAATTTAGAATCTGAAATCCTCTGGGCAAGTTGAATGTGCAGCTTGTGGCTGGCTTTGTAAGCGAAGAAATGAGCGGCGGGAAAGGCTCCTAGCAAGCTTAAATCTCCTACTAAGTCTAAAATTTTATGACGCACTGGTTCATTTGCAAATCTTAAGGGTGGATTTAGCCATCCTTCAGTGCCACAAACCAAAGCGTTATCCAAACTGCCGCCTTTGATCAATCCCTGCTGCCGCAACTGGTCAATTTGGTGGGCTAAGCCAAAGGTTCGAGCTGGGGCGATTTCCGCAAGGAAAGAGGATGGTGGGAAATCCTCTTTCCCCACCACCGGCACTGGCGACCAGCTATGCCACTGGTTGCCAATTGCTGGGAGTTCAAAGTCAATTCCGTAGGTAAAACGAGTTGCTGCTGCTGGTAGAGCGGCGACAAAGGCGTCGCCCTGACACACCCAAATTGGCTCCACAAGTTGTGGCACAATTTGGGGCTCAGACTGAGACACTAATCCCACCTGCGCGATCGCTTCCACCCACATTTGGGCTGAGCCATCCAAAAGTGGCACTTCAGAGCCATCGATTTCAATTCGAGCATTATCCACACCCATCCCCGCCAGCGCTGCCAACAGATGCTCCACCGTGCGGACCCGCGCTGCCTCTTTACCCAACTGGGTCGAAAGAGCGGTTGGCTCAACCACTTCCACTCGTGCGGGGATGCTCGGTTTGCCAGGCAGATCAACCCGCACAAAGTACCTTCCTTGTCCTACGGCTGCTGGTAGCACTCGGACTTGGGCGATCGCACCGTTGTGTAGCCCCACCCCAGACTGGTTAATTTCATCTGCTAAGGTGTGTTGTCTCATTACATTCTTTACAGACTCTACTGTCGAGAAGCTCATTCTCTGCTCCAGAGTAGGCAGCATATATTCCCCTACTCCCTCTATACCCGAAGTTCCGATCGGAGGAAACCTCCGCGCTTGTCTTCGCGCTACTCCCTTCTTAAAATCGTTCTCCAATGCCAAATTCTATCCGACTAGCTCCGCGATCGTTAATCCCATAGTCAATCCGAATCGGTCCGAGTGGAGACCGGATTCGAACTCCAACCCCGTAGCCAAAGCCACTTCCGGGTTTACCCCTAATTCCGCCTGGGTTACCAGGTACGAGTCCTTGAGTTCCCAAATCGGTCGCGGCATCAAAAAATAAGGCGCCGCCGACAATCGAGAAGAGCGGGAATCGATACTCGGCTGTGGCTTGGACGAAACTACGACCGTCGGCTAAACCTCCTTCCCTGTAACCCCGGACGGAGTCAGTACCGCCCAGCACAAAGGACTCGTAGGGAGGCAGATCTCCAACGATAGTGCCTGCCTGTATATTAAAAGCTAGGGCCTGTGGCCCTTTCTTGTCAAAGTTAAGAAATTTGACAGGGAAGTATTGGCTGTAGCTGCCTCGAATCCGGTTGAGGAGAATGTTACCTTGTCCTATAGGCAAGGACTGCTCATCACCGATCCGGAATAGGGAACCGCTAGTGGGTTCGATCAGGTCATTGCGCCGATCACGCACTACTCCTAACTGGAAGGTAAATAGGTCATCCTGACCGGATCTAGAGAAACTCAGCAGATTTCCCCGGCTATCTCTGGGACTGATTCTGCCATTAGAATTAAGAATCGAAACTCGTTGATACTGAAAGCCAGATGAAGCCGTCCATTCTGACGGTTCTAAGGGATGCTTGGAGAGGGGGCGGGTAAAGCTGATCTCGCCGCCTAGGCGCTGAACGCGAGGGAGATCGCCATTGGGGAGATAGATATTAGGATTACCGTTATCAAACACCAACGAAATCGACTGACGGAGGAACGCCTCGACCGTGTAAGAAGTATGGTAAGGGTCACCAGCAATCCAGGGGTCTGTAAAGCGCAGATCGAACGCTTTGTCGTTCCGCTGCACGCCCAGCTCAACGTCAGCTCCGAGCGTTTGGTCGTTGCCACCCACGTTTTGCTGTTGATAGCTCAAGGTGCCAAATAGCCCACTGGCAGAACCAAACCCAGCCCCGGCTGCGATTGAGCCGTTACCTTTCTCGTTGACATTCAGCACGACGCCGACTTTGCGGGGGTCTTGACCAGGGTTGAGTGCGACTTGCGCATCCTGAAAAATCCCCAATCCGTACACTCGCTGTAGATCTTTTTGAATGGTAGCGCGGTTAAACACAGTGTTGGGCTTCGACTCCAACTCCCTAGTTACGATGAACCTACGGGTATGGGGTTTGTAGGGTGTACCGTTGGCGTTGGTGTCGTCCCCAGCTTTGTTACGGAAGTTAACTTGAATGCTCTCAATCACTCCTTCCGCAACTTGCAAGTTGACTGTGCCGTTGGCTGCTACTTGCGGCGCACCGACTACCTGAGCCAATACATAACCATGGTCTTTGTACCACTTGTTTAACTGCTTGACGCCTTCCCCAAACCGCCCCAGGTTAAGGATAGTGCCATACTGCGAACTGAAAATGTCAGTAATGACTCGTGGCGGCAAGACAGATGGGACGCCAGTGCCAGGATTGGCTTGGACTTGGACATTACGTAGCACTGGGTTGGGCTGCGCGATGAACGTCACCCGCACCCCTAATGGGGTATCTGTTGGCACTGCACGCACATCGGAGAAATAACCCGTGGCAAAAATTGCGTTGATATCGGCTTGCAGCTGGGAGCGGGTAGTTGTGCGTCCAGGTTGGGTACCAATCGCTCCGTAGACTTGGTTTTGCAATTCTGGTGGGAGTGGTTGCCCTTGAGCGTTGGCGATCGCGACTTCTGCCACTAAAACTCTAGGTTCTTGCAACGGGGGGGCTTGACTTGGCTGAGCATTCCCTGGCGGGGTAGTGGGTGGGGGGGGAGTAGGTGGAAGATTATTGTTGATAGTAGGGGGGCCGGATGGAGGAGGAGTGAGGGGAAATGGAACTTGATTGGGCGTTGTTTGTTGCGGCTGGTTATTAGTGCCTGGAGGTGGAATGACTGGTACGGCAGGATTGGGTGCCGCCGGGTTGGGCTGCTCAGGGTTGGGCGCCGCTGGGTTGGGTGTCGCAGGTGTTTGCCCCCCTCCAGGTGTCTGCCCCCCTCCAGGAGGAGTTGGGTTCTTGGGTTTATTAGGCGTTGTCTGGGTTGGTGGAGCTGGTGCTGGCGTCGTATTGGCCTGAACCTCTAGCACTCCCCCTAGCGTTGCACTCTGTGTTAGAGAATCAGCAGGGGGAGATTTTTGAGAAAGACTGTCTTTCCGTAGACTCTTGCCATGCTTCCCCTGCACCTGTTTTTTCCCAACTCTTGTTGTCGCTAGGGATGAACGAAGGGAGGCAGCGTCCGCCGCTGAAGGCGTCTGGATGAGAGCAGCGCAGCCGTAGGCACTAGCCATCGACAACACTGCCATCCAGACGGGAGATAAGCGCATTTTGTTCAACTTATTGATCACGTCCACACACTATTAATAAGGCTATCGGCTATCAGCAAAGTATCAGCACGATCTAAATTTATTTATTGCTGATAGTTTTCTCTGGCAGTCACCCGCTCTAAAACTTTCTGGTATGCGTTTTCCACAGCTCCCAGATCGCGACGGAAGCGGTCTTTGTCCATCACCCTATGGTTAGGATCGAACTCAGACTGGTCCCAGAGACGGCAGGTGTCAGGGCTAATTTCATCTGCCAGTCGTAACTGTGATTCGGAGTCTAAGCCAAACTCCAGTTTGAAGTCTACCAGGATAATGCCGCAGTTCCGGAAAAAGGCTGAGAGATATGTATTAATTTGCAATGCTAGTTGCTGTAGTTGGTCAACCTGTTCTGGGGTAGCTAGTTCCAGCAACAAGAGGCGATCGCGCGTCAATAGAGGATCTCCCAGTTCATCATTCTTATAGAAAAACTCCACCAAAGGTTGTTTCAGAACGGTACCTAGTGGTAACCCTGTCTGTTGACATAGACTACCCGCTGCAATGTTCCTAATTACTACTTCCAATGGCAAAATTTTTAACGCCCGCACCCGCATTTGATTGGGGGTAGGGCAGTCAATGAAGTGCGTTGCCATGCCATGCTCCTCAAGATACTGAAACAGCACTCTAGAAATGGTGCAGTTAATCTCGCCCTTACCGGCGATCTTGCCGCGCTTTTGAGCGTTAAAGGCGGTGGCGTCATCTTTAAAATAGGCCAGCAAAATTTCCGGGTTGTCCGTGGTGTAAAGAATTTTTGCTTTGCCTTCGTAGAGCAACTTTTGGGCAGACATGACAACAATAGAGGTGTTTTTTAGCGAAGTAGCAAGCCTGAAGCTCAGGCTCAACACATTTTATAGGAACCGGGGCACCTATATGTCACGATTGATTTTGACAGCCATTTTGCTAGGGCTACTAACAGCTTGTGGCATTAGTGGAATAGAGCCAAGCACTCAGGTAGTCCAACGTGGGTTAATAAAGTTTAATGAATTGGTCGCACTCCAGTTGAACCAAACTGCTCGGCAGCAACTGTCAGGACGCCCCCAACTCCCCGGCTTTAAAATAAATCGGTTAGTGATTACTGAACAGCAGCCACTTGTCATTCAAGATTTACCAGCCTACCGAGTTCAAGGTACTTACAATCTCACAATTCGGCTCCCAAAACGACGGGTGACTCAACAGCAAAATCCTTTTGACATCTACCTACAACGCCAGAAAGAGGGCAAAACTTGGCGTCTAGTGCTTCCCCAGTCTACTAGCAAAGACAGTGCCCCAGTTCGCTACACCTACTCCATTGATTAATATTTCTCAGATATGCAAATTCCCCGCCTGCATCCAGACACAATCGAGGAAGTCAAGCAACGAGCAGACATCGTAGATGTCATTGCGGAACACGTTGTCTTACGCAAGCGTGGAAAAGATTTTGTGGGTTTATGTCCCTTCCATGATGAAAAAACTCCTAGCTTCAGTGTGAGCCCTGGCAAGCAGATGTACTACTGCTTTGGCTGTGGGACTGGCGGAAACACCATTAAGTTCCTAATGGATCTGGGGAAGCGCTCTTTCAGTGAGGTCGTGCTGGATTTGGCACGGCGCTACCAGGTGTCGGTACAAACCCTGGAGCCAGAACAGCGGCAAGAATTACAACGCCAACTCTCCCTGCGCGAGCATCTGTACGAAATTATCGCGCTCGCGGCGCAGTTTTATCAACACATCCTGCGTCAATCTCAAGGGCAGTTGGCGCGGGAGTATTTGTGCCGACGCCGACTGAGGGAAGAAACCATTCAGCAGTTTGGGCTGGGCTATGCTCCTGTTGGGTGGGAAACTCTCTACCGCTACTTAGTGGTAGACAAACAAAAACCAGCGCAGTTCGTAGAACAGGCAGGGTTGATTTTGCCCCGAAAAACCGGGGATGGCTACTATGATAGGTTCCGCGAGCGCTTGATGATTCCCATCCACGATATCCAAGGACGGGTGATTGGTTTTGGCGGCAGAACGCTGGGCAACGAACAACCAAAATACCTGAATTCACCGGAAACCGAGCTATTTAGTAAAGGCAAAACTTTGTTTGCCCTCGAGCGAGCTAGAACAGCCATTTCCCAACAGGACCGAGCTGTGGTAGTGGAAGGATATTTTGATGCGATCGCCCTCCATGCCGCCGGAATCACTAATGTTGTTGCCTCCCTTGGCACCGCCCTTAGCTTAGACCAAGTCCGGCAGTTGTTGCGCTACACCGAATCGAAACAGCTGGTATTCAACTTTGATGGCGATGCAGCTGGCACTCAGGCTACGACGCGGGCGATCGGGGAAATTGCTAACCTTGCCTATCGAGGTGAAGTCCAGCTCCGGATTCTCAACCTGCCGGAGGGTAAAGACGCCGATGAATTTCTGCATCATGGCAACGCTGAACAATACCGTCAGTTGCTGCTTTCTTCTCCCCTCTGGCTCGACTGGCAGATTCAGCAAATTGTAGCGGATCGAGACTTGAAACAAGCCAATCAGTTTCAGCAAGTATCTCAACAGATGGTAAAGTTGCTGAAACTACTTGATAATCCTGATACTCGTAACTATTACATCCACCATTGTGCTGAATTACTTAGTCGAGGGGAAGCTCGACTCGTATCGCACTATGTAGAAAATCTTTTGGCTCAAATTGCCCCGCAACGCAGCCAGCGAAAACCAGTGCCAGTTAAGGGACAAAATCATCAACCTACTCAAGCCTTCGCATCTGCTCCTGAAGGCAGTCTCTTAGAACAGGCAGAGGCTTTACTACTGCGGATTTATCTACACTGCCACGAACATCGTCAAGCTATCATTGATGCCCTAGAGGAGCGAGATTTGCAATTCACCCTGTCCCACCATCGGTTTTTGTGGCGACAGATTTTAGAGGTTTCGTCGGCAACTAGCACTCAAAAGGCGCTCAAGGGCATCTCTACAACTCAGACCCAGCTGAATTTAATTTCACACCTACAAGATCGGTGTCTGGAATTTGAAAGTGAAATGGCCCAGGTTTCCTACCTATTTCACCTGGATGAGAAGAGCCAGCAAGAGCATATGCTTCGCGTCCCCCAAGTCATCCGGGCTGCCAGTGCTCGCATGGAGCAGGTGTTGTGTGAAAAACGCTATCGTCATTTTCTTGAGCTGTGGCAAAAGACAGATAGCTCTATCGACCCTGAACGCTCTGAGTACTACTACCAGGAATATAACCAGGCGAAACTACGCAGTATGAAGTTACAACGGCAGTATCAATTCTCTGTTTCTGACCTAATTTAGAAAATTAGTCTCAGGACAAAGCTCACCGTACTATCCACGAGAGGATCTTGCTTATCCGCGTTCAATCAGTGAAAATACCAGTAACCCTATGGAAGGGCATGCCTGAAGTGGAAAAACTTGTGTGGTGATGATGCAATAGGTCTGTAGATTCTTCTAGCGAATGCTTCTTCTGCAAGGGTTCAGAACTTTTCTGGGAAGTAACATTGTTTGCAAAAGTATTCTGGCAGAGATGTCATGCAGCTCCCTTAGGAGGAGCAACAGCCGTCCAGCACAACCCTAGCTGCAATATCTCCTGCTAGCGAAAAACGGGTGAACTGGGAGAAAATTTGATGAACAAGAATCGGGCCCTGACCTGCCGCTACTGCAGTTACGATGCCAATTCTGTTACTGCTACGCATTGTGAGATCTGTGGTCAACCGCTCAAACTTGATACTATCGCGCTCAGCAAACTGAGTACTAGGCTTGGTCTTGGGCCTTCTATTCTCTGGTTTGCTCCGATCTTGCTGTTACTGCTATTGGGAGGAGGTTACCTTATCTGGAAGAACCAGCTCTCGCCTCCAACAACTGCCAGCAAACTGAGCCGTTCCTCTGACATCCGACTTTACAATTCCATGCGGGAGGTTCAGAACATACCAGAGGGTCTATTTAGCTATAGCAGTGCCCCCCAATTTGCTGCTCTAGTTTCACACGGCATGAACCAAGCTATCAACCAAGCTCATCCAAAATTTCGTCTGCGCTTCACTGAACCTGTCAACAATATACCGGGTTCCAGCTCAGTCATTGCCATGCTCATTAACAGTCAATTGAGCTTTGGCGAAACGGCTCGACCACTTGAGGATGTTGAGTACAGTAAGGCTAGAGACCACAACTGTACTCTGGAGCAGATACCAGTGGGCTTTGATGGAGTTGCCTTCTATACCAATCGAGACTTGCTTATTACTGGACTTTCCATAGATCAACTCCAGGCTATCTTTATGGGCAAGGTAACTAACTGGAAAGAGTTGGGAGGACCCGACCTACCAATTACGGCGATCAGCCTAGATCCTGAGGCTAACAGCTCGATTAAGGTTCTATTTGCCGATCTCAAAGGTGCCAGTCTGGGACATAATGTGAAGATCGTTCGGGATTACACCGAAGAGACTCGCAAGGTTGCCTCAACTCCAGGAGGGATTTCCTACGGCTCGATCGCAACGGTAATTGGCCAACGGACAATCCGTCCTCTTGGCCTTGCTAAAGCTCACTCGAAAAATTACGTGCAACCTTTTGTTCCTGACAATCGTGTTAACGCAGAAGCAATCCGGGACGGCACCTATCCGCTGACCAAGCGTCTATTCGTGGTAATTCGTCGGGACGGTCTATTGGATGAACAGGCCGGAGTTGCCTACCTTAACCTGTTGCTGTCTATCGAAGGCCAGCAGCTCCTCGAAAAGGCAGGATTCGTAGCGATCCGTCCGTGAAGAAGGCAGAAGGTACGGAAGGCACCGCCACAGGTCTTCCGGAGGCGACCTCTGGGAGGGTTGGTGGCAAAAGGAACTTCTCACTTACCTTTGCTTCGAGTTTCTAGGAGCTGCAGAATAAAGTCTCGCGGGTATCACGTCCTGTAGTCGGATTGGTGCCTTTGGCAACTTTACAGAGTTTGTCTTGCTGATCTTTACGTAGCAGAACATGGGTAAAATCAGCCCCATCAATGATGGCACCATCAAATCTAGCGTTAGCGGCAAACGCTCCCTCCAATACCGCATTGGTCAAATTGGCTTTGGTGAAGCGAGCAGAATCCAGAGTGGCATTGGCAAGGTTGGCTCCCTCCAAATTCGCCGACTCCAGACTTGCTGCGAATAAACTAATACCCTGCAAATTCGTGTGGCTCAGGTTGCTGCTGCGGAGATTGGCGTGGTTAAAGCTGGAGTCTGTCAAGTCGCGACCTGAAAAATCAGCTTCGATCAGGTTTTGTTGGTTGTAGTCGAGTGCTAGGGCGGGGAAAGTATAAACGCCAATCGATGTACTAATTGCTACCCCAAAAACCAACAAAATGAGTAGGATTGTGGTAATTTGATGCTTCGGCCTAAATTTCATGCTGCCTCGAGCTGATGACTAACCGTTCTCGATCTCATTATCTAGATATTGGTGTTCTAGGAGAAGATCTGGTGACTCGATGGTTGAGATCTACAGGTTGGGTAATTCTAGAGCGTCGCTGGCATTGCCGTTGGGGGGAAATTGACATAATTGCCCGCTTCGAGCCATTGGAACAACCATCGACGCTAACCAACCTACAACGGGTTCCAGGCAACTCCTCACCCCTCTTAGCGTTTGTTGAAGTTAAAACCCGCAGTCGTGGTAATTGGGATGCTGGAGGGCTGCTGTCGATTACGCCACAAAAGCAAGCAAAACTCTGGCAAACTGCGCGGTGCTTTTTGGCAACCTATCATAGCATGGCAGAACACCATTGTCGGTTTGATGTTGCTCTTGTATACTACCGAAAGCTAGCCATAAAAGAGCGCCACGAGTCGCCTGAGGTACCAGTTTCACTAGAAACCTTGCCAACCCAGCTAGGGCAAACCGTATCGATAGCCGAATACCAACTACTCCTACAAGACTACATCCCCTCCGCCTTTGATGGAACATCTTAGACTCAGCGAGGGAAACGGGGCTTTACCCCACTCCCTCTATACCCGAAGTTCCGATCAGAGGAAACCTCCCTTGCTTGTCTTCGCGCTACTCCCTTCTTCAAGCCAGGGTTTCTGGACAGTACCCTAACCCTCTGACAAACTGTTGCCGGAACGCTTCAATTTCCTCTCGCTCCGGACTACCATGAGAAACTACAGCGACCTGATAACGACGCATGACATCAATCGGAGACTGTCCTGCTTCCAAACTCCAAAGCGCCATATTTACACGTATCGGTGGGCCATAAGGAATTCCCAACTCATTCAAAAAAGCTTGGAAGTCTCCATCCTGCTGGGGATTGAGTGGAGATGTCATTTTGACTTTAACCACCCAGCCATCGATTTGATGAATCACAGTAACGAAACCGACAGGCATTTGAGGTTTGCTATGCAGGCACTCAACGATCCTCAGCGTGAGGCTGGCATTCGCAAGATAGTAGAGGTATTCCATATCCGTGCTTGGGAGACAAGCCTATCCAACATCTTCATTATTGCTCATGGGAATCAGACCCACTAGGGGAGAAGCCCCCAACTTGGGATGGGGAGTTTTACCCATTTTATTATTTCATCATGAGATGAAAAAATCTGTTTGCTTGGAGAAATCAAGCGCTCGTAATTAATCATTTAAAGATGCACCCAACACACTATAAAGGTTTTCACCTCAATAACGATTCAGTAAAATCACCAGATTCTAAACCGGATTCGTCACTATCAAATGATACATATCCCCCTTCCCCTGCTCCCCCTGCCTCCCCTGCTCTCTTTTCCCCTCTAGACCTGTTGCTAGCTAGCTACGACTACAAACTTCCCCAAGAACGGATTGCTCAGACAAGTGCGATCCCTCGAGATAGCTCCCGTTTGCTGGTAGTGGATTCTCTAACTCACCACACTCACCGGATCTTCCAAGATTTGCCTGAGCTACTGAGGTCAGGAGATCTGTTGGTACTGAACAATACACAGGTACTCCCAGCGCGGCTCTATGGTCGGAAATCGAGTGGTGCAGCAGTGGAAGTGTTGCTATTGGAGGAGCGTCAGCACAATACCTGGTTGGCTTTGGTCAAGCCTGGGAAACGCTTGAAGCCCGGAGCAGTGATTGTTTTTAAACCCCACGGATACACAGGACACCCCTCACCCCTCGCCCCTCACCCCTCACCCCTTCTCAGGGCTAAGGTTCTGGAAACGGATGAAGCAACTGGAGGACGTCTGTTGCAATTTGATGTGCCAGATGGGAAGTCTTTGATTCCGTTGTTGGACTTCTTTGGGCATGTGCCTCTGCCGCCATACATTACAAACTCTCAGGCAGATTGGTCACAGTATCAGACAGTTTATGCCACAAGACCAGGAGCGATCGCCGCTCCCACAGCTGGGCTGCACTTTACGCCGAGTTTACTGAGCCAGTTGCACTCAAGAGGTGTAGGTTTGGCTTTTGTGACTCTGCACGTTGGGGTAGGGACGTTTCGACCAGTGGAGTTGGAGGACGTTACCACCCACAAGATGCATGGGGAGTGGCTGGAAGTGAGCGCGGAAACGGTGGAGCAGATCCGCGAAACTCAGTCTCAGCAAGGCAGGATTATTGCGGTGGGAACGACTGTAGTCAGAGCTTTGGAGGCGGCAGCAGAGCTAGGGCAACTGCAACCCTTTAGCGGTAAGACGGAGTTATTTATTTACCCAGGCTATCGATGGCGTGTGGTGGAGGGACTGATTACAAACTTTCACTTGCCCCGTTCGAGTTTGCTGATGCTGGTTAGTGCTTTGATCGGTCGGCAGCGGTTGCTGGAACTGTACCAAGCAGCGATCGCTGCTTCCTACCGCTTCTATTCTTTGGGCGATGCGATGTTGATTCTGCCGGAAGCCAGAATTCAAAACAGATGGTAGCGGATCTCTATCGTCTGCTAGGCTAATTCGGATCGGTCTTAAGGCTAGGATTTCATGGCTGCGATACTAACCCAACGAATTCAGCAGTTTTACGACGACTCCTCTGATCTGTGGGAACAGGTGTGGGGCGAACATATGCACCACGGTTACTATGGTCCAAATGGCACCCAGAAAAAAGACCGGCGCCAAGCACAGATTGACCTGATTGAAGAACTCCTACAGTGGGCAGGGTTACAGTCTGCCCACAATATCCTCGATCTGGGCTGCGGGATTGGGGGGAGCTCTCTCTACCTGGCGCAGAAGTTCAATGCCACGGTAACTGGGATTACTTTGAGTCCAGTCCAAGCCGCCAGAGCCCAGGAACGCGCTGCTGCAGTTCAGTTGAGCTTGCTCAAGGAAGTTGCCGGAGCTACCTCCGGCAAACCCTTGAGTCCAAAAACTCAGTTTCAGGTAGCGGATGCGCTGAATCTGCCCTTGGCTGACGCCTCTTTTGACTTAGTGTGGGCTCTAGAAAGTGGCGAACATATGCCAGATAAGGTGAAGTTCTTGCAGGAGTGCTACCGGGTACTGCAGCCAGGGGGAACTTTGATTATGGTGACTTGGTGTCATCGCCCTACTAATGGGGAAGCTGCTCCCTTGTCAGCAGATGAGCAGAAGCACTTGGAAGACATCTACCAGGTATACTGTTTGCCTTATGTGATTTCGTTGCCGGAGTATGAAGCGATCGCTCGTAATCTCTGTTTCCAGAGCATCCGTACTGCTGATTGGTCAACGGCTGTGGCTCCGTTTTGGGATGTGGTGATTGATTCGGCTTTTAATCCGATGGCGATTTGGGGCTTGCTTTGTTCTGGCTGGGGCACAATTCAGGCGGCACTGTCGCTAGGGTTGATGCGTCGGGGTTATCAGCGTGGTTTGATTAGGTTTGGATTGCTTTGTGCGAGTAAATAGAGAAACGAACCGCACGAGGCAAAAGAGAGCGCAGAGGCAAGAGGTGTTAATGAGTCAGATTTCTAGGCAAGAGTCTTCGCAATCTAGCTGGAGCGAGCAATCGGCTGGCTGGCTTTATGCTTTTTGGAAGTTTTCCCGACCTCATACGGTTATTGGTACTAGCTTGAGTGTGTTGGGTTTGTATTTGATGGCGCTGGCGATACCCTCTATTGGGTTTTCCAGTACTCATCTGGGCCAGCTGTTTGGAGCTTGGATTGCTTGTCTGTGTGGCAATGTCTATATTGTGGGGCTGAATCAGTTGGAGGATGTGGCGATTGACCGCATTAACAAGCCTCATTTGCCGCTGGCTGCTGGCGAGTTCTCGAAGTCGGTAGCTCAGGTGATTGTGGCAATTACTGGGAGTTTAGCGTTGCTGTTGGCTTGGCTACTAGGACCATTTCTGTTGGGAACGGTGGGGATTAGTTTAGTGATCGGAACGGCTTATTCTTTACCACCTATTCGGTTAAAACGGTTCCCTTTTTGGGCGGCTCTGTGCATTTTTACAGTGCGAGGGGCAATTGTTAATTTGGGGCTGTTTTTACACTTTAGTTGGGTGTGGCAACAGAATCAGTCAGTTCCCCTTTCTGTCTGGGCGCTGACGCTATTTGTTTTGGTGTTTACGTTTGCGATCGCCATCTTTAAAGATATCCCCGATCTGGAGGGCGACCGCCAGTACAACATCACTACTTTCACAATTGTACTCGGTCAGCGAGCAGCGTTCAATTTGGCTTGTTGGGTTTTAACTGTGTGCTATTTAGGTATGGCACTTGTGGGCGTGCTTTGGCTGCCCTCGGTTAACTCGGTATTCCTCGTCATGACTCATCTACTGGCATTAGGTTTGATGTGGTGGCGGAGCTGTGCTTTAGACTTGCAAGAGGGAGGAATGACTAGTCTACAGCCAGAGACACTCACGCCAACACCAGAAGCTTACGTACAGTTTTATCAATTTATCTGGAAACTGTTTTTCCTGGAATATTTAATCTTTCCAGCCGCTTGTCTTCTAGGTTAAAACAAATAGATGGTCGAAACCCCTCAACCGATTTATTTTCTTGCCGCTGTCGTTGTCGGTGTTAGTCTGCTTGTGCTTGGACTTTTCCTGCGAGAGAGCATCGCTACCTCAAAAACCTTTGAACGCGGTGTCAATCTTTATCAGCAGAAAGACTACAGCAGTGCAGAGGACGCTTTTCGCCAAGTGATTTCGCGTCATCCCAGTAATGATATGGTTCACTTGCTGTTGGGGGACGTGCTGATGCAGCAAAACTTACCAGAAGAGGCGATCACCCAGTTCCGAGAAGTGATTCGCCTCACTCCCAAAAATGTGGACGCTTACTTGAGGTTGGGGAATGCTTTGAGCAAGCAAGACAAGCTAGAGGAGGCGATCGCCGCCCTAGAAAAAGCTAGGGACTTATTCAAAGCGCAGCGCAACCCAAAGAAAGCTGACCAGATTGAGCAGCTTTTACAGCAATTGTCATCCTTGGAGCGAGATTTACCGACCACCAGGTCTTAGCTGACTACTGGAGCCATTAATGTTCCATTAAGCTTTCGAGCTGAATTCAGCCCGATGTTAGACAATATCACTACAATTACATAGCTTCTATGCAAGTCTTCAAATAGCCTGCTCAATCAGAAGACCAGACCCGCATCCGCATTTTAAAAGCGGCACAGCGGCTATTTGCTCGACAGGGTTATGATGGCACGACCACCCACGATTTAGCCCAATCAGCTGGGGTGGCCGAAGGCACCATGTTTCGTCATTTTTCCACTAAAAAGGCGATTTTGATCGAAGTGGCAACGCAAGGATGGGTAGAAATCCTTACCGATCTGCTGACAGAACTAAGTGAAATGGGAAGCTACAAAGCGGTAGCTCAGGTGATGCGGCGACGGATGTGGCATTTTCAGGAGAATGCGGATCTGATGCGGGTTTGCTTTATGGAGGCGCAGTTCCACCCAGAGTTGCGCGATCGCATTCAATCAGAAGTGATTGCCAAAATGACCGACGTAGCTGAAGCTTTCTTCCAAACCGCTATGGACAGAGGCATTTATCGCCCGATGAATCCTAAGCTTGTCGCCCAGGTATTTTTAGGGATGTTTGCGGTCGCTGGATTTAGCCAC
>JAABUQ010002449.1_pt1 | contig 36749 bp, 35 predicted proteins | sample 5560001 | NCBI WGS metagenome assembly JAABUQ01 (sample SAMN10711888, study PRJNA513371) | rock metagenome | isolation source: Antarctica rocks | place: Antarctica: Victoria Land, Finger Mt nord | collected 2015-12-18 | reverse complement strand
TCCCGCATGTATTTTTGCTGAAGCAATTGCAATGGTTTCTAATCCGGATGCGCAGTACCGGTTCACTGTCATCCCTGGAACTTTGTCCGTATCCAGTGCCATTAAGGAGATCAAACGGGCTACGTTTAAACCTTGTTCGGCTTCGGGTGTGGCATTTCCTACAATAACATCATCTATCTGCTCTTTAGCTACATTAGGTACAGATGCCACGAGCTGCCTGATCACATCTGCGGCAAGCGTATCCGGGCGCGTAAACCTGAAGCCGCCTCGGTTCGCTTTTCCAACTGCACTTCGGCATGCTGCTACTATATATGCGTTCATTTTTGTTCTTGTTTGATAACTTAGTTTCTTAATACTTTTCCGCCTGTTAAAATGGACTGTATCCGTTCCAGGGTTTTTCGTTCGGCACATAGCGATACAAAGGCTTCGCGTTCCAGGTCCAACAGATAATCTTCACTTACCAAGGTTGGTTGCGAAAGATCTCCGCCTGCAAGCACATAAGCCAGTTTTTGTGATATTTTAACATCATGCCCGCTGATGTAATTACCGCTGTACATCGTATTGGCGCCAACGTAGCCTAAACCAAGTGCTTGTTTTCCTAAAACCCTGATGTCTGTACGTTTAACAGGTTGTACATAGCCTTCCTCAGCCAGCATTAAACATTGTTTTTTAGCTTCGGAAAGCAGCCTGTTCCTGGAAATAACAACCACGTCCCGGCCTTTTTTGAGGTATCCCAGATCAAAAGCTTCATCAGCCGAAGTAGAAACTTTAGCCTGACCAATAGCGAGGAACCTGTCGCGGAAATTGTTCATTTCAATATCGCCTTCCTGTAAATCATCGGAAAGCCTTAAAGCAAATTCTTTAGTGCCGCCTCCGCCTGGTATCAATCCAACACCAAATTCAACCAAACCCATATACAGTTCCGCATGTGCTACCACTTTATCGGCATGCAGGCACAGTTCGCAACCTCCGCCCAAAGCCATTTGATGCGGAGCAGCAATTACAGGGATTGATGAATACCGAATGCGCATCATGGTGTTTTGAAATGCCTTGATGATCATGTTCAATTCATCAAATTCCTGCTCAACAGCCACCATAAAGATCATTCCCACATTGGCGCCCGCGCTAAAATTTATTCCTTCGTTAGAGATAACCAAACCTTTATAACTTTGCTCTGCAAAGGTGATTGCTTTGTTTATGCCCTCAATTACTTCGCTGCCAATAGTGTTCATTTTGGTATGAAATTCCAGGTTTAAAATACCATCGCCAAGATCAATAATAGTTGTTCCGCTGTTTTTCCAGATAGTATTTGAGGCACGAATGTTATCTAACAAAATAAAATCTTCTGTACCTGGAATAACTCGATATGTTTTTGATGGAATATGATAATACATGCGTTTTCCATCTTCAATTTTATAAAAACTTGTTGCACCGCTTTGCAGCATGTCATAAACCCAAGCTGCTGGTTTATAGCCTGCGGCTTCCATTTCTTTAATGGTGGTTTCAAAACCTAATGCGTCCCATTTTTCGAAGGGACCCATTTCCCAACCAAAACCAGCATTCATTGCAGCATCGATCTTATAGATCTCGTCGGAAATTTCAGGAATGCGATTACTGGAGTAAGCAAAAAGCTGATAGAATATCGAGCGGTAAAAATCCCCGGCCTTATCCTTGGCCGCAAACAGTACCTGCATTCTCTCTTTTAAATCATCTATCGTTTTTGTTGTTTCGAGCGATGGAAATTTTACCTTTTTAGAAGGTTCGTATTCAAGTGTTTTTAAGTCGAGCGCATAAAAAACATCTGCGCCGTCAACCTTTTCTTTCTTGTAAAACCCTTGCTTGGTTTTGCTGCCGAGCCAATTGTTTTCAACCATCTTGTTCACAAATTCTGGTATCCGGAACACATCTTTCGCTTCATCACCGGGTACATTTTTGCTCAATCCATTTGCCACGTGCACCATCGTATCAATACCAACCACATCGCTGGTACGGAAGGTTGCAGATTTAGGATGGCCTATCACTGGCCCGGTCAGTTTATCAACTTCTTCTACAGTGATACCGGTTTTATCAGCATAATGCAAAATGCTCATGATACTAAAAACACCAATGCGGTTACCGATAAATGCCGGTGTATCTTTAGCCAGAACGGTAGTTTTGCCTAAAAACTTTTCGCCGTAATGCAGCAGAAAGCCCGTTACTTCTGGTAAGGTATCTTTTGTGGGAATTACTTCCAGCAGTTTTAAATATCTGGGGGGATTAAAGAAGTGGGATCCGCAGAAATGCTTTTTAAAATCAGGGCTCCGCCCTTCGGCCATTAAATGGATCGGAATCCCGGAAGTATTAGAAGTGATCAGCGTGCCCGGTTTACGGTATTTTTCTACGTTTTCAAACACCTTTTGCTTGATATCCAATCGTTCAACCACAACTTCAACAATCCAATCGCAATCAGCAATCTTTGGCATATCATCTTCAAAATTTCCGGTTGTGATCAAATTGGCAAATGATTTCTTGTAAATCGGAGAGGGGTTTGATTTTAACGCAGCACTCAATGCTTCGTTTACCAGCCTGTTTCTTGTTTTAGGATCATTGGCGGCAGCTTCTTTCGGTACAATATCCAACAACAATACCTGCACGCCGATATTTGCAAAGTGGCAGGCAATCCTGCTTCCCATTACACCCGACCCAAGTACTGCAACTTTTTTAATAATTCGTTTAAGGTTCATACAAGTTTATTATTGATAAAAGAAGCTTAATTTGTGCGTTCCCAAACCGTAGTGCGCCCAAGCAAAGAAATACCGATATAACCTCTGATGTCTAATGTTTTTCCTTTGTAAGTCATCTTACAACTATAGGTTTTGCCATTTTTGGGGTCGTAAATTGTTCCGTCAATATATTTATTGTCGCCGTCTTTTTCAAAACCCGATAATATTGACAAACCAATAATGGGGCGGTTGCGCAATTTTTCATTAGGGTTTTTTTCATCAACCCTGGGTTTACCCTTCTCCAAAGGTTCTTTTAACCAAACAATCTTACCGTTAAATTTTCCGTTACTTCCTTTAGATATTAAAACTTTGGCTGATTTAATATCATTGTACCAAAGGCCTTCTATCTTGTCGTTTTGGGCTTGTACAATTTTAGCAGAAAGTGCAAGCAGTATGATTAATGAAAAATAAATAAAACGTTTTGTTAAACTGTACATAGAATTTAGTTAAATAGTTAAAATATTACTTACCATAGATTGAAAAGATAATCTTACAATGATGGCTAACTGACGAAAAGAAAAAATAACCTAATGCTTTTCTTCCTAAATAAGAATTAATTGACAGTGGTAATTAGTTTATTATTGGTTTTCTTTAAACAAAGATCCTTTTTAAGGAGGTATAAAAAAGGTCTATATACCGGAATGATTTGTCAAAAGTTCGGTATTTGATTTAATGTTGGATCCGAAGTAATCTTAAATCTGATCCTTGATTTTTCAATGCTTCTTTTATCGCATAAAAATAGGTGAAAGTTATGGCTTATTGCCGATAGCTCATTGTGAAAGCTTATACCACGTTGCCATAGCCAAACACCAATTTTACAGGGATAAAAGAAGCATCCATGATTTAATTTGATTAAGGTTGATTATTAAACATTAACTATTTATGGTTTTGGTTGACGGATTTCTTCAACATAATCATTGCTGCGCGGCGAGTGCAAAAATAAATTGCTCAGTTCTACAGGTAATATGGTTAGTTTGCGTTTTTCCAAATCTATCCAGGCACCTTCGGCGTTAATGACAGCAGCTTTTACGCCATCGCCGCGGTACAGCTCGTGCCTGATGGCCCAGCGTGATCCGTCTGCCCTTGAACGTGTTACTTCGCAGGTAACTTTTATAAAATCGTTGATGGCTACTTCCCGCAGATAAAAAAGCTCTTCTTTAAACAAAACAGGACCTATTTTACTTTGAAAAAGTGTTAGCGGACTAAGGCCTGCATCTTCCAGCATATTAATCCTGGCTTGCGCTGCAAAATCGGCATAAGCAGAATGCCGCAAGTGCTGGTTTGCATCTATCTGCGACCAAAGCACCTGGCCTTCATAAAAAACATGCATACAGTTGTTTATTAATGATGTTGTTCTTTGAATTTTTTTACAGCTGCCGTAAGCCGGGGCAAAACATCCATTACATCACCTACAACACCATAATTGGCTGCTTTAAAAAATGGCGCTTCCGGATCTTTATTGATCACGACAATTGTTTTAGAGCCGCTAACCCCCGCCAGATGTTGAATGGCTCCCGAAATACCAACGGCAATGTATAAGTTTGGACGGATTGTGCCGCCAGTTTGCCCTACATGTTCATGGTGCGGCCTCCAGTGCGCATCAGCCACCGGGCGTGAGCAGGCAGTTGCCGCACCTAATTCTTTGGCCAGGTTTTCTATTAATCCCCAGTTTTCCGGGCCTTTCATTCCCCGGCCTCCGGAAACAACCAGCTCTGCATCAGACAATGGTATTTCGCCGGTTATTTTATTTACCTCTTTAACTTTAACACCAAAATCTTTTTCTTCAAATGCAACTTCCAATTTTTCTATTAAAGCGCTTCCTTCAGTCTTGATCAACGGAAAGCTGTTTGGCATTAACATCACAACTTTTTTTTCACTTGTTGTATTGACATAAGCAAATGCTTTGCCCGAGAAAACCGCTTTTTTAATTACAAAACCCTTGTCTAAATCAGGATAGGAGAGTGCGCCTGCTATTAAAGCCGCACTTAATTGAACAGCTACACGTGGTGCTATAGCCCTGCCGTTAACATCATGCAGGGTTACGATCACCTGGCTATCTTCCTGTTTGGCAGCTTTTACCAAAATCCTGGTAAAAGCGCGGGCATGCAGTTCATCCAAACGGCTATCAGGTACAAATAATACTTTTTGTGCACCATAGTGGCCAAGGTTTTTCATTTCACTTTCTGCCAAGCTTCCTGCCACAATAGCTGTAGCACTTGTATGCAGCAATTTGGCAATTCCTGAAGCATATTGTACCGCTTCAAAGCTTTTCTTTTTTATAATACCTTCTGTATGTTCAACTAATACGATTACTGACATTGTTTTTGAAATTTAGTACTTATTAAATCACTTTAGCTTCGGTGTGAAGCAAATTCACCAGTTCGGCCATATCATCGGGATCAATTAATTTTACACCCGTTTTGGCCGGCGGTAATTCATAATATAAAACTGATGTTAATGCAGGTATTTCAGCAGGGGCAATAACTTTTAAAGGTTTCGTTCTTGCCGACATGATGCCACGCATATTTGCAATACGCGCCTCTGCCACTCCTTTTTGGCAGGAAACAACAAGCGGAAAATTACAGCTGACTGTTTCTTCACCGCCATCTATTTCACGTTTCACAACAGCCGCATTACCTTCAATATTGATATTGGTTGCAAAGCCGATATGATCTATGTCCAGTAATTCTGCCAGCATTGGCCCGACAGCACCGTTTAGATAATCAATGGATTCCTTTCCGCATAAAATCATATCGTAACTTTTTCCTTTTGCATATTCAGCAATGTAATGCGCTACTATATAAGAATCTGTGCTGTCGGCATCAATCCGTATCGCTTCATCACCACCCAAAGCAAGTGCTTTTCTGATGATCGGCTCCGAATTTGCCCTGCCAATATTTATGATATGGACACTATCGGCAACGCCGCTTTCTTTTAGTTCCAGCGCACGCACCAGGGCATACCATTCATCATAAGGATTGATTATAAAAGTGGTCCCGTTTTCCTCTATGGCAGTATTGTTGTCTTTCAATACAATTTTGGTCACAGTATCAGGGACCTGGCTGATACAAACTAATATTTTCATCTTACAAGTTGTTAATTGGTGGAAGCCTCAAATTAAAGGTTTTAAAATAAGCTTCTTTTATCAAGGTAAAATTAGGTTCAGGTATAATTAAAAAAAGGGCAGGAGTGCGGAGGTTTTGGTCAAAAATTCGGGGGGAAGAAGGAGGAAGTTTTAAGTTCTAAGTTATACGTTTTAAGGGCAACCGTCAACTCACGGCCGCCAACTGAGAACAGATCAACTATTGGCCTTGACCCGGTATTCGGAAGGTGAAAGCCCGGTTTGTTTTTTAAAATATTTGCCAAAAGTTGATTGGTCCGGGAAGTGGATTTCATCTGCTATTTGGGCAATGCTTCTTTCCGGCGCCCTTAATAAAACCTTGGCCTCTAAAACTACGGCGTCGTCTATCCATTCGCCGGCCGTTTTGCCGGTTACTTCTTTTATGCTTTCTGTTAAATGTTTGGAAGATACACACAGAAAATCTGCATAATATTGTACGTTGCGGTGTTCTTTATAGTGATGAAAAACCATGTTTTGAAACAACCTGTTTAACTCCTGTTTCCTGGTTTGCTTGTTTTTTATAATCACATGCTGATGCTCGTAAACCGCTGCTACTTCGTACAAAAGCGTTGTTAAAATGCTCCTGGATATTTCTGTATGATAAGGGTGCGCTTCCCTTTGTAACTTTTGCCGGATCAATGTAAAAACTTCCAGCAGGGTTCCCGCACTTTCATGTTTTAGGTAGATAACCGGTGTAGATGAAGTTTTAAAATAATTGAAGGATTCTAAAAAATGACTGTTGATGTTGTTTTCTGTTAAAAAGGCTTTTGAAAAAACCACAAAACGGCATAAAAAATCTTCACTGCTGTTGTAGATCCTTAATATGTGAAATGGCGTTGCCAAAAGTATGGCATCAGGTTTGGCATAATAAACTTGCAGGTTAACTTCAACTTCTGCAGTTCCCCTTGTACATATTCCTATGATATATCCTTCAGAGCGATAAGGATATTCACTCAATGCCAACAGCTGTTTCTCCTCTGTTATAAAAAAATCAGTTCCGATTGACCTGTCTGCATACAGATCAACAAACTTAGGAAAACTTAGCTGTGCTATTTTTTTACTCATATAATAAAGGTTTCCGTTTTATAAAACTCAATGCTGCACATTAATCTGCATTGTCAAACCTATTAAATTATGTTGAATTTCATAAGCCGGGATAGATGCGTTTAAATCGATATTTGAAGGATCATGATGCTTCTTTTATGCCTATAAAACCGGTGTTTAAGCTTACAGTTAACGGCTTACAGGCATCGGTGCTTTTCTACAAGGTTATGAGGCATAAACCATGGGCTATAAATTTCACTGATTTTTAGGTGATAAAAGAAGCATGTAAATAAATTCAACAGAATTTAAACAGGCTCTTAAAGTAATGTGGATCATTGTCGGAAATTCAATAATAGCCAATTTCCGACTTATTGACTAATCTCTCCGTACTACAACCCTTTTTTTGAAATTTATTAAACCTAGTTTTATCCGATTAAAGTATGCCCTAATCCAATTACAGGCTACATATAAACCTAATTCATTTTTGTATTATAATTTTCATGGGAAAAATTCTACTCCTAATGTTGGCTTTATTGCCGGCAATTTCGTTTGCACAAGGTTTTCAGGTTAACCTGGCCGGCCAGAAACAAATTGGCATGGGCCATACCGGGACCGGACTATTGCAAGACGGCGCCTCCATATTTTTTAACCCGGGCGCGGTAGCCATGCTGCCCGAAAATTATATACAGGGAGGTATTAGTCCGCTATTTTTTAAATCCGCTTTTAACCCGTCTGGCACTAATGATGTTTATCGTACATCAAATAAAGTAGCTACCCCGTTTTCGGGTTATGCTGTTTTTGGGCCAAAATCATCCTGGTGGAAACTGGGGATCGGTGTTTATACACCTTTTGGCGGCCTGACCAATTGGGGCAGTAGCTGGGAAGGTAAATATGTATTAGAAAGCCTTGACCTTAAAGCGATTTACATCCAGCCAACTTTAAGTATCAGGCTTGCCGACTTTATAAGCATTGGCGGTGGTTTTGTTTACAACCGGGCCAGCGTTGACCTTACCCGCGCTATACCTTTAGCTGATATAAGCGGTGCCGACGGACAGGCAAGGCTTAAAGGTACAGGCAAAGGATATGGTTGGAATGCAGGCATTTATATCAAAACTGATGCAGGTATTACTATTGGTGTTGACTACCGCTCGAGGGTAAACACTACAATCTCTGGCGGAAATGCCATTTTTAAGGTGCCAGGCTCTGTTCAGGCTAATTTCCCGCAGCCTAATACGTTTACGGCGGGCATACCGCTGCCATCAACCACTTCAATTGGCTTAGGTTTTTATCCGGGCAAGCAATGGACCTTGGCGTTTGATGCCAATCTGGTTAGCTGGCATGTTTATAAAGCACTTGCTTTTGATTATTCGGCCAACACCCCTGCATTGCAGGATACCTATTCGCCGCGTTTATACCAGGATGCTTTTAGCGTGAGGGGCGGTGCAGAATTTAAGCCGGTTGATAAATGGGCTGTCCGAGGAGGATTGGGCTATGCTTCGGCTGCCGCACAGAACGGTTATGTAAGCCCTGAAGTGCCGGATGCAAACAGATATTATTTAACCGGTGGCCTTGGTTACAGGGTTGCAAACAAGTTGGATATAGATGCTTCTTTTGAGTATGAGCATTTGTTCCCGCTTACGCAAACCAATATTGAATCGCAATTGTCGGGTACTTTCCGGTCGAGTGTTTACATTCCCGGCCTGTCACTTACTTATCACTGGTAATATTAAAAAGATAGACTTACATGAACAAGTTTAAAAATATATTTATTTTAACAGCAGGTGTTTTAAGCTTTGCCGCCTGCAAACCCGAGTTTAAAACGCCCTCGGCCACTCAGGGAACAGCAGATTTTTCAAGATACATTGCTGTTGGCAACTCGCTTACTGCCGGTTTTGCTGATGGTGGTTTATACCTGGATGGGCAGCAAAACGCTTATCCTGCCATTATCGCAAAGCAAATGCAGCAAATTGGCGGAGGAACCTTTACCCAGCCCTTGTTTTCTGATGCCCGGGCAAACGGTTCTGGTTATATCAAACTTACCGGCTTTGATGCCAGCGGTTCGCCAATAACTGCAAACGTGACCGATCAACTTGCGATAAGAGGTATTGTAACCATTACGGGTTTTGGCAACGTTACTACTTATACAAAATACAGTGGCGACATCAATAACTATGGCGTACCAGGAATAAAATTATTAAACATCACCTATGCGCCTTATGGCAACCTTAATGGTTATTATGAAAGGCTGCTGCCGGGCAATGCCGGTACAAACAACACTGCATACCTTGATTTTGTTACCGCTAAAACATTTACCTTCTTCACTAACTGGCTGGGCAACAATGATGCTTTAGGCTACGCAACTTCTGGCGGTGCCGGTGATGTATTGACAGATAAAGCCACCTTCGCCTCATTATATACCTTATTAATGGCCAGGCTTACGGTTACCGGGCAAAAAGGTGTGGTAGCAACCATTCCTGATGTTACCTCGATGCCTTATTTTAATACCGTTACACCGGCCCTGATCCTGGCAGGGGTGCAAAAGGCAAACCCAAGCGTTCAGGCCATCTTCATTAATGCAAAAAGCAATAACGACAATACCAACACTACCTATGCAGCAAGGGCGGCTACAGCCAATGACCTGATCGTGCTTACTTTTCCCAGATCTAAAATCGGTACGCTGGTAAGTACAGTTGCGGGTATGCTGCCTTATGGTTTAACACCATATTCGCCCATAGAGAACCAATATGTGCTCGACAACAATGAAGTTGCCATTACAAAAGATTTCGTGGTATCCTACAACAATACTATTAAGTCTATAGCTTCATCAAAAGGAATTGCAGTAGCCGATATGTACACTTTTTTAAATAATATTAAAGCAAACGGATTGGTGGTTGATGGCATCAATATTAACTCCAATTATATCAGTGGTGGTTTATTTTCTTTGGATGGGGTTCATTTAACGCCAAGGGGCTATGCAATTGTTGCTAACCAGTTTATCAAAGCTGCCAACGCACTATACAACTCAAATATCCCACTGGCAAATGTAGCAAGTTACAGAGGGGTTAAATTACCATAAAAAATAAACTATAAGAACGTTTTTAAATTTTGTCCGAAAGTTTTGATGCTTCTTTTATCACCCAAAAAAGTATAAAGTTTTGATGGTTAATTGTTAATAGCCAAACAAGATTTTATAGGGATAAAAGAAGCATCGCAATTTTTCTGACATGAATTAAATTTTAGTAACCTAAAATGGAAATTACCAGGTTGTACTGTCCGGGTTTCACGCCATTTAAAATAAAAGTCCCGCCCTCGGCAGTAACCGTTCCGAAAGTAGCATTGCTTAAAAAAACACTTGCCTTGCCCAGCGGACTTTTGATATCAACAGCCGTTGCTTTACCGGTAATAGTGCCGGTTTGAGCTAAAAGAAAAGTAGGCAACGATACGATCAGCCAGAAACAAAAGAAAAAACGCATGGCTAAAAGTATGGGGTTTTTTTTGTTTGGATTTTTAAGCCGATGCTGATTTTAGGTTGATAAAAACAGTATGTAACTGAAATTTTTCAGAAGGATAGAGGATAGGTTTCTAACTTTTAAATGCTGAAATATAATTATTCAATATCAAGAACAATCCAACCATTGTAATTAACGAAAATTTCATGGTGTTCTTATTTGTAAAATTTCTTGTCCAAACTTGTATTCTAATCTTGCCGCTTAATTAGCTGCAAAGTTTTCTGATCCTTTCGTCCGTTGAAAAACTTATCTAAAACCAATCCAAAAACAGGATCAGTATTGGATAATGCAGCAAACAAAGTCATACAAGATTTTAACTTCAAATCGTCCGGGCTTCCGAATATTTGATTTGCATTGTTGCTTTGCAATCCAAGTAAAGCATTGCAAATGGCAATCAACCGGCTGCCCAAAATCGGATGTTGTAAAAATGCTTCCGCTTCATCCAAATCTTTTATCGCATAAAACCTCGAAGTTTCACTAAAACCTAAACCTTGTACTTGCGGAAAAATGTACCACATCCAGTGACTTTTTTTTCTGCCATTTCTAATTTCTGTCAATGCGGTTTGGTAGTCCCTTTCTTGTGCGTAGATGAACCTGTTTAAATTGTTTTCTTTAGACATGTTTGTTCGAAGCTTTTTTTGAAAGAAACCGGGGATGAACCAATTTAGTTTTATTGTTTTCTGAATTTAAGAACTAAAATTGTGGATAAAAACAGCATTAAACGTTCGCATTATCAAAGTTGGTCGATTGACACCTTGGACGAAACTTTGGCCTTGCTGTATTTAAAAGGTAAAGGTATGACTTTTGTTTGGCTTTGTTTATCCAGCCGAAACTACTGCCAATAAGGTAATTGGATTTAGGTTTTTAGAATTTGATGGATTGAAAAATCATTGGTTCAAATAACCGTCATTGCAAATCCGGATCGGCGCAATAATATATTGTCAAGGTTGATAGTTTTCCCAATACTCTTTTGGCGTTACAATTTTCGTTAGTTTATAAGTTGAAAAGGTAAAGTCTGTTGTGTTACCTGTAATTATAAAATCTGCTTCGCATTCGTCTGCCAATTCTAAAATCATATTGTCATCATCATCCGAAATAAGTTCAAGCGTTATGCTCGGAAAATATTTTGTTGCATTGGTTTCAATGTCAACAAGTAATGCCTCTGCCCGAATAAAAAAGTCTTGAAATTTAGCAAATTTAGGTCGTGCTAAAACTTCAAAATATTCAGCCAATAATTTGTCAGAAATACAGAGTTGAAATTTCTGCTCAATAAAAATATTGTTGATGATTAAATATGGATAACTACTTTGAATAAGTGCAGAAACAACAACGTTAGTGTCAATTACGACTTTTTGCATCCTGTCTAACAGCTTTTACTTCACTTGTTATTTCGTCCATTGTCATTTTCGAAATGCCGTACTTCTCAGCAAGTTCTACACACTTACTTAAATTTTGGCGTGTCAATTCCTTACTTACTAGGTCGATAAAATCAGTAAAAGTCAACTTTTCTTCCTTCAAGCCGAACTTTTTATACTCCATGTCAGATATAGAAACGTTTAGTATCCGCATAATCTTTAATCTTTGTCCAAATTTATTAAAAATAGTTTAGAAGTTTAATGTTTAAACTACTGCCAATAAAGTAATTGGATTTAGGTTTTTGGAATTTGATGGATTGAAAAATCATTTGTTCAAAGGAGCGGATTGCAATCCAGATCTGCGCAATGGCAGGTTTTCTATCTCTTTCTTCCCACCTCACGCTTAAGCCTGCTCAAAGAAGATTTTTTTAACACCAATATAAGATGCAATATATTGGAGCAGTATTCTGTTGGCGAGGTTTGGAAATTTTTCAATGAGAAAGAATTGCATAAAACAAAAAAAATCCCTGCCTTTTCAAGCAGGGATCTTAACTAAAACAGAACATTAACCAAATAATTCTAAAACCACTTTCTTGTACGCTAAGGGAATACGGATAGTTACATCTTTTTTTATTTTTATCGAAAATATATTTCAGGGCTTGAAGCTATTGGCTGTCAGCGCTCAGCTTTCAGCAATTAGCAATCGGCCTTTACTGTTTTTAGTGGCATAAAAGAAGCATCAAAATCAACCGGATCAATTTTAAACATCCGATCTTAGAACTTCCAGTGGCGGTTTGTTTAAAATACTGCGGCTGTTGAACAGTCCGATCAAAACCGTGATCAGCGTTACGATAAAAAACAGGATGACGACCGGCAGCAGCGGCGGCGAAAAAGGCGTGTCAAAACTATATTTTGCCAAAGCCCAGCTTCCGGGAATGGAAATCAATATTCCGGTTAAAGCGGCTATCGCTCCCAGGAAAAAGTATTCCAGTCCGGTGATAATTAATATTTGTCTTTTACTTGCGCCTAAAGTTCGCAGCAGCACGCTTTCCTGGATGCGCTGGTATTTGCTGATGAGCACGGAAGAGATCAACACGATCAAACCGGTGAGGATACTAAAACCAGCCATAAAACGAATGACGAAACTGATCTTACCCAGGATATCGTCCAGCAGCTTTAAAACCAAAGCCAGATCAATGATGGAAATATTAGGGAATTGCTTTACTACGGCCTGCTGGTATTTGGCAGAAGCAGCGGGCGAAGGAACATGCGTGGTAAACACATCGTATTGCGGTGCCTGGTCTAAAACGCCTTTTGGAAAAAGTACAAGGAAGTTAGTTTGAATACGGTTCCAATTGATTTTGCGGAAGCTTGCAATTTTGGTGGTCATCATCACGCCCTGCACATTGAACAGCAGCTTGTCGCCAAGTTTCAAATGATTGTGTTCGGCAAATTTCTCTTCTACTGAAATCGGAATATTATCAGAAACAGCAGTTTTCCCAATCCAGGTTCCGGCTGTTATTTTCTCCGAAGAAACCAAGGTATCACGGTAAGTAACCCGGTATTCCCGACTAAAAACCTGTCGCGGAATTTTTAAAGAAGTGTCTTTTTTATAAACTTCCGCCGTTTTTCCGTTCAGTTCCTGCAATCGGATGGTTACAATCGGCACCATTCCAAACACTGGCAAATGCTGTTGTTTGGTTAAATTAACCACTTGCTGCTGCTGGGTAGTTTGAATATCAAACAAAATTAGGTTAGGCTGATTGCCGCCGGAAGACAAATTGATGCGGCTTAATAAAATCGACTGGATAAAAAATAAAGTACTGATAAAAGCAGTACCCAAACCAATAGAAACCAGCAGGATAATGGTTTGATTGTTGGGCCGGTACAAATTGGCAAAGCCCTGCCGCCACAGATAACTCCATGACAGCGGCAGGAATTTGCGGATCAGCCACATAATCACCGTAGCTATTGCCGTCAGTAGTAAAAAGGCAAGGAATACAAATACGGTAAAGGAAAATGCCTGTTTCCAACTGTTCAATTGTAAATAAGTGAACACAACGATAAAGGATACGATCAACAAATAAACCAGCCATTTCAGCGGGTCGCGTTTGGTATTTGCGGCTTCGTCCGAAACACGCAAAGTGTTTAAAGGAGAAATATTTCGCACCGAAACCAAAGGCAGCAAGGCAAACAGCAGGGAAATGACCACGCCCAGCAAAATACCCGTACCGATAGAAGCCCAGGAAATTTCTACCGTAATAGCAATCGGCAGGAAATCTTTAAAAGCAATCGGCAGCAATTGTTGGACAACCGTTCCCAAAATAGCGCCCAGAACAGAACCGATAAAACCAATGACAACGATCTGGATCAGATAAATTAAAAAAGCTTCTGTAGATTTTACACCCATACAACGCATGATGGCAATGGCCTGCAATTTCTCCCGTACATAAATATGAATGGAACTGGCTACACCAATGCAACCCAACAGCAAGGCAATAAAACCAACCAATGCCAGGAAACGGGTCAGATCTTCAAAAGAACGGGAAGTTTGTTCTTTTTGTGAAGCTACCGTTTGCAGGTTTAAATCTTCTTTTTCTAAGCGCGGTTCTATTTTCGTAGTCAGTTTTTCAATGTTTTCCTTTCGGTCGTACTTAATATAGTAGCTATAATTGATGCGGCTGCCACGCTGCATCAAGCCGGTTTGCCTCAGGTAGGAGAGCGGCATATACACCACCGGGGCTATAGAAGCAGACAGGCTGGTTTGCCCGGGCGCTTTGTCCAGCGTTCCGGCAATGGCAAAAGTTACTTTTCCTATCGTGATCGAATCGCCGGGATGGGCGTTAAATTGCAGCATCAGGTTGCGGTCGGCCAACACTTGTTTGTTTTTCCGGAAAGTGCTTGCTGCCGAAACCGGTGTGGTTTCTATCGAACCGTAGTAAGGGAAAGCGCCTTGCAGTGCACGCACTTCTACCAAACGTGTTCCCTGGTTTTTGGTGAACAAAACCATCGAAACAAAACTGCGCTGGGTGGATTTGCGGTCGCCCAAGGAATCCACCAGGGTTTGAATCTGCGGCGAAAGGGGTTTGTTGCCCGAGATCACCATATCGGCACCAACCAGTTCTGCGGCTTGCCGGTCGATATCCTGCCTTAAATTAAAACCGAAAGAATAAATGGCCACCAGCGAGGCAATGCCCAAAACAATGGAAGAAATAAAAAGGAACAGGCGCGAACGGTTTTTCCGGCTGTCGCGCCAGGCCATTTGCAGCAGCCAGCCAAAATTGATCGGGCGTTTATAATTAATAGGATCGTTGTTCATTCAAAAAAGGTCGGTAAAAGAAGTATTAAACGGAAGCAGCAGTTTTTTCATCAGCAATCAACAAGCCGCCTTTGATACGGATAATGCGTTGGGTTTTGGAAGCCAGTTCCATATCATGCGTTACCAAAATTAAAGTGGTGCCGGTTTCACGGTTCAGGTCGAACAAAAGCCTCACCATTTTCTCACTGGTTTCGGCATCCAGGTTTCCGGTAGGTTCATCTGCAAACAATATTTTAGGCTGATTGGAAAAAGCACGCGCCAATGAAATGCGCTGCTGCTCGCCGCCCGAAAGCTGTGTAGGATAATGATGGCTGCGGTTGGCCAGCCCCACTTTGTCCAGCAGGTCCATCGCACGGCTTCGGCTGTTTTTTTCGCCGCGCAGTTCCAGCGGAACCATTACATTTTCGATGGCCGTTAGCGTGGGCAGCAACTGGAAATTCTGAAAGATAAAACCGACATATTGGTTACGTACCTGCGCACGTTCATCTTCGCTTAAATCATCTAATCTGATGTTGTTCAGTTCTACCAATCCCGATGAAGAGCGGTCCAGCCCTGCACAAAGGCCAAGCAACGTGGTTTTTCCGCTCCCCGAAGGGCCGACAATAGAAAATGTGGAGCCTTCATCTACAGCAAAATTAATATGGTTTAAAACGGTGAGTGTATTGCCTGCACTTTTATAGGTTTTGGTGAGGTTTTCTATTTTGAGGATCGTATTGGCCAAGGAATTTAAATTAAAATATGTTGAAAGATACTACTATTGCTAAACTTAAATGTAAGCACTATGTTTATGAATCTGTTTCAGCGATTTTGTTACACTGCTATGTATAAAATTTTCTTTTGCCTGTCCTTTTTTTTTCTGGTCGTTTTCTGCGGATGCGGCAACAATCCAAAACCAACTGCCGGCACACAAAAAGATACGGTAAAAGAAGCATCAGCTAAACAACAGCAGCAGAAAAATATTTTATTTTTTGGAAATAGTTTGACGGCAGGTTATGGTTTGGAAGATCCGGATCAGGCTTTTCCTGCCGTTATACAACACACCATCGATTCCCTGAAACTACATTATAAAGTGGTTAACGGCGGTTTGAGCGGCGAAACCACGGCTGATGGCAAGAACAGGATCAACTGGCTGCTGCGCCAGCCGATAGCTATTTTTGTACTGGAATTGGGTGCGAATGATGGTTTGAGAGGCATCCCGGTAACGGAAACAGAAGTAAACCTGCAAGCCATCATCGACCAGGTAAAAGCAAAATACCCGAAAGCAAAATTGATCATGACCGGGATGATGGTGCCGCCAAACATGGGCGGAAAATATGCAGATGATTTCAAAAAAGTATTTCCGCGGCTGGCCAAAAAGAACGGGATGCAACTGATTCCGTTTTTACTGGAAAATGTGGCTGGTATCAGGGAATTAAACCAGCGCGACGGCATCCACCCGACAGCAAAAGGCGCAAAAATTGTGGCACAAAATGTTTGGCTGGTTTTAAAAGGAATGCTTTGATACTGTTTTTAGCAGGTATTTTTTATATCAAAAAAATTTATACTGTTGCTTCATTCAAAAAAAAACCTCAAAATCCTATTCTTATTTATCCTAACAGATAAAGATATTGCCCGAAAAAGATAACCCGCATTTTCAAATGTTAAATTTTGAATAATTATAATTTATAATAATTTATAGTTAGTAAATTAGGAAGTTTTTTTAGTTAAAAAAGCTTTTTTGTAAAGGAAAAATATCAGGGAAAGGATGATCATTACCTTTGGGTTTGTTCTTTTATACGATTGAAAACAGGATAGGTTTCTAAAAAATAATTACCGTGAACAACAAGATTAAGGGCATAAAAGAAGCATGACAAAAAAATTTACTTTTCGTATTTTTTCTTTGTTGCTGCTGTTGGCTTTCACTTGCCCTGTTTTAGCACAGACCAACAAAGGCACTGATTTTTGGGTGGCTTATATGGATAACGTCAGAGGTGTTACGGGGAACAATACCTGCCAAATGAGTTTATACCTGACTTCTGATATCAGCACAACCGGAACCATAACCGTTGCCGACGGCAGTTATACCCAAAGCTTTACCGTTACGGCAAATCAGGTTACCGTGGTCAATATGCCGCAATCAGCTTTCCTGTCAAGCGAGGGGCAGTTTTTAAAAGGGATTCATATTACTGCCGCCAACCCGATCGTGGTTTATGCCCATATTTATGCTTCGGCTGTTTCTGGCGCCACATTGGTTTTGCCGGTAAACACCCTGGCAAAAGATTATTATTCTATCAATTATACCCAGCGGTCCAACGAACCCAACTGTTATTCCGCCTTCGTCGTAGTTGCTACGGAAGACAGCACGATGGTAGAAATAACCCCATCTGCTACCTTAAACAGCGGCAAACCTGCAAAAACACCTTTTACCATAGCTTTAAAGAAAGGGGAACTTTATCAGGGATTATCAGCTACAGACCTGACCGGAACCCGTGTCCGCTCGGTAAGCTCGGGAACGAATGTTTGCAAAAGGATAGCTGTTTTTTCCGGCAGTAGTAAAATTTATATTGGCAACGGCCCCAATAATTCTTCTGATAATCTTTTTCAGCAGGTTTATCCTACGGCATCCTGGGGAAGAAACTATGTTACGGCACCGCTAAGCAACCGGCCTTATGATACTTTTCGGATCGTGATCAGTGATCCAACCACTAAAGTAACTTTAAACGGAACGGTACTGAGCAGTGCTTCTTTTATCAATGGTTTTTATTACGAATTCAATAGTACAACGCCCAATGTCATCAGTGCAGACAAGCCGATACAAGTGGTGCAATATGCCATTACGCAACTAAGTTTATCTCCAGGGAACAGCATTCCTTCGGATTTAGGCGACCCGGAAATGATCTACCTCAACCCAATTGAACAGATCATCAACAATGTAACGCTCTATTCGCCTACCGCTTACAAAATTTTAGCCAGTTATATCAACGTTATTATTGGTGCTGCGGCCGCGCCAAGTTTTACGATAGACGGCACCGTTCCGGCAGGCGGGTTTAAAGCGGTTCCGGGAAATGCAGCTTATGCCTACGGCCAGTTTCCGGTTTCTTCAGGTACGCACAATATCAAAGCTTCGGATGGTTTTAATGCAATTGCTTACGGTTTTGGCAATGCCGAATCTTATGGTTACTCTGCCGGGACAAATTTAAAGAACCTGAATGAATTTGTACAGTTGAAAAACCTTGCCGGCGATACTTTGACCAGCGCTTGTGTGGGCCAGAACCTGAAGCTGGAAGTTTCCCTGCCTTATCAAACCAAACAGATCATCTGGATGCCGCAGCAAACCGGCAATGCTGTTTTTACCGATAATAATCCAACGCTGGTAGCCCAAACGGTGAAGGACAACAAACCTTTATATACTTATGGTTATCCTAAATCTTTGACTTATCTAAAATCAGGAATATATGCTGTCAAGGTCAAAGCTTTTAATGCGATAGCTGATGCCTGCGGTTCTTTTGAAGAGATCGATGGCAGTATTACCGTTTACGATAATCCGGTTGCAGTATTCACTTCAAGAACACAAGTTTGCCAATCGGATACTTTGGGTTTTGCCGATAAAAGTACCAGTGCCGGGGCAAAGATCAAATCCTGGGCCTGGGATTTTGGTGATGGCACAACTTCAGTTTTACAAAGCCCGGTACACATGTATAACAAGCCGGGTGATTTTATTGCCACTTTAATGGTGACCAATACCAATGGCTGTACTTCCGCTTTAGATTCTCAAAAAGTACATATTTATGCCAGGCCGGTTGCTAAATTCAGCGTTTCCGACCCGGATTGCGCTACCAAAGCAATTGTTTTTACCGATCAGTCAACTGCAACGGAAGGTAAGATCAGCAGTTGGGTTTGGGCTTTTGGCGACGGTACAAAACAAACGCAAAACACCAGCGCGCCTTTCTCTCATACTTACACAAAACCTGGTACTTATCAGGCACAACTCACTGTTTTTACAGATTTAGGCTGCCATAGCGATTCTGTAGTAGTACCAGTAGCCGTACATCCGCTGCCTGTTCCTGATTTTGTTTTGCCGGAAATTTGCCTTTCAGATGCTTACGCAGTTTTTACCAATAAAAGCATTATCAGCGATCATACAGAAGCCGGGTTTACTTATTTGTGGGATTTCGGGGATCAGGCTGCAAATCAAGCCAACCCAAATACTTCAACCCAAAAAAACCCGCAGCACAAATATAGCCGTGCAACTGTTTATCAAGTAAAACTTACGGTTACTTCACCGGACGGTTGTTCTGTTGATACCACGATGAATTTTACCGTAAACGGAGCAGTGCCAAAAGCTGACTTTACGGTATTGAACCCAACAGGATTATGTAGTAAACAGGAAGTGCTTTTCAGGAATTCTTCTACTTTGGATTTTGGGAACCTGTCCAAAGTAGTGATGTATTATGATTACACAAACCATCCCGACCAATCGGAAACAGATGAAAATCCGGTAATGGATAAATTATACCGTCATCAATACCCTGTTTTTCATGCACCGGCAACTGTAAATTATACCGTATTGATGCGTACTTACTCTGGTTTAACATGTGTTAACGAAAAGATGCAGGTGATCACGCTAAAAGCAGACCCGGAAGTATCAATGACATTGGCTGATCATACCTGTGCAGAAACAACTCCTTTTCAAATTACAGCTACAGAATTGCATGGTTACAATGGAACAGGTGTTTTTTCGGGCAAAGGTGTGAGCACTGATGGCTTTTTTAACCCTGCCAAAGCAGGAACAGGTACACAAGTTATCAGCTATGTTTTTACGGCACAAAATGGTTGTGCGGATACTGTTTCTAAACAAATCACCGTTAATCCTACACCAAAGGTAGTTGCAGGTAAAGATATTTTATTGCTGGAAGGAGCGGGCGTTACTTTGAACCCAACTGCATCCGGTAACAACCTTACTTATAAATGGACACCTGCTATCGGTTTAAACCAAGACAATATCATGAACCCGGTTGCCACCCCGTTAGTAAACACCACTTATAAGTTAACTGTAACTTCTGCCGATGGTTGTAGCAATGCCGATGAAATTAACATAATTGTTTTGAAAGCACCGGTTATTCCAAATACATTTACACCAAATAACGATGGTATAAATGATATCTGGAATATTAAATACTTAGACAGCTATCCGGATGTAACCGTAGAAGTATTTAACCGTTATGGTGAGCGTGTTTACTACTCTAAAGGATATTCCATACCTTGGGACGGGCGTTACAAAGGAACCGAAATGCCTGTGGGTACGTATTATTATATTATTAATCCGGGCAATGGAAGAAACAAAACCGCAGGCCCGATAACTATTATCAGATAAGCGATGAGGACAAGTATTTTTACTTTTTTAGTTTTGTTGGGTACAATTAGTAGCCGTGCCCAGCAAAAACCCCAATACACCCAATATATTTTTAATAATTACCTGATCAACCCTGCCATTACCGGTATTGAAAGTTATACGGATGTTAAAGCCGGCTACCGCAACCAGTGGACAGGTTTAGACGGTGCTCCGGTAACCATGTATTTTACCATACAAACACCGATAGGCAATAAGTTTATACAAGGGGACGCCATGAGTCAGCCTCGTTCTAACGAAGACCCCATGAGCCGTTCTTATGTGCAGGATTACCAGGCGGCAGCACCGCATCATGGCATTGGTTTTACAGTGGTTTCTGATAAAGCCGGACCCATCACACAAAATAATTATAATGTTACTTATGCTTACCATTTAGGGATCACCAGTAATTTAAACCTGGCCGTAGGCGTTGCTGCCGGTTTAGCCAGTATAAACCTGAACACCAGCCAGATCACTTTAGAAAATGCGCTTGACCCGGCTATTGCCAACGGGAACAACAATCAGTTAAAACCTGATCTTGGCCTGGGGGTTTGGGCTTATTCGGCGCAGTACTTTTTTGGTATCTCCGCACAGCAGGTTTTACCGCAAACCTTGTTTTTCTCTTCCAACTCTACCTATAATCAAAGTAAAACGGTACCGCACTATTTTATAACCGGAGGCGTAAAGCTGTTTTTGGCAGAAGATATTACCCTTCTGCCTTCGGTAATGTTTAAATATGTAAACCCTGTACCCACTACGTTTGATTTAAATCTAAAAATGGCTTTCCAGGATAAATTCTGGATCGGCGGTTCGTACCGCAGAAACGATGCTATTGCCGCGATGGCCGGTATTAATATAGGCAGCTTTTTAAACTTTGGCTACGCTTATGATTTTACCACTTCAAACCTCAACACTGTAAGCAATGGCACACATGAAATTATTTTAGGGATTATGCTAAACAATATGTACAAAGTGATTTGCCCCAGAAGGTTTTGGTGAGAAGGGAGTTGTAAGTGGTAAGTCCTACGTTTTAAGTTATAATAAAATAGTTTGAATTTATATTGAAAATCCTTCATCATACTTAATAATAAAGTTGTTTAATTTATTTCTTCTTTTTGTTTTTTACTTGGTACTTCTTTTATCGGGTAAAATATCAGGTCATCCCCCTTGCCCCCTTCAAAAGGGGGAACCTGCAAACGCCGCCTTTCTAAACTCCTGTTATATGCTTTAGAAAGATAGGCGCTATATTTCCCCCTTTTGAAGGGGGTTAGGGGGATGAATAATTATACCGGCAAGTAAGATTCCCTAAAAAAAAGATTAAACAACTTCAATGATAATAATGCTTCTTTTAGCACTATAAAATTGGTATTTGTCAACAAGCCGCCTGGGATAACAGGTATCTTTTATCGTGAATGAACAGGTATCGGCAATTGGCTTCCACTGTTTTTTATGGCATAAAAGAAGCATTGAACATACTTAGCCGTTTGTATTTATTCTGTCCGGCAACACTTACAACCTACCACGTACTGCTAACAACTTTCTTAAAGTTCCTTTCGCAACCTTGCCACCGGAATGTTCATCTGCTCACGGTATTTGGCCACCGTCCGTCGGGCAATGTTATAACCGGCATCTTTTAAAATTTCGGTCAGCTTTTCATCTGCAAGCGGGTGCAGCTTGTCTTCTGTGCCAATATATTCTTCCAGTATTTTCTTCACTTCTTTGTTGGATACCTCTTCGCCGCTTTCGGTTTGTATCGCTTCCGAAAAGAAAGATTTAAGCAGATAAGTGCCATGTTCGGTTTGCACATATTTAGAATTCGCCACACGCGAAACGGTAGAAATATCCATGGCGATTTTATCGGCAATGTCTTTCAGGATCATAGGGCGCAGGTTCTTTTCATCGCCCGTCAAAAAGAAATCATATTGATAATGCATGATGGCGTTCATCGTTTTCAACAGCGTTTGTTGCCGCTGCTTGATGGCATCGATAAACCATTTGGCCGAATCCAGCTTTTGTTTCACAAACTGAACAGCTTCTTTTAGCTTTTTATCTTTTTGCGAAGACTTATCGTAATGCTGAAACATATCCTGGTAAGAGCGGCTTACGCGCAGTTCGGGCGCGTTCTTAGCATTTAAAGTGAGGATTAAAACACCATCACTGTTGCGGATATGAAAATCCGGGATCACCTGCATTTGCTTCGTGTTGATCTCGTTGGAATCTCCCGGTTTCGGGTTCAGTTTCAGGATCTCGGCCACAATTTCTTTCAGCTCGTCATCATGCAGGTTCAACGCTTTTTCAAGCTTGTCATAATGTTTACGGGTAAATTCATCCAGGTAATGTTCCACCACCTGGATTGCTTTTTTGATCAGCGGAATGTTCGTGTCCTTTCTCCGAAGCTGGATCAGCAAACATTCCTGTAAATCGCGGGCACCAACCCCGGCCGGGTCAAAACTTTGGATCACTTTCAACATGTCTTCCACTTCTTCATCTTCTGCCATGATGTTTTGGGAGAAGGCAAGGTCATCTGTTATCGACATGATCGGGCGGCGCAGATAACCGTCATCGTCCAAACTACCGATAATTTGCTGGCAGATCCGAAAATCTTTGTCTAATAAAGGAAGCAGGTCCAACTGGTTCTGCAGTTTCTCAAAGAACGAACTTTGAATGGCGATCGGCATTTCTTTCCGTTCTTCCTCGTCCTCCCCGTTTTGGTCAAAACGGCTGCCGTAATCGTTCAGGTTGTCTTCCTGCAAATATTCGTCGATATTAAATTCGTCGAACTCCTCACCGCTGCTTTCCTCTTTGTTGAAATTGTCGTCTTCGGGGTCGCGGTCCGGATATTCCTCTACCGGGTCGGTCATGTTCGCCAAACTCAAATCCTCCAGGGCAGGGTTTTCTTCCAGTTCTTCTTTAATGCGGGCATCTAAAGAAACCGTGGGCACCTGCAGCAATTTAATGAATTGTATTTGCTGCGGCGATAGTTTCTGAAGTAGTTTTTGTTGTAGATTTTGTCTTAACATAAGAGGCCCAAAAATACATTAAAAATAGGATTCCTAAATGCAGTGCGCTTTTTTTTAAAAAAGTATAGGTCTGGTTCTTGTACAGGATTTTTTTGTTAACTTCCCGATTATTAGTTCTTATCCAATTAATAAAAGTAAAACTTATGGGATTTGTAAGCGAATTTAAGGCATTTGCATTAAAAGGCAATGTGATCGACCTGGCCATTGGTATTGTAATTGGCGCCGCATTTGGTAAAATCGTGAGTTCTTTAGTTGATGATATCATCACACCGGCTATTCTTACACCAGCCTTAAAAGCAGCAAAACTAACCGATTTAAGTAAGTTGGTAATTCCGGGAACTGCTATTAAGTACGGCAACTTTTTATCACAGGTAATTGCATTTTTAGTGGTTACCGTTGCTTTGTTTATCCTGATAAAAGCCATCAACAAAATGCAAAGAAAGCAACCGGTTGCGCCAGTTGAAGTTAAGGCTACGAAAGAAGAACTGCTACTGACGGAAATCCGGGATTTGCTGGCGGTACAAAGAAAAGGGTTGTAAAAGGAGTATTGGTGGGATTTGGGTTGATTGAACTTGTAGATAAAGGACATAAAAAACTGTAGCAATGATTACGAAAAAAATTATAGCAGAAAAATTGCTTGCTTACTTTCAGCACCGTTTGTCCTTGGTAGAATTGGTAAACAGGGCGGAGAAAAGCCTTATGGAAGGTTCTTATGAAGATGATCAATCCCATACCGTAAGAAATATTTTATCACAACTTGGGCTGGCTGATGTAAAGGCTTTTGGGCTTGAATATCAAGACTGTTAAATGATTATGCAGAAACTCGGCTATACTTTAGAAGTTAAAGCTTTATCTGTTGCGTAATTCAGTTCTTGTCTGCAAGGTCTTCTAAAAGCCATGGTATAAAATACTGATAAAGGTACAATAGCGAATCCTCAGCTCAATGATCTGGGATTGCAGGTTCCGATCCCGGCCAGTAGGTATTGCAAATCCCGATCAGAATACAAACCAAATAAAAAAGGAGCTTCCATTTTACCGGAAACCCCTTTTGATAATGCTTCTTTTATCACCTAATTTTATGCGTTTAGAAACACAAAATTATGGTCAAATTCGTCTAACCTGATCCTGCTGTCCTTGTTGATCTTGCCAGCTAAAATCTGTTTGGAAAGTTCGTTCAGCACTCTTTTCTGGATTACCCGTTTTAAAGGACGTGCACCAAATTGCGGATCGTAACCCAATTGCCCTAGCCATTCCAGGGCTGCATCCGTGGCTTCAATATGAATGCCCATTTCGCTAAGCGTTTCCTGCAATTGGTTAAATTGTAGTTTTACAATAGCGCCAATTTCGTTTCGGCTCAGCGGTTGGAACATAATGATCTCGTCAATCCGGTTTAAAAACTCAGGGCGGATGGTTTTGCGCAGCAATTCAAACAATTCGTTTTTGGTGCGGGCAACCACTTCATCATGGTTCGTGTCGTTTAGTAAAGTAAAGTTATCCTGAATGATGTTGGAACCAATATTGGAAGTCATGATGATGATCGTGTTTTTAAAGTTCACCACACGGCCTTTATTGTCTGTCAGGCGGCCGTCGTCCAGCACCTGCAACAGAATATTAAACACATCAGGGTGTGCTTTTTCAATCTCATCCAGTAAAACAACACTATATGGTTTGCGGCGTACAGCTTCTGTTAATTGTCCGCCTTCATCGTAACCCACGTAGCCCGGAGGCGCACCGATCAACCTGGAAACAGCATGGCGTTCCTGGTATTCGCTCATATCAATCCGGACCAAAGCAGTTTCATCATTAAACAAATACTCGGCAAGCGCTTTCGCCAGTTCTGTTTTACCAACACCGGTTGTACCGAGAAAAATAAAGGAACCGATGGGTTTACGGGGATCCTGCAAACCGGCACGGCTGCGGCGGATGGCATCAGAAATGGCTTCTATCGCTTCTTCCTGCCCGGCAACGCGCTTGTGCAGTTCATTTTCCAGGTGCAGGAGTTTTTCGCGTTCGCTCTGGATCATCTTTGTAACCGGAATGCCTGTCCAACGGGAAACCACGCCTGCAATATCATCAGCCGTAACTTCTTCTTTTAACATTCGGCCATCTCCCTGCTCGGTGTCCAGTTGTTTTTTTAGTTTCTCAACTTCGGCTTCGGTTTCTTTAATTTTGCCATAACGCAGTTCGGCAACTTTTCCGTAATCACCTGCGCGTTCGGCCTGGTCGGCTTCCAGTTTAAAGTTTTCGATCTGTTCGATTTTTGAATTGACGTTGTCCACCAGGTCTTTTTCGCCCTGCCATTTGGCACGGACAGAATCACGTTCGTTAGAAAGGTTTGCAATTTCTTCGCTCAGCTCTTTCACCCTTTTTTCGTCTTTTTCGCGTTTGATGGCCTCGCGCTCAATTTCGAGTTGCATAATGCGGCGTTCCAATTCATCAACCACCTCCGGAACAGAATCCATTTCCAACCGTAATTTAGAAGCAGCCTCATCCATTAAGTCAATGGCTTTATCGGGTAAAAAACGATCTGAAATATAACGTTGCGACATTTCTACAGCCGCAATAATGGCTTCGTCCTTAATCCGTACTTTGTGGTGGGTTTCGTACTTTTCTTTGATGCCCCTCAAAATCGAAATTGCATCCTGCGTGTCAGGTTCGTCAACAGTTACTTTTTGAAAACGGCGTTCCAGCGCTTTGTCTTTTTCAAAATATTTCTGGTATTCGTTCAGCGTTGTGGCACCGATAGCCCTCAATTCGCCGCGTGCCAAAGCTGGTTTTAAAATGTTGGCTGCATCCATGGCGCCTTCGCCGCCGCCTGCACCAACTAACGTATGGATCTCATCAATAAACAGAATGATCTCACCTTCGGCCTGCGTAACTTCTTTGATCACCGCTTTTAAACGTTCTTCAAATTCGCCTTTGTATTTAGCGCCGGCAATCAGCGCGCCCATATCCAATGAATAAACCGTTTTAGATTTTAGGTTTTCCGGAATATCGCCTTTAATGATCCTAAAGGCAATACCTTCGGCAATGGCAGTTTTACCAACGCCTGGTTCGCCTACCAAAATTGGGTTGTTTTTAGTACGGCGTGATAAAATCTGGATCACGCGGCGAATCTCTTCGTCACGGCCAATTACCGGATCAAGCTTGCCAGATTCTGCATATTCGTTCAGGTTGCGGGCATATTTATTTAAAGAATTATAAGTAGCTTCCGCATTCTGGTCGGTTACTTTATTTGTTCCGCGTAGTTCGGTAATTGCTTTTTTAAGGTCTTTTTCGGTTGCGCCGAAATCTTTTAGTACGTTGGCAGTTTTATCTTTTCCCGCTAAAATGGCCAGTAGAAGATGTTCTACGGATACAAATTCGTCTTTAAATTCTTTAACGTAAGCCAGTGCTTTTTGTAAAGTGTTATTGGTGTCGGAAGATAGATACACATTGCTTCCGCTTACTTTTGGGAAGGAAGCGATCTGCTCGTCCAGCGAGTTGTTTAACCGGCTGATGTTGACGTTGAGTTTTTTAAGGAGGTAATTGACAACGTTTTCATCCACCAGCAACATTCCCTTCAGCAAATGCGCATTTTCTATGGCCTGCTGTTGGTTTCCGGAAGTAATTTCAGAGGCTTTCTGAATAGCTTCCTGGGCTTTTATGGTATAGTTGTTTAAGTTCATGTGGATCAATGCACAAATGCGTTACCAAAGATTAAAAAAAACAACAAAAGGAAAATTTGTCAGTCGTTTTAAATTTGAAAAGACAAAAGGGCAGCTTTGTTTTTGCGTGCATTTTGCTTCAACCGAATACTTCTTTTATTGATAAAAATAGGTTTACTATCGAGGGCCGTAGGCCCGGCACATCTTGTAACAACGGAATTTATTCCGTTGAAAACCCGGTAAAGTAACTGGGTTGAAACCCAATGTTATAAAATAAATCAGGCCTACGGCTCTCGGTAAATCCTCAATCTAATCGGCTGCTTTATCCTGGTAAAAGCGTTCGTTGAAGTTAATCAGGAATAATTCCCTTGTTGCACGTGTGCAGGCCGTATAAAACCAGCGTAAAAAATCTGTGTTCAGCATTTCCTCCGTTAAGTAGCCCTGATCCACAAAAACCGCGTCCCACTGGCCGCCCTGCGCTTTGTGGCAGGTAACCGCATAAGCAAATTTAATCTGCAAAGCATTAAAATAAGGGTTTGCTTTCAGTTCCTCCATTTTTTTCCGCCGGTTGGGGATGTGCTCGTAATCTTTCATCACTTCTTCATAAAAACGGGTGCTTTCTGTATGGGACAAACTTGGCGTTTCCGTATATAAAGTATTCAACATTACCGTGCAATCCAAAGTCAGGTCGTCTGCATAATCCGTAAATTCCAATTGCACATCTGCGAATTGGAATCCATACATTTCCCTGATGTTTCGTACTCTTTTTATCTGCCCAATATCTCCGTTGGCAATAAAATCGGTGCTAATTGCTTCCTGTTCCTGCGTCCAGAAATAATTGTTGCGCACCACCATTATAAAATCCCCGCCGGTTAATTCCTCTTCACGGTACAAAATCCTGGCACGCACCTGCTGATTATAACTATTTGCGTTTTTGTTTGACCGGCAAATCAGCAGCGTGTTTTCCATTCCGTATTTACCGTAAGCATAGTTTAAACCTTCTTCCAGCCGCTCGCCGTTCATCCGGTAAATATCTTTGTATCCTTTGGTGATGATCTGCGGATACTCAGCTTCCTCTTTTCTGATCAAATCACGCACAGCCGTTACATTTTCCAGGATGCCCGAGTTTTTTTCCTGGCGCATCACCTCGGTCAGCTCAAAACTAAAAATGCGTAGATGGAACAGGTCCTTCAACAATTTTGGTTCCAGTGCGATGCTATGTTCCGAACCAACAGGAGGGAGCTGGGCCGTATCACCAATCAGCAGCAGCTTACAATTTCTGGAATTATAAACGTATTCGATCAGATCGTGCAGCAAACTGTTGCCGCTTCCGTTGCTTTCGCCGGAGATCATAGAAGCTTCATCCACAATAAACAAAGTGTTTTCGTGCAGGTTGTCAGCGGTAGCAAAAGCCATATCAGGGGTAACGGCACTCTTTTTACGGTATATTTTTTTGTGGATGGTGAAGGCTTTTCTGCCCGAATAATTGCTCATTACTTTTGCTGCCCGGCCTGTTGGCGCCAGTAAAACCGATTGAAAATGGTAGTTTTTAAGCAGCTTAACCAAAGCAGCCAGGACAGTTGTTTTTCCCGTTCCGGCATAACCTTTTAAGATGAAACAAGCATCTTCATCGGTGCTGATCAAAAACTGGTGCAGCAGGTTAAACAACTCCATTTGCTGCAAGGTGGGCTGATGCGGGAAGGCTTTACGGATGAGGTCTTCGTTCATGTTCCTCAAAAATGACTATAAAAACGCTAAAACCAATTTCACAAAATTTTTTACTTTTGTTTACCGATGCAGCTTATCCCTTTAAACTTTACCGATCCTGGTTTTGATCCCGCTTATACTGCTGATTTTCAGTTGCTCCTAATCATAAATCAGGATACTTTTGGTTATGCCGTCCGTCATCCTGCAACGCAAAGGCTGGTTCGGGTAAGTACCGGAAATCCGCTCGTCGGACTTTTTGAGCAGCAAGGCAACCCTGAACTAACTTCATCCTTCCAAAAAATTGTTGTTGCTGTTGATACCAATAGTTTTTGCCTGGTGCCCGATGCTGTTTTTACACCCGAAAACTTGTTGAATTTCGCGTCTCTTTTATTGGTAAAAGAAACAGATGTAATTTTGACCGATCAGATAGAAAACGGACAAAACAGCGTTGTTTTTACTTTTTCGGGAGAAGTGGCCCGCAAATTGGAAGACCGGTTTAATACAAAAAAAGTTGAATTTGCGCCCAAAAGCTGGATTAAAACAGTATTCAAAGCACAGCTTCCGGGACAAAACCTGTACTTGTTTTTAGAGGGAAACCGATTGCAGGTGTTGTTTCCCGATCAGGAAAAGATCCGTTTTTACAATCAGTTTAGCTGTTCGACTACTGATGAGCTGGTTTATTACACTGCATTGGTGGCCAAACAATTAAAATTGAAACCGGAAGAAACGGATCTGATTATTTGCGGCACAATAGAGGCCGAAAGCATACAATTGCCGCATTTAAAGGAATTTTTTAACGGAGTTGATTTGTTTGGCACTGGGGATTTTAAAGAACACAACCATTTACAGCAGCATCAGGTTGTTCAATTTTTAGGTTTAAGCTGATGCGCATCATTGGAGGACGGTTAAAAGGGTTGCGCTTAAAGCCACCCAATAACCTGCCGGTAAGGCCGACAACGGACCTGGCAAAAGAAGCTTTGTTCAATATTTTAAACAACCAGTTGGACTTTGAAGGTCTAAAAGTGCTGGATTTGTTCAGCGGAACAGGGAACATTGCCATGGAATTTGCTTCGCGGAATGCAGAAAAAGTAACGGCAGTTGACCGGGCAGCACCATGTATTTTTTATTTAAAAGAGATGGCAGCAAAGCACAAGCTCCCGGAAATTACCACGTTTAAGGCCGATGTTTTTAAATTCCTGGAGATGGAAACAGAACAGTACGACCTGATCTTTGCTGATCCGCCTTATGACCTGGACAAGATCCCGCAGTTGCCCAATGCTGTTTTTACCCGTAATTTATTAGTGCCCGACGGTTTGCTGATCATCGAACACCCCTCTTATCAAAACCTGAGCAACCAGCCAAATTTCAGCGAAAAAAGAACTTATGGCAATACGGCGTTTTCGTTTTTTAAGGGATAAAAGAAGCATTAGCATTTATACTTCCCATTACGGGAACTTTTGTTATTTTTGTAAATAAAAAGTGAGGGTTATTTCTAAAAAAATACTTCGTGAATTTTGGGAGGTGCATCCTGACTGCATGCAACAACTAAAATCCTGGCATCAGGAAGCAAATAGCAGCAATTGGAATAATCCTAATGATGTTAAAATGAAATACCCAAGTGCAAGTTTGTTAACAGATAATCGGATTGTATTCAATATAAAAGGAAATAATTATAGACTTATTATTAAAATAAAATACGAGTATCAAATGCTTTGGATTAGATTTATTGGTACACATACCGAATACGATAAAATTGACGCAACAAAAATTTAAATAGGATGAACATTAAACCAATCAAAACTGCGCAGGATTACCAAGAAGCTTTAAATCGACTTGAATTAATTTTTGATGCTCAAAAAAACACATCAGAAGGTGATGAACTGGAAGTGTTGGGCATTTTAATTGAGAAATACGAAGATGAACATTTCCCAATAGATTTGCCTGACCCGATAGAAGCCATCAAATTTCGGATGGAACAGATGGGCTATACACAGAATGATTTGGCAAAAATAATGGGTTTAAAAAGCAGGGCAAGTGAGATTTTGAGCAGAAAAAGAAAACTATCTTTAGAAATGATCCGATTAATACATCAACGCTTGAAGATCCCAACGGAAGTTTTAGTTCAAGCATACTAAAATTGATTATTTCAATCATGAAAATTGCCCTTTTTCCAGGTTCTTTTGATCCGGTTACCAAAGCCCATGTGGATATTTTAAAACGTTCGATCGGCTTATTTGACAAGGTTTATATCGGTATTGGTGTAAACAGCACTAAAAAACCTTTTATAGAACCGGAAAAACGCGGACAAATGTTAAAAGCTGTTTTTGCAGATGAGCCGCGCGTAGAAGTGGTTGCTTATGAAGGTTTAACGGTTGCGTTTTGCAAACAAATAGGGGCAGGTTACATGATCCGTGGGATACGGACAGTTTCTGACTTTGAATACGAAAAAGCCATTGCACAAATGAACCATGCCATGGAACCCGAAATTGAAAGTATATTTATTGTGAGCAAGCCGGGCTATTCTTCCATCAGTTCTACCATTGTACGCGAAATTTTGAAATACAAGGGTGATGTGAGCCAGTTTATTCCGAAAGAGGCGCTTCCGTTTCTGTAATCAAACCCATTTCATCCAAAACATCAATGATGGAAGGATAAGTATTCTTGGTTAAAAGCGTTAATTTTTCCCTTGTGAACCAGCATGCTTTAGTAATGCCTTCTTCTTTTTGTGGTTTTAATTTGTCTTGTCCCTCGGCTTTCATGCGGTACCAGTGCGTTTTTTTCAACGCTAATTCTTCATTGCGCTGCTGGTAAACATGGTAAGTTTTGCAAATTTTCCTGCCCGCTTTTTTTACACGGATGCCGCATTCTTCTTCCACCTCCCTAACAGCGGCTTTCCTGGTTTTTTCGCCTTCTTCAACCTTGCCTTTGGGCAAATCCCAAACACCGTTCCTAAAAATCACCAGGTATTCCTTGCGTTCGTTCTTGACCAAACCCCCTGCTGCTTCGATCAATCTAACACTTTTGGCCATCTTTCTTAAATTTGCTTTGGCATCTTTACACAAAAACAAAAATTTTTGCTGCCCGGCTGCCTGGGACACTAACTTGTATATCAGTTTTAAATCTGCTTTTTCCCCATTTAATTCCTGATAATCAGTTAAGCCTTTTGGCACTGCTTCTGCAACAATTAAATGTTTTTCGTTGAGGTAAATATGATAGATAGCGTTTTGCATAAGATTTTTATAATTGCTTGCCCAATTAATCTGTATTCAAATGAATGATTACTTTAGTAAAAAGGAACAACAATTTTTATCCCTTAAAAGAAGCATCAATACCTAAAATAATTATTAACCCGTAGCCAAATAACGGAATAAAATTTACCGACAGAAAAAAATATTGAAATTCCCATAAAATAAAAAAGCCTATACCCATCAGAAAAATTTATCCGACAGGCATAGGCCTTCAATAAGAAAAGCAATACGTTACATCAGCATCGGCAGTGCACTAAAAACAGTGCTATAGTTTTCGATAGCTATTTCCAGTTCCATTTTTATGGTGTATGTATCGTGATGTTCTGCTTCTGCCATACAAAGGGAATTGTTTTTTTCTTCTATGTCTTTACTTAAATTTTTCAACAGGGTTTGAATTTCCATGACGTATAAGCTTGTTTGTATTATTTATACGAAAGCTTTTGGAAAGGGGTTTTAATTTATTTTACTGAATATCCCATTACATCCAGGAAAGAGCCCCAACAAAACAGGAATTACAGCAGGTTAATGATTTGAATTGCTTGTGCAACAAGTGTAAAAATTTGCCACAAATGATTTTTGCAAATATTTGACCTCGGTGATGTGGTAAAACCCTTAGGATTTTTATCTTTGCTAAGCTGAGAACGGCAATTTTAATTTAGCTGCCAGATCAACAAAGATTAGAGATTATGACGATATTTTCAATCCGGAAAACTAATTTACCTGTAAAAGACTTTTTTAGTTCGGGTAATAATAAATCTTTATTTGACCCGACTAATTCCAGCTATGTTTCATAAAGCAGAAGTTGAACAGCAGGTTGCAGAATTTTTATTGCAGATAAAAGCGATTAAATTGCAACCGGATAAACCTTTCACCTGGGCATCAGGTTGGAAAGCCCCTATTTATTGCGATAACCGTTTGACACTTTCGCACCCCACTATCCGAACTTATATCCGGCAGCAATTGGTTGCCATGATCCAGGAAGAATTTGGCGCGGTAAGTTGTATTGCAGGAGTGGCAACCGCCGGAATTCCGCAAGGGGTTTTGGTGGCACAGGAATTGGGCATGCCGTTTTTATACGTTCGGGCCAAGCCAAAAGAACATGGAACCGGAAACCTGGTAGAAGGCGAGCTGCATCAAGGGCAGCGTATCGTTGTGGTTGAAGATTTAATTTCTACCGGTAAAAGCAGTTTACAAGCTGTTGAAGCATTGCGGGCTGCTGGCGGCGATGTTGCAGGATTGGCGGCCATTTTTACTTACGGATTAGACGAAGCTACCGAAAATTTCAAAAATGCCCCCTGCCGTTTTGCTACCTTATCCAATTATGCCGCACTGATTAAATATGCAGCTTCCAACCAATACATCAACGAAAATCAAATAGCCGTTTTACAGCAATGGCGTGCCGATCCTGCCAACTGGGGAAAATAGCCTATTTCAATTTAAAATTTGTTATGACTGTTATTGAAAGTAATATTGCCCTAAATGCACCTGCTGCATCTGTTTATGGTTTTTTAACTGATTTGAACAACCACCGGCAATTGATGCCCGAAAACATAGTTGATTGGTCATCAACACAAGATGAAGCACGTTTCAATATTCAGAATATGGCTAAATTAGTTTTGCAGGTTGCCAGCCGAAATCCAAATGAAATCATAATCCAGGCTGTTGAAGCCCCTCCTTTTCCGCTTCAGTTAAAATGGGGGATCAAAGAAGCCGGTGTGCAAACACATGTTTTATACACCATTTCTGCTGATATGAACATGATGATGAAAATGATGGCCAAAGGCCCGTTGCAAAAACTGGCCGATCATGAAACGGAAAGGTTGCAGCAACTACTTGCAAAGTAAAACTGCTGATGTATCGATGCTTCTTTTATCGCATAAAAAATGGTGTTCGATAGAGTTCGTCTTGTAAAAGCAGTGTAAGGTTTCATCCGCAGCAACATTAAAGGCATTCACCTGCGTATATTGTTTGCAATTGTAAATTTACAAGTATGAAAACCCAAATCAAAATGTACAACCTGATTTTTGCCGCACTGCTGTTTGCTTCATGCGGACAAGCTTCTTCCAATACTTTAACTTCTACAAATGGCCCTGGTAAAGATGCTGTCAGGAAAATAAAATTAACGGCTCCAAAAGGTAAAGCTATTGCTGCTTTTGCAGAAGGTTGTTTCTGGTGTTCCGAAGAAATATTTGAAGATGTGGCCGGTGTAGATTCTGTGATCTCAGGTTATTCTGGTGGGAACACGGCAAACCCGAGTTACGAAAAAGTAAGTACAGGAACTACAGGCCACGCAGAATCTGTTTTGGTTTATTATGATCCGGCTAAAGTTTCTTACTCCGAACTGTTAAAAGTTTTTTATGCTTCGCATGATGCCACAACTGCAAACCAACAAGGCCCGGACCACGGCACACAGTACCGGTCCATGGTGTTTTACGCCAATCCAACAGAAAAAACATTGGCAGAAACGGCCAAAACAAACGCATTGAAATCAGGCATGTTCCAACGTGCAATTGTAACAGAAATCGTTCCCTTAAAAGAGTTTTACCGTGCCGAAGGATACCATCAGAACTATTCAAAAAACAATCCTGATAACCCTTATATCCAAAACGTGTCCGGGCAGCGGTTCAATCAATTTAAAAAAACTTATAAAGGAAAATTAAAAAAACCTTGATTTCAACAAAAGTCTAAGGATAAGTAAAGCATGGATACTGTTTTTATACCCATAAAAACAGTATCGGTTTTATTCATCCCCCAAAACATAATTACAGCAAACAGGTTAACAAAACAAATAAAATCTATGCTGTCTGCGCATCCTATCCACAAAATTGTTGTTTTTCGTGCTTTGCAATTAGGAGATCTGTTATGTTCTGTCCCTGCTTTCCGGGCTTTGCGTACGGCTTATCCCGAAGCGCATATTACTTTGGTTGGTTTGCCCTGGGCTGAAAACTTGTTGAATCGTTTCGCGGATTACTTTGATGCTTTTATTGCTTTTCCGGGCTATCCGGGATTGCCCGAGCAGGAAATTGATCCTGAAAAGGCCACTGCTTTCCTACAGCAAATGCAGCAGCAAAAGTTTGACCTGGCTTTGCAGATGCAGGGAAACGGCTCGGTTGTTAATCCTTTGGTGGAGATGTTTGGCGCTTTTTATACAGCCGGTTTTTACCGGGAAGAAGATTACCGCCCAAGTCCGTTGTTCCTGAAATATCCTAAAGGTATCCCGGAAATTGAAAGGCACTTGTTGCTGATGAACCATTTGGGCATCCCTTCGGTTGGTTCAGATCTGGAATTTCCGCTCAACAGTTATGATTTTGATGCTTTTGATCAGTTAAACCTGCAAATTGTCCCACAAAAATATATCTGTATCCATCCAGGGTCACGGAGTGTTGCGCGCCAATGGCCGCCTACTTATTTTGCCGCTTTGGCCGATTATTGTCAGGAGCAGGGCTTTGATGTTGTCATCACCGGAACAAAAGACGAAGCGCATTTGGCAGCAGAAGTAATGCAGCACATGCAGCACGAAGCTTACAACCTGACAGGAAAAACAACGTTGGGCGCAGTTGCTGTTCTCATCAAAAATGCTTTCGCTTTAATTTCCAACTGTACCGGCGTTTCGCATATTGCAGCAGCTTTTGGAACGCCAAGTATTGTGATCAGTTTGCATGGCGAGCCGGAACGATGGTCGCCGTTAAATCAAATGAAACACCGGACAATCGACTGGACCAGAACGCCGAATTTTAATTTGGTGATGGAACAGTTGGTAGAAGTAGTAGTTTAACCCGATTGCTCTTTTTTTGATCTGATCCTGAAATTGTAAAGTTGATTTTAAACAAAAAGGTTGCCCTGCTTTTTATAGTAGGACAACCTCTTGGTTTGGTTTTTAATTGAAAAAACCTTTAGACTTTTTGTGGAATTACCTTTTTGGGGGAGTAGTGGTAGTTCCTGTTCCTGTACTTCCTGAACCAGTTCCGGTTTTTCCGGTACCGCTACGTGTTCCGGTAGTTCTCCCGCTTCCGGAACCTGAAGTTCCTGTTCCCATTGATGAACCTGCTCCTGTAGTTCCGGTGCCGGTAGTTCCTGTTCCCATTGATGAACCGGTAGTCCCTTTCGTCATTGTACTTTTACCGGATTTACTTTTACCTGAGGTTTTTTGTTGCATGCCCCCTGCACCGCTTTGACTAGCTTTTGATCCCGTTGTTCCTGAGCCTGTTGAACCACTTCCGGTTGTTTGTGCGGATGCATCCTGAAACGCCCACATAAACATTGCTAATAACATTACCACACTTAGCTTTTTCATAAAAATATTTTTAAGATTGTTTCAGATGATAACAACAGATCCTGATTGTGGTTTTATTTATTTCTTGTCAGATAAAAGATTTACTGTTGGCAACGGTTTTGTTGTTACTGATAGCTGTTTTGCAAGTGCCGAAATAAAGGATTGGTTTGAGCAACCCGGAAACCGCACGGAAAACAGTTGAACTTGTTTTGATTCATGCTTCTTTTACCTTGAAGTTGTTTAAACTTATTTCTTTCTGTTTTTTTAATGCTTCTTTTATCGGCTAAATATCAGGTCATCCCCCTTGCCCCCTTCAAAAGGGGGAACCTGCATACGGCCCTTTCTAAACCCAATTTATATTGTTTTAGAAAGAAAG
>JAABUQ010002448.1_pt1 | contig 36762 bp, 32 predicted proteins | sample 5560001 | NCBI WGS metagenome assembly JAABUQ01 (sample SAMN10711888, study PRJNA513371) | rock metagenome | isolation source: Antarctica rocks | place: Antarctica: Victoria Land, Finger Mt nord | collected 2015-12-18 | reverse complement strand
TCACACGAGGCGCATTCCCGGCCCGGCCTGCCTACGTCCGCCACGCTCCGGTTGGAGGAGGCGCAGAAGACGGTGCCATCGCTGTCCTTCATCACGCGCACCACGCGGCTTTCCACGAGGGTGCCGATGAACTGCGTCACCTCAAGGTCCAGGTTCTTGCAAATCAGAAGTCCTCGCGGGGCGTCCAGGGACACCCAGTTAAGGTTCGGCCCCAGCTCCTCCTGGCCGTCCAGTTCGGGCGCGAATTGGGAGGCGGCAGCCAGGGGGCTGTGCTGCATGGCGTCGGGTACCGTGCTGCTCACAGCATCAGGCTGGTTGGCACTCGCGGAAGCACTGCCGTTCCTGCGGGGGGCGGCGTCCGTGAAAACGTCGTCGTCGTCTGTCTCTCTTGGCGGAGCATTGCGCTCCGGCGCGTTTCGTTCCTGCGCCGTGCGTTCCGGCGCGGGCATTCGCGGCTGCGTTCTCATCGTCTTGTTCCTTTCTCTCTGTCATCTAGTCTCTGCCCGTCGTTTAGTCTCTGCCGGTGTGCTCGCGCTCTCCCTGCTGGAGGGAGTGCAAAAGCTGCTTGGCTTCCTCTTTGGTCAGCCCTTCCAGCGCCCACTTACCGAACTGCTCGTGCACCAATGCGCGCGCCTGCGGCTCGTTCATGCTCAGGCGGGTGAACATCGACCGGATGGCGAGTTTCTGCGCCTGGGTGATGCACTCGGCCTGATCCTCCGGGGCGGCGGGCGGTGTGGCAGTGCTTCGGCTGTAGCCGTTGCCTTGCTTGCCCGCACCGCCATTCGCGCGAGCGCTGCCAGTGGATTGGGTAGCATCGGCTAAGTTCGGCTTGAACGGGGAGCCATTGCCGTGCCCATTGACCGGGGGAGGGGTGGCTCTCGTGTCGATTGCCTCCGGCTGCCTGTGCAGCTGCTGGCGTGCGGCACACAGCGCATGATGCACTTCCGCTGCTTTGACGCTTGCTAGCAGCGGCACGTCCATGTCGTCTCGCTCTAGAACGTAGGTGACTTCCACCCGCGCCTCCTGGCTGGTGATGCGCTCCTCGCTCTGGCTGTCGCCCGCGAAGACCGTCTGGCCCAGGGCGATGGTCAGCTCCTTGGCATATGCCATCTTCTTCTCTTCCTTTCTCATCGTGGCTTCCGCGAGGGAAACCTCACTCGTCGTGGATGCTGCCTGCCAGGGGACAACCCCGGCAGGCTCCGTCCTTCTTCAATCCTTCATCAGTCGTAGTTTCGTCTGTCGTCGGTGCGGCAGCCTCAAGCCGCCGCACCACTTCGCGCGCTCCTTTCCTGTAGACCGTCAGGCAGACAAGCTGCCCGGAGATCTGCTTTTCGACATTCTGCTGCTCGCTACAGCCACAGCCGCTGTGGTTGTCATAGACCGCCTAGCAGCGCCCGTAGCGCACGATGCTGAGAAGCTTCTTGCTGAGAAGCTCATCCGCGCCGCTCATAGCCTTGTCAGTCATGGCCGCATCCCCGGCGCAAGGCGAGCATCTGCCAGAGCAACTGGCTTCGGAAAGCCGTTCTCCAGCAGCCGTCCCGCCAGCACTTCCAGGTCGTAGCGGTCGTCGGGACATAGTCCCTGCGCGACAAACGTCAGCGCGTTGACCAGCCCATAAGCCGTCTCCTGCTGCGAGGGAGGCGTGCCGAGCAAGGCCCGGCGCACCCGCTCCCGCATCTCCTGCGTCAAACTGCCCTGATGAACCAGGGCAGCAAGCGTCCCGTCCACGTCCGCCACGGGTGTCCGTGCAGCCCAGGAAAGCTGCTCGATCAGGCCCGCGCCCGCCGTCAGCGCCTCGCCCAGCGCCCTTTGTAACGAGGAAGCAAAGCGAGGTTCGTCCCAGGAGACGTGCCGGTGGCGCAAAAGGCTCCGGCCACGCACCAGCTTGATCAATCCATTAGCACAGACCAGCCGGTACACCAGAGCGTCCACAGAAACTGCCCGGCGGCCAACCTCACTGTTCGCCACGTGCAGCCCCACGACCAGGCGGTCGTTTGGGAGCACGTCGCGGGCGAGAGCGGGATCGACCAGGCGCAGGTGCAGGCTTTCCTCGGTCAGCGCGAGGGACTTGACCTCGTACCGGCTTTGCAGCAGGGGGCGCAGGCAGTCTAGGAGCTGGCGGTTGTCCAGGCGGACGTAGCGCTGAGACAGGATGCCGCGCACCTGGCCCGCTTTAGCCCGCAGCAGCCAGCGCTCCGGGGCCGCGTCCTGCGTGGGCGCGGCTTCGGGTTCGTCGTCCCAGTCGCCATCATCGTGGATGCCGTTTCCCTTCCAGGCCCAGTGGTTGAACTGTGCGTCCTGGAGTGGAGGGGGGCAGCGGCGAAAGTAGGCGGTGGGAATGCCGAGGCGCGTGCAGGCCTGTGCGGTGGCCCAGGGGGAGAGGGTGAGGGCAGATGGATAATCTCCCTCGTACTCTGAGGGCAGCAGGAGGATGCCCCTGTCCATGAGCAGGCTCTGTCTGGGGAGAATGACGTCCCACTTGCCCTCGTCGTCAGCAAGTACCCGGCTCCGCACTTCGTCCAGTCCTTGCCGTGCTGGCAGGTTCAGAGCGAACTGATCAGGAGTGGAGAGAGACGAGGAGGGCAGGAGATCAAGGGAAACGGCGGCTTGCGTTGGTGGCAAAGCCGTCGGTGCCGACCCGGAAGGATCGGCGAGAGGAGAGAGAATGGGAGGCATGAGAGGCTCCATCCCGCTCCCCAGCAAACGAAGGTACAAACAGCAAACGTATGCATGGAACAAATGCTTAGAACAAGCAAATGCTTGTCGTAATCCTTGGTCTGTCAAGGAGCGGGCGAAGAGTGGGAATTTGCCGCCGCCATGGGCGCGGTCGGCTGCTCTTCCCGCTCAGCCTAGAAGAATGAGGGAAGGAAGCAAGGTGCGGTGCGCTTAGGCAACTCGGCAGTACAGAGGAAGGGCATAGGGGATTGGCGGCATGTTCAACGCCACCTCGTTAAAACTAAAAAGTTGACAAAATGGGTAGATTAATGAGATGAAGTTGACATCTTATCCAATTTCAGGCTCCTTACCATGAAGAAATCAGCGCCCTTGCCCGAAGTTTTTCTTTCCGATCGCGAAGGCTCCCAAGCCGCCAGCCGCATGGTCAAAGCGGGAGCCGCCCGCAAGATTGGCCCCCGGCTCTACACCCGCGACATGCTGGACGCTCCCGAAGCCGTCGTCTCCCGCAACCTCTGGCGGATCGTCGCTCTGCTCGCTCCTGGTGCCATCGTCAGCCACCGAACCGCGCTTGAGAACCGTCCCGCTCCCGATGGTTCAATCTTTCTATCCGGCCCATACCCGCGACAGATTGTCCTGCCCGGCGTTATCCTCAGACAGACGGTCGGAAGTGGCCCAGTTCAGGGCGATTTGCCCTACATGGAAACGCTCTACCTGGCTTCCCGCCCGCGCGCCTTCCTGGAGAACCTGCTGCCGTCCCGCCGCCGAGACAGTGCTGGCGTGGAGCGGGCCGCAAGAACGCTTGGACGCGAGGGCGTCGAGGAGAGGCTGGCCGAGGCGCTGCGGATCGGCGGTGAGGACGCGCTGAACCGCCTCAGAGACGAGGCGCGTGCCATCGCTCCGCTTTTAGGGCTTGAGGAACAGTTGCGCACGCTGGATAGCCTGGTTGCCGCCCTGCTGCGCTCACGTCCGTCGGAGCTGAAAACCCGCGCGGCCCGTGCTTACGCGGCCGGAGAGCCATACGATCCCGCGCGCCTGCCGCTTTTTGAGGCGCTCTTCGGCGCGCTTCGGGCCGGCACCTGGCCCAGCCGCCCCGACAGCGCGAGGGAGATACCTGCTTTCCAGAACGCAGCGTTCTTCGACGCCTACTTTTCCAATTACATCGAGGGAACTGACTTTCCGGTCGATGAGGCCCTGCGCATCGTCTTTGAAGGCGAGATTCCTGCCAGCCGCCCGGAGGACGCCCATGACGTGCTCGGCACCTATCGCCTCGTTGCCAGCAAGGGCGAGATGCAGCGCCGTCCATCGATTTTTGAGGAGTTGACGGCGCTGCTGAAAAGCCGGCATGGGACGATAATGGAGGGAAGGCGGGACAAACTGCCGGGCCGCTTCAAGGAGCAGAACAATCAGGCGGGCGCGACGACCTTCGTGGAGCCGGAACTGGTGGTAGGTACGCTGCGGCAGGGATGGGGGATGTACCAGGCTCTGGACGATCCATTCGCGCGGGCGCTGTTCGTGATGTTCCTGGTGGCCGAAGTGCATCCGTTCGCCGACGGCAACGGGCGCGTGGCGCGGGTGATGATGAACGTGGAGCTGCTGGCGGGGGGCCAGACGCGCATTGTCATCCCCACGGTGTACCGCAACGAATATATCGGCGCGCTGAAGCGGCTGACCAACTATCGCGATCCGGCGGGGTTTCTGCGGGTGATGGATTACGCGCAACGCTTTGTCAGCCGGATCGATTTCAGCCACCTGGAAGCGGCCCAGCGCACCCTAACGGAGTGCCACGCCTTTCACGACCCGGCAGACGAGACCAAGCTGCGCATGCCGCCGGAGCGTCTAGGTGACGTTGAGTGAACATCAAGTTGTTACACACGAGAAGTTTAAGAACCTTTAGGATAGCACCCGGCAAGTCCCTCGCGACAAACTTGTTGGCATTCCGAGTGGACGGAGTGCCGAAAGAGAAGCAGGAAACCAAGGCGTCAACCTTCGGTTTCCTGCTTTGTGTTCTAGTGCTTCAGATTATGGATCATCTGGTAGATGCCCACGACTGTTGCTGTGGCTGTCATCGCTAAACGGAGAGCCGCTTGAGCATTCAAGTACCAGGTGGGCATGTTTGAGTTGCCCATGTTCGGCTTCTTTGGGTTGCCCTTATTAGGCTTTGAACCCATGTTCGGGTTTGTAGTAATCATTTTCTTTACTTTATATGTCAGCGTGTCTGGTGTTAAACACCAAGCTACAGATAATCCAAGCACGTATGCTGTACGTGCCTCTCGAAATGGATTTTTTGAAAAGAGAGGTTCCTTTCTAATGGTGTCAGGAGCCGCTGAGATTTCAGACGGCAGCCTTCCTATATCAAGGCCACTTATATTAGGGCCATTTATGACAGAGGCACTTGGAGCCGGTATTCAGTTGTCTTTCGTTGAGGGCGTGTTGTTGCCCGGCTGGAGAAGCCGGGTGCCGGATAAACCGTGCGGGGCATTCGCTGCACCGCATTGAATTGATGCCGGGAACTCGGTTCCCAGACGGGTGTGCCGTCAATCCTCATTATAGGCTGTTTCTATTGATTTCTTTAGGTTCGGCAAAATAATTGTTTTGCTGGATGGCTACTGAGTTGGCACATGCCACTCGCGCTGAAGTAGGATCGTGTATAACATCAAAATGCGTACGTCATAGCCACGCGATTATAGTTGATTCCCCCATTAAAAAAGCCCGCACCGGAAATGGCACGGGAGAGGATAGGTGTCCAACAGGAAGCGGGGGTCAGTATTCGTTTGGGGTTAGTATTCGTCCGGCAGCAGCAGCGTGGCGGCGGCACGGTCCGCTTCCGTGATGATCCACACTTTGGAACCATCCGGCAGGTGGTACGCGGACAGCAGGCGGGTCACATCGGCCAGCGCCCGCTCGTTTTCCTGCCAGTCGTGGTCGTCTAGGTCGCCCCAGTCGCTGCCCGCATGCCGGGCCAGCAGCGTATGGGGAGACACGTTAGCCACGACAAGCGCTGCCAGGGCTGCCGGGGTCGCGACGACCCAGGGAAAAGCGGGGGGCAGCGCCAGGGGCGGCTTGCGCATCAGGAGGTGGCATGTGCAGCCTCCTGATCCTGGCCTTGCTCAGAGCGCTCCGCCTCGTAAAACAATGCGTTCGTACCGTCCAGGCTGCCGTCTTCCAGGTCTGCCCAGGCCCGCAGCAGCAGGGTGGTGACAAACCGGCGGCAGGCACGCTGGCGAGAAAGCAATCTTCTTGCCCCGAGTGCATGCTTGCAATTGTGACGGCCAGCATGCCTCTGGAAGAAGGGACAGTCGCAACTGCCCGTGAGGGTGTTTACCTGGTAAGCATCTCCTTTGGGACTGCGGATTTCCAGTGCGTGCTGCCCCCGCCAGCGGGCGCGGTAGCCGCTGTCGAACAAGCTCTAGGCGCGGGCGTTGACGTTCGCCATCAGCTGGGCTTTGTCAAGTGTCATTGTTGCCTCCTTGTCAAATAGCATCGTAAGGGATGCCTTCGCCAAGGACCATAGCGGATGCTCGGCGCGTTGCCAACGACAGGTGCGGGGCGGCAGCGGCAATTAGGGGCGTACCTTCAAGATGGCCCTTAAATCCGGCTGCCGCCAAGCAAATGTTCAGGGTGTCGTGGAGGAGCCTGGATAATCGACTTCATACATCAGCTTTAGTTCCTCCGCAGTTCCAATGTTCGCTTGATTGACGAGCGTCTCGACGCGGCGCCGGATGGCAGCGCGCATATCCTCTCCCAAGTTGTTGTCATACTCCAACGTTGCGCTAAGCAGCGTGATCGCTTTTCGCTGTTCCGGCGCATACTCTGGGGCCAGCAAAGCGTCGATCTTTTCCGCTAGCAGAAAATGGTAGAGCGCATGCTCATACTGGATCGGAGCCGGTGCGTAGTGGTGCGTAGCATAGCCAAACGCCTGATGATTGTTTGCTAGGTTTTTGAGCTGCATCTCACGCTTCTCCAGCCCGTCAGCTTCAAGCGCCAGCGTCCGCCGCAGTTGGATCGCCTGCCTGAAGGTGGCCTGGCATAGCTCATACTGGGCCGCGGCCTCTTCCAGAGCCTGCGCCTCGCTTTCAGCAGGCTGTTCTCCGTCAAGGCTTTTGCTGCGGGGCGTAACGTCATATTTATGCAGAGCTTCCAAATATCGAATTTCTTCCGCAGCGATGTTGACATGAAGGTTTGCTTTCCGGTGAAAAGCCTCAGCCAGCATCTCCTGCACACCCTCCGACCCGCCCGTGCCAGCACCCTTTAGTCTCTCTTGCAGCTCCTGAATCCACGCCAGATAAAGACCCAGGGCGCGATGCTGCTTTTGGTCGGCTCTTTTTTTGTAGAAACGAAAGGTCGCAAGGCTGTAATCGGGCGTGGCATTAACGTCTTTGGCAATCAGCCGGGCCATCTGCAAATCGTTTAGTGCCCACTGCGTCAGATTTTCTGGGACACGCTCTTTCTCGTCATCACGGAACGGCGCGTTCTGGCTTCTTTCCTCGGCTTTCAGGAAAAGGCGGTCGGCCCAACCGAAACAATGATCCGCACTGGCGAAGTGGTAACGCAATTCCTGCTCGTTTTTGTCACCCTCGCGATCCCGGCTCAGGTATCTGGAAATGCAGCCTATAAAAAACCACGTTCGAGCCACAGACCCCAGCCAGTCCAGTTGCGTGTAAAGCTTCTGAGCATTCTCATAGGCCGCGACGGCCTCGGTCAGCCGTTGGAGAAACTGAAGTTTTTCTCCAACGGCTTCGTAGTCGCGCGCTAATTGTTCCAGCAACGGCACCATCTGGTCAGGAACGGCATCCAAATGCAGAAAAGCAACATCCGGAACCTCTTTTCTCCGGCTTTTGATGGTGCGGCTTAGCTGCGCTTGCTCCACCAAGTAACGCTGGAAACGCTCGTCGGCACCCCGGAAGTTGAGTACCATTCGCCGCTCCAAATCCGTGACAGGGGTTGCTTCTTCCTCCGAATCGCCGCGCGTCTCCATCACGGCTTTGGCGTCCTCTTCCTTAAGCTGCACCAGCTTGATGACATCTACGCCAAGGGCCGCAGACACTCGTCGAAGCAGGTCGAGGGTGGGGCCGTCTTCAAGCTGTCCTAGTTCAAGGCGCGAAAGGTAAGTCAAACTGCAATTCGCATCTGAAGAAACTTGAGCGAGCGTTCGCCCGAGGGACTTGCGGTGGGTCCGGACGAAGGTGCCGAGGAAGTTGCGGCTTTCGTGGACGCTGTTGTTGGCATCGTGATCGGGTACGGACGCCAGTGGCGACGTGTGAAGGTTCTGTTTTTTGCCAGTCATTGATGTTGCTCCTGTTCAGCAAGAAAAACAGCCGCAAAACGGCTGTTTATTGCCACCCAATCATTTTCTATTGTTTAATTTACAATTCTTGTAAAAAAAACTGATATTTGGGGGTATATAATATTATACCTTAACCAATGCCTGTTTGCGATACATGCGCAGGGGCCAGCGGTTCCGGTATTTGTCGCATAAGATAAAAGCCACCCTCAAATAGAGAGTGGCAAAATGGCGGAACCGCGCAGCTTGTTTTTGACGGACACACTGCGCGGCTCCTGGGGTTTTGCGCGTGGCCTTGGGCGACCACGTGTGCGCGGTGTGTTTATCTCATATCGTGCCCCTCTTGTCAAGCCCATCACGCGAAAGGACACGATTATGAGACCCTTGTGGAAAAAACAAGGCTATTTTAGCAAGTATTCGGATCATAACGTCGCTAAGGTCGCCCGCCGGGACGGAGGCTGCAAGCCCGCCATTCCCTCCTGGAAGGCAACGCAGCTGCCGCCGTTCCTCTGGGAACTCTGCTACGCCGGCAAAACCACCCTGTACGCCGTTGAGCAAAGCTGGCTCGGCCTCGATACGAAGTTGAAGCCACGCTGGGAGGGTGCATGCCGTACCGCCCACCAAGCTGAAGAGCGCGCCAATACCGCCAAGGATAAACTGCAGGACGCGGAAAAAGCGTATAAGGACGCTGGCAAGGATGATGCGCCACCGTCTGACCGCCGTTTTTCTATTTATTGGTGGGGCACTTTTATCCTCTCGCTACTTGAGGTTCCTTTCACTGCCGTGGCCTTTCGAACCATCGGAGAGGGCGACGCCATGACGCTGGTCATAACGTGCGCGCTGAACTGCGCCATAGTCGCAGCGGCACATTTCCTCGGCGTGGTTGTCCGCAAAAGTGGCAAATGGCAGGATGAGGCGATTTCAAAAAAGGTTCACCGCGGGATTGCAGTTTTGCTTAGCGCTGTCGTGATTGTGGTCCTGGTCAGCATCTCCTGGTTCCGCGCACGATTCATCTCTACACCAAAACCGGCCACGGGAATTGCTCACCAATCGCTTGTAGATCATGCAGCTTCATCATTTCCCCAAGCAGCTGCACCTCAGTTTGCACTGTTTCCCTCAACGATCGCCTTTTTGAGCTTCGGCGTGCTCTTGTTCGTCGTCGTGGCGGTGTACTCGTTTCTGACCCATGACGAACTGCTGGCGACGGTGTTTCGTCTCCGCCGCATTCACAAAGCCCTGCATGCTCAGCACAACGGCAAGCAGCGCACGCTTGCCCGCACTTTCGCGCGGCGGGAAAAACGTCACGGCCATTTCCGAGCACTGGCGTATATGACGCTCGCCACGGTGAAGCGCTTGACCGAACACTATCGCACCATCAATCTACAAACGCGCGATGACCGCGTCAAGGAAGTCCCTAATGATCGGAACCGCGTCAAGGAAGTCCCCGATGATCAGGCCCGCACCCAGGATGCCCTTTATGGTTATCCCGGGAGCTTCAACGCCCATGCCACGCTAGCCATTCCCGCCTCGCTGGAAGAGTTGGAATGGGTGATGTCCACCAGCAGGGATCCTGGTAACGCCACCAAGGACAACGAGGCCAAGGACAACGAGGCCAAAGAAAATGTCCTCCCTGTCCCGGCTAACACCGTTCCTACAGCCCAGCTAAACGGCTTCCATGCTGAGACCACTACCCATTCATAACATGAAAGCATAAGTACAAACGAAAGCAGAAACCGATGAAAAACAACGTTCTTCGTCAGCCAGTCGCTCTTGATCTGGCTCCAACCATGACCCGCCGCGCTTTTCTCGCAGACGCCTCTTTGGCCGTTTTATCCGCCCTGGCAGGTCTGTTCGCCATTGCCATGGGAGGCTGCAAGCTCGGAAGCGGCAGCTCCACTGCTGGCAACACTTCCAACGCAGGCAGCAACTCTAACAACGGCACTGATTCTGTCATTGTTGCGCTTTTTGACGTGTCCGCAAGTACGCAATCGGCAACCGTAAAGCAGCGCTACTTTGACGGCTTCCAGCACATTGTCACTGGCACCAAGGGGGGCGACTATTTGAGCGGCTATGCAATCACAAGCGTCACGCAGGCAACGTCGACAAGCCGCATCGACCAGCTGATCCCCACTTACAGCGTTTCCCAAAATACCGACCAGTACAACAGCGACTGCGCGACGGCCCAGAACGAAGCTCTGGATCAGGCCCGCACACTCTTGAACCTTCGTACGGCAGAAGCGACCGACATCCTGGGCGCCTTTAACGACGCTGCCGGTATCATTGACGGCCACAAAGGCATGACCCCCAAACTGGTTATTTTTTCTGACATGGTGCATCAGTCGGGCCGGTACGACTTTGCGCGCGAAGACCTGACCCACAGCCGAACGCAGGCTATCATCCACGCGCAGCGCCAAGCGGGGTTGTTGCCGACGCTGACGGGCGTCGAGGTGTGGGTAGCTGGTGCGACGGCTGACCCCTCAGACCTGTCCGCCCGCCACGCGAACGCACAGCCTAGCGTGCTGCTTGATGCCGACAAAATTGCAAAGATACGCGCCTTTTGGATTGCGTTTTTTGACGCCTGCGGTGCCAGCCTCACATCTGACCGGTACAGCGCCACCTTGCAAAACTACGAAGGCTAACCGGCAGAAATCCGATCATTTCTCACCATTGGCGCAGTGCACCAATCAGCCAGCCATCAACGAGCGAAGTGGGTTACTCCGCCGACCTCCCGCTGATCTTTAGAACGGCCTGCAGTTGCTTGGAAACACGGTTTCAGCTTGTTGCGCTTATCATGCAGCATAACAGCCGGAACAAAGACCAAGGCTCCTGGGGGTGGCAAGACCAGCACGTTCGCTGCTGCGGGCTTCTCCAACATGTTCCCCAGTCCCTTCCTGACCAGGAAGGGACTGGGGAACAATTTACCCATCTGTACAAATACTGTTTCCAAACCTGAGTTTATTATGTTCACTGCTGTAATCGAGAACCTTATTATCCTTCTTCTCAACCACTTTACTCACACAAAACCGGGGCCTGCCCCTGCACGTTCCAGAGGGATCATCGCCCGCCTTCTGGGTCGCCCGCCAAGCCCGGCTCCGGCGGCAACAAGCCCGCCGACCGCCGACCCGCCCGTGGTCATTGGCACCATCATTCCATCCGCACGTGAAGCTTTACGGCAGGGAAAAGCGCCGCCGCTGCCAGTCAGTCTAACGACGGAAACACGAAGCAAGCATATTTATTGTGTCGGAAAATCTGGGATGGGAAAGACCGCCTTCAATGTTGGCCTCATCGATGCCGATATTGCCGCGCGCCGGGCTGTGGTGCTTCTGGATTACCGTGGGGATTTGTTGGACCGCGTATGCCAAAGAATTGCCGCGAAGTACTCTCCCGAGGAAATGGCCGACCGGTTGCTGCTTTTTGATTTGCGGTCGCCTCTAGGGGCGTCAACGGGGAACGGCGGGTACACGGTGGGCTTTAACCCGTTGGCTCAGTGCGGGCGCACGGCCTACGCGCGCGGCTTGTTCACGTTTGACGCTTTTGATCAGCATTTTAGGGGCGCGCTCGGCGTCCAGACTTCTGAAACGTTGCAGAATTCTTTGTTAGCCTTGGCACTTACCGGCGGCACCTTGCTCGATGTTGAGCCGCTGCTGACCTCGGAAGCCTTCCGTACCCAAACATTGGCCCGTATCGACGACAGCACCATTCGTCGCTTCTTTGCCCGCCTGGAAGCCCTCCCAGAAGCGCAGCGCGCATTATGGGTGAATCCCATTCAGAATAAGCTTGCTCCCTTTACAATAAATCCCGTACTCAGAACCTTGCTTGGCGATACCCAGTCAGTTTCCATCCAAGAGTTCCTAGACCGGCGATCAGATGGAATTGTTCTGTTTTGTGCGGGGGCCGACGAGCACTTCGGCAGTACGGCGATTATGCTCAGCAACCTTTTTGTCAACGCCGCCGCCGCCGCCGTGATGCGCACAGATCGCGCCAGTCGTCACAGCGTGCTGTTTTATGCCGATGAGTTTCAAAATCTCTGCGGCAGCGACAAGTTCAGCGAAATCATTTCAGAAGGCAGGCGCTTTGGGCTGTGGCTTACACTCAGCCACCAAAGCCCAAGTCAGCTGGAGCCAAAGATACGAACTCTTGTTAGGAACGTTGTAAGTACATCCTTACTTTTTGGTCTCGGCGGAGCGGATTCGGAGATTCTGGCAGGCGAAATTTCTTCCGACGAGCCGAAAACCGTGCTCCGTAACTTGCTGCTCAACCAGCACGTGGGAGAAGCCGTGCTTTTGCGCCAGGGAATGCCGGCTGTTCGGATCAAGACGCGTTACGCTCCCGATCCGGACGTTTCCCCCCTGGCTGTGCACGCGTTGCGTCAGGCCAGCCTGCGGCGGCATGGGCGCCCGTCAGCGGAAGTAGTGGCAGAGCTGCGCGCACGGGAAGCCTTGTTTCTGCCGGAGCTTCCGCCCGCACGCCGGCCAGTGGCACAGGGCTTTGGCCAGCCTTCTGAGCCTTCAGCGCAGCCGGATCGCGCAGCATCACGGCAGCCTTTCAAGAAAAAACCCAGCGCCATCCGGCATTGTGACGAAGAAGAATACGAGGTGCGAGAAAGCGATGAATAGCCCCCAACAATCACTGATAAGTAGCCGCCAACAAATAGATAGCCGCCAACAAATTGTGGTGCATACCCTTTCCTTGGCACACCCCGTGCCCGTTCCGGTGGAACGCGGACAGAGCGCGGCTGTGGCGGCTCGGCCCACCCGCAAGGCCTCGTGTGGCGTTGTGCTGGGGGAGCGGGACGAAGCTCTGCTCTGCGACCTGCTGGCATACGGGGCAATGCTTCCCGAACACATCCACGCGCTGTACTTTCCAGGCCGGACTCGTCGGCGCATGAACCAGCGCCTGAGCCAACTGCTAAACGCCGGACTGGTCGTGCGCCGGCCGTTGCCGCTGGGCCTGGGGGCGGGCCTCCCGGCTGCGGCTTCGTACGGCCTTCCCTGGGTCTACCACTTGGGCGGGGCGGCGGCGCAGCGCGTGGCGGCGAGGCTTGGCTGGAACGTGGTCGATGTGCGCCGACTGGTGCGCCAAGGATCGCCTACGGCCCTTGCACATACTTTGGAGGTAGTCCGTCTGCGCCAGCAAGCTGCGCAGGCCGTAGGCACGCCGGATGAGCGGGGAACATGCAGCATCCCCACCGATCTTGAGTTTCTCCCGGAAAGACTGATTCGGCACGCTTACCAGGTACGGCAACCAGGCGGGGAGTGGCGCGAAGAAGTGCTCAAGGCGGATGCGTTGATCAAATTCACCTGGGGCGGCGGCCCCTGGCGACACTATTTCGTTGAGTGCGATCTTGGTCACACGGCTGCATCCGAATGGAAAACAAAAGGGGAAATTTACGCTCGCTACCAGCGCGGCGGTTTGTTCCAGAAGCGCTACGGCGCCCTCCACTTCCTGACGCTTGTCTGCACAACAGGCCCCGCACGGAGGACGCACTTGCAGCAGTTTCTCGCGCGGCATCTGCGGCCTGAGGACGCGGGGGCCTTTGGCCTGGCGACATTCACCGATATTGCCGCTTTAGGGCTATTGGCTCCCGTCTGGCACGTGCCGGGCAGGGACGAAGCACGCGGCCTGGACGCATGGATGCCGGGTGCGTGCGATGGAGGGACACGGCTTTGAAGCTTTGCAGCAGTTGCCATCGGGCGTCGGGGGCGGGCAGCATTTACTGCGGCGGCTGCGGGCGCACGTTCGGCGTCAAACTTTGCGACAACAAGCACGCCAACGCGCCCTCGCCCGCAGTGCAATTCTGCACGACCTGCGGCTCGACCCAGCTGACTGAACCGACACGCTACCTGAACTTGAACTGGGCGGCTCCGCTGCTGAGCCTGCTTGTTGCTCTTGGCGCGTGGCGGTGGATCATCGCTCACGGAGCCTTGCTGGGAAGACTGCTGGAATGCCTCGTGCTGGATGCGCTGGCCGTGCTGCTAGACACGACTCCCTGCGGCATCATCGGCGGTGCCCGCTGCGTGGCGAGCTGGGCGCTGACGTTGTGGCTGATGGGCTGGATGATGGCCCTGCTGCCTGGCCGGGGCGGAACGATAGGGACGTGGCTGCGCTCTTTGCCGCAAATGGCTGTGAAACTCAGCATGCGTGGAGGGCAGACGCTGCTGCGGCTTTCGGGTAATGCCGTGCGCCGGGCGTTTTGGCCCACGCCGCGCCGGACAAAATCCGCTCCAACCAACACGCATGACTAAACCAACACGCACGACTAAACGAGAAGTACGATGGAAAGAGAGAACGATCATGATGCTTGCTGCAAAACCGAAGTTTCCCTTGGGACAGGTGCTCGCCACGCCGGGGGCATTGCTCGCCGTGGAAGAGGCGCAGGCCTCACTTTCCCTTTTGCTCCGGCGGCACCAGTACGGTGACTGGGGCGAGACATGCGCCGAGGACGCGCAGATGAACGAGGACGCAATCACGGGCGGCGCCCGTATTCTTTCCGTCTACTGCTTGAAAGGCGGCGAAGTGCTCTGGATCATCACGGAGGCGGATCGAGCCAGCACCACCGCTCTTTTGCCGAGTGAATATTAAGTTGATTGAATATTAAGTTGATCGACTAGAAAGGCTAAAAGTAATCAAAATGAACCAACACCCCGTGCCTGGATTGTCTCATAAACCTGTCGTGCGTCTTGGCCGCCTGTGCATAGAGCCGGATGTTGCGCCAGCACTGGCGCAGGCAGGCGTCTCACTCCAAAATTTGCTAGGTCGACACGCGGCGGGCGATTGGGGATGCGTAGATGAGGAGGAAGAGGAACATCAGAATGAAATGGCAAAACAGGGCGGCCCGGTCAGTTCGGAGTTCTATATTGCCTCTGGCGAGTTCGTCTGGGTAGATACGAAAGACGGAGTGACTTGCGTTCGTCTGGCTCCTAATATCCATCGTTGCTAAGGGGCAGGCAGAAGGCGTGCATCCGTTGCTGCACCAGGCGCAAGTGGAAGCCATGCGAAGCCAGCGGGACAGCCTGCGGCAAGAGCTGGCCGAGTATGAGGCGCTTGCGGGATGGGGGAGCGCGCGTTCCCAGCAGCCTCTTTTGACGAACTGCCCCGCACGCTGATCAAGGTGCGCATCGCGGCAGGCCTGAGCCAGGGGAGCTGGCGGAACGGCAGGGTCTTAAAGAGCAACAGGTACAGAAGTACGAAGCGACGGAGTACACATCGGCAAGCTTGGCGCACTCACGAGCCGTCATCCATGCGCTAGGCGTTACTGTTAGTGAAGAAGTGTCTCCCGCCAGGTAAAATCTTCAGCGTAAAAGGGAGAGTTGTCACTCAACTTGTACAACGGCACTTACTCTCCGGTGCCGTTGTAAGGGGGTAGGCTAATGAACGAGCGGCTGTTCAACTTATTCGTTTTCGTAAACGACGGCATCATTGGTGAACTTGGAGCGACTACGCACGATAGGGAGGGAACCGATCAGGAAAAGCTGAAATTTCTTCAAGCTCAAGTTCCGACCGACTTTTCAGCAGCGCGCCGCTTTCCGGTGCCGCCCCGTTACATTTTGGTCAAACCGGGTGCCGCCGATGATGCCGGATTGCAGTACAGAGCATTCCAAACCCTGACGCAGAGTGGGCGCCACCTGGAGGTCTTTGAAGAAGTGTTTGCGGCGCTGGAGGGACCTGACAATCCGCTATTCTGCATTACTCCCGTCGTAAACGGCGAGCCGAAGGCCGACGACATGGCGCGCTTGTAAGAAGAGATCTGTAATTCTGCTTGAGACAAAAACAGCTATTGCATGTTCGGTGAATGTTCGTGTATTGTACCGGCATGTACCAACTCCTCAAGTAATGGCATGTACCAACTCCTCAGCGACCCCAACATCAAGCTTGACCTGGCCATTGACGGGGTCAACCACGTCGTCATTCCCCGCTGGGTCTGGTGGCAGGGCAAGACGTACAAGGTGCAGGAGGTCGGCGCTGTACGCTCGACGCGGCGCGGCCAGAAGAAACTGCACGTCTACTCCGTGAACGTGGGAACGCTGGACCTGACCATTGAAGTCGACTCCACCTCCCTAGCTCCCAGGCTGATCGCCGTCTCCGATGGCCTCCCCAACTGACATGCCCGCACTTCCTGCCTGACATGTTCACACTCTCCGCCTGACATGCCGGTTCCTCCCAACGGCAACGACCCCGACGTCTTGTTCTGCGATATGAACGCCTGCTTCGCCAGTTCCGAGCAGCAGGCCAACCCCCTGTGGCGCGGCAAGCCGGTCGGCGTCACCCCGATCAGCGTGCCCGGAAGCTGCGTCATTTCCCCCTCCTACGAGCTGAAAGCCAGGGGAGTCAAGACCGGCATGAGCAACCGCGATGCCCGCCTGATGGCGCCGGACATGGTGCTGAAGGTTTCCGACACCGATCTGTACCGCGAGATGCACCGCCGCCTGAACCGCATCCTGTGCGACTTCAGCCCGGACGTGCGGCCCCTGAGCGTGGACGAGGCGGCAGTGTTCCTGGCAGGCACTCCGGCGCTGCGGACGCGCAGCATGGAAAGCATCGCCCTGGAGCTGAAAGCGCGCGTCAAAAAGGAGATGGGGCCCGCCATGCGCGTGAGCGTCGGCATCGCAACCAACGTGTTCCTCGCCAAAACCGCCGCCTCGCTGGACAAGCCCGACGGCCTGCGCACCATCCGTGCGGACAACCTGCGGGACGTGCTGGCGCGCCTCAAGCTGACCGACCTTTGCGGCATTGCAGGCCGGTACGAGGCGCGGCTGAACGCGGCGGGCCTCTTCACGCCGCTGGACTTTCTGGACGCCGACGCCCACTTCCTCTGCAAGAGCGTGTTCGGCAGCATCGAGGGCTACTACTGGTTCCGCAAGCTGCGGGGGTACGAGGAAAAGACTTACGAGCCGAACCGTGGTTCCTACGGCAACTCGGTGCAGCTGGACAAGCCCACCTGGCGGATCGATACGCTCCTGGGCATCGCCGAGATGCTCTGCCTGAAGGCCTCCACGCGGATGCGCCGCGAAGGGTACGGGGCGCGCAACGTGCAGCTGATGCTCCGCTACGAGGGCGGCGGGTGGTTTAAGCGCCACATCCGCTCTGCGCGCCCGCTGTGGACGGTCCCGGATGTGTTCCGGGCTGCCGTTACGGTGTTCAACGCGCAGAGCGGGGGCGGGGGCAGGAACAACCCGAAGGGTGTTACGAAGGTGATGGTAGACCTGTACGACCTGGCTGCGGGCGCACCCGCGCAGCTGGGCCTGTTCGACGGGGAGTGCAAGGGGTCGGAGATCGGGGGCATTATGCGCGACAAGCGCATTACAGAGAGCCTGGATGTGATCAACCTGAAGTACGGCCCCAACACCCTGAGGACCGCCCGGATGGTAGGGGCGAACATCGAGGCGAACATTCACGACCGCATTCCGTTCGGGTCTGTGTCTGACGTTGAGGAGCTGTACGCCGAAGAGGAAGAAGGGGAAGTGCCGAACGAACTTGCGGAAGCCCCTTTAGCTTTGACCGATTAATGGATGATGCACCACAACTGCCTGCGCTTGTTCCTGCACAAGCACAATCGACAAAGAAACGATCAAACGGCTAGGCATCAGTCCAAGAGGCTTAGACTAAAATGAGTTTCTACCGATAAAATTAGATCTACCCGTGCTGTATATTTACTTCGTCATTGCGTACTGCACACCGTGAGATGAAAACATGGAACCTAATAACACTGACCCGGTCATTGGAAATTTTTTGAAGAGATACGCACAATTTTATGATCACTACGAGAAAGTTGCTGGTAGGTGCAGACACCAATGCGAGCTAATGCTTAGATTCGGTGACATCCGTGCCTTTTTCATGTCTCGCACCAAGTACCCTATAAGGCTTCGGGAGAAAAAGTTAATCAACCTTCATGAAGTTGCACCGACTCTTTTTTCATGAATGGGTCGCCCCGGCAACAGATACATTGACGGGTATCAGCAACTGCTGGCCGCTGGCAGTGGTGACAAACACTTGCGTTTCTAAGCTGCCAGTGAGGTGCGGATTGACTGTCACTTCCAGTATCCGTTGATTAGGTTCAGTCAGGTTCTGGCTAGGATCAACAGGCAAAATTCGCGCTGAGACATCACGATAAGCCGAAGATATGGAAAGTCCTTGCAGCACGGAGAGTGACGCAGCAGTGAGCGTGATTCGTAAAGTGGCTGCTTTCCCCAACGGCACGGCGCCAAACATAGCAACCCCAGGCGAGGCTGACAGTTCCCCGGTTACCTCCCCCAACACGGGAACGGTTGCCAGAGGTGCGCCCCCTTGATTTGGGGATTGTACCGCTGGTAACAGCAAAAGCATTGTGTTTAACTGTCCCAAATGAACGCTTCTCGTCAGGCTCACTTGAAACATTCGAACCGGCGCTGCATTGATAGCGGAACTACTAGCCTTCACCTCGCTCACAGCTAAATCGGAGTTTGAGGCTATCAAGCGTAAGGTAGCAGGGTTCAGAATGATTTTTGGGTCGGTGGTTAGGCTCAGTAACATGGAATGGTCGGTCCCAACAGCCACTTTATCAAAGTTAAGTGTCGATGGGGAGAAAAATGCGCCTGTCTTCAAAATGCCTGTAATATCCAGTGTCGCAGCAGGGGAAGATTGCCCTTTCAGATAGACCCAAACCGCTTTATGCAACAGACCAGGAGCTAAGTTAGTGGAATCAACAGAAACCTCGATAGCAACTTGCTGGCCAGGTGGCAGTACAAATGGAAAGTTTTTGCCCTTTTCTTCCACGACAGCACTTGTGCAACCGCAAGAAGACTGTATATGGTCTAGAGACATCGCAGACTGAGTGGCATTTGTAAGTATGAACTTGTGCTTGACAGTTGTTCCATGGGTAGCGACACCAAAGTCGAACTGAACCGATGATTGACTGGCACTCCGCTCTTTAAATGGTATCGAAACGCCATTTGAGAATGTCGCTGGCATCAGTAGGACAACGGTAGCTTTCGTTTTTGCTCCGCTAGTTCCTGCCGGAGATGAAGTACTAATACTTTGAGCGAGCGAATAGGTACCATTCTCTAGCAATAGACTGATGCCGATCAGAGCTAGCAGATAACTAGGTCTTAAAACAATCATGTGAACACGTTCCTAACTTTTTATCGTACTACTGGACTCCGTTTACAAACAGAGAGGTGAAAGTTGTATAATGCGTGCTGCTTATAGCGGCACCATATCCACTCTTGTACGACGGTGCCATATGTGTGGATTTGTCTCGCCATATAGACCAAGAATCTGCATATTGTGGTCGCCTTTTATAACGTGATGTACAATTTGCTTCTGCGAGTTTTTAGGACGGGGCACAGCCTGATCCGCGTTGAAAGCGGCTTCAGCCAACGTCTGTTTCTTTTTCAAGTTTGAAAACAGTTCGGCCGTCCAGTTTACGTACTCAATTTTGTCTGGGGCATTCACATCCCACCCAAGAAATGCTCGGTCTGAGAGAAATGAGGTTTTTCCTAATACCTGAAAGGAAGTAGCCATATCAGGATATTCGGCACTATTGCACCCATCTACAAAAACAAAGTTATAGGCTGGCAATGGTTTATTTCCAAAAGATTTCGCTTGAATTTCAGTTTGGATCGTGTTGGCACCGGTCGGGTCAGTCAGGGCAAAGAGGTAGTAGTCGTTCGTACTAGACCTGGTCGCCAAACAATCACCGAAGCTCGCGTAGGGGCGAGCGGCTGCGTGGGTCCATGTATACAGGATCGTGTACTTCGGAAGGTTCGCTAACAAAGCCGTTTTCCTCTGACGGCTTTGCTGTAATGTCACAAAAACAGGCCCGCCAGCAGCGGCAGTCGCTGACTTAAGAGACAAATTCGCTACTGCCGCCGCTGCTAATCCTTGCCTCAAGTCACCAGTATTCCCCAGTATGTAAGCCCTGTTGTACACTTCCCGTGTATACGATTTTATAAGTGGCGAACGACCCGGGTTGATGGAAAACAACTTAAACGTTTCTGTGATTTTTGTTCCATTTCTAAAGTGTGTACTGTCCCAATGTGCCTCTATGGTGTACTTAACTCCTTTATTCATCGGATTGAGAACAGCACCGGCTATCCATTCTCCATTGATTAACAGCTCAGCGCTGATCGGATCGAAATCGGATTTGGCTGGAATGTCGGTCTCGCCTCCAGCTAAGCAATTCGTTCCGCTATAATAAGAGGGAAGCGGATTGGCAGTATTTTGCGTTATGGCAGCATGGGCAGTTAATGCCTGAGCATTAGGGCCAGGCCCGTTAGCGTTTGCATCGTCGCCAGAAGTAGGGGCTTCGTCCGTGCTGGCACCGTACGTTCTAATTGTTGGCGGGGGAAGCGGCAACTGCGTACACATTGGATCGGACGCTGGACTCTCGTTGCCGCATTGATCTACTGCCGTGACGGTATAGCAGTAATAGACCCCAGAGCGCAAATTCGGGTCTGAATCTTGGTACATCCCTTTAGTTGCGGATCCGATCAACGCGGGACTGCCCCCATCGTCGGAGCGATAGACGTTGTACTTAACATTTCCAGGAACGCTATACCAGTAGACAGATACCCCATTCATCGAACCAGAAGCAAGGTTTGCGGTAGGAGTGGTTATATTAACGGTTACTTGAGTAGTGACGGTTGCTGTTTCGTTGTTATCCTTTCTACTAATCGTAGCCGTAACATTGTACGTGCCAGCACAGGCATACAAATGCGTTGGATTGGGTTCGGTAGAGGTGTAGTGTTGGCCGGTGGCTGGGTCGACATCTCCAAAGTCCCAAGACCACGTATATCCAGCACCCCCCTGACAATAAGGAAAGAATCCAGGCAATCCATCAAGTCCGAACTGAAATTGGTTACCTAGTGTAGTTTGATTTGTTAAATTTCCATAATAAAAAGAAGGAACGTAAGAATCAATTTTGATGCCCTTCAATTCTGGCGCAATGGTAACTTGAATGGTTTTTGTGTCATATGTGGGCCCCTCCCAGAAAAGGTTGTAGGTATTATAATCAACTGCAGCATGATATGACATCAATAAGACTGTTACATTGTAGAGGCCAGGATTTTTGTACCGGTGAGCGGGAAAGGAAGCACCGTTAAAATCATTTAAAGCAGTGCCATCCCCAAAGTCCCAGCTTACCACAGCACGAAAAGAACTCACACTTCCCCAATTATGGTACCTGTTTGCGTTGTCATCTGTACAAGGAAGCACGCTATAGTTCAATTGAAAATTAATAATGTCACAAGTAGTTAAAGCTGTTTGAGATGTAGACGTATAAGTGATAGAATCTATTAAGACCCATGGTCCTGGGCACCCAGTGTCAGCACATACGGGAGAAGAAACCAACATAAGGATTGACAGCAGCAATCCTATTGCACGTACAGCTTGCCAGTAAGAGGTGAACATGCTCAGTATTATTCTGAGGCAGGGTGATAGCTTAAAGTAGTTAGTGATCATGATGTTACTTCAATAATGCGACTAGGTTGCAATGCTTCAGAAGTTAGTGTAGATACAGAAACAGGCGGTCAGAGGCGCTCGTCAACGATAGTTGTAGTCAACGCTCTTTATCGGAATTCTTGTTTTGCTTCAACCGTTTAGCTTGATTTTGAGAAGCGGTTGTTTTTCGGGAATGAATTGCCCGTTTATGAGTGGTAAGTTTTTTGTGGAACTTGTTGACAGTAGGAATTTTTCTGTCCCCACCGCTGTATGCGCCCCCCAATATGCTCCCGTTGCTCGTATCAATCCACACCTCGTACGTAGGGCCGCTGCTATCCTGAGAGCCTGTTGTGAAAGGCACTACCCAAGCGACTTTCGATAAGGCATTGGTTTGTGCATTCTCATTACCATCCTGCCATAAAGTATTGGGCTGCACGATCTCCAGATGGGAAGTACCTAAAGTAGCACCTTGGATGCCCGCATTGGCGATCTGCCCCTGGGCAACGCCTTCAGCTTGCGATTGGCTTACCGATACAGCCGTGCTGACGGGGGGTGGGCTTTGATACGTGAGTGACAGCGCGGCGATGCTTCCTGTTTCCGCGTCCATGGTGACAAAAGCTCCTTGAGAGCGGTACGGGATCCTCTGAAGCTGACGCGGCCAACTAAGGCTCCAAGCAAAGGACTGCACATCCGGATTTAGTTGCTGTAAGTCTGCCTCTAAAGGCCCGAGTTGTTCGGATTGTCCGGTGGCTTGGAGTGCGATATTTGCTTTCTGAAGAGCATCAGCCTGCGAAAGAAGCGCACCTGCCTGCCTACTTGGATCGTTGGGCATCTGTATCCAGTATGTTTTATTGTTGTACCGCGAGATAGTTCCCGTCGCGTCTACCACCTCAACTACAGCCTGATTTGGAAATGTGACGAGCCACCTCGGCAGCCAGTAAGTGTTTCGGCCCTGCCCTGGTGCTCCCGGAAACTCTGCCATACCGGTTGCGGTGACGGGTTGACCGATTGCCTGACAAAACGTCTGAGCAATTTGGATAGCTTGGCTCTGCGTCAATGTCGTGGGTACGCTTGGAGGTGCAGGCAATGTCGTGGCAGAAGCAGCAATGTATCCGGATTGGACGCTCCCGGCCATAGTGCTCACCCGGTATTGATATACCGTTCCTGCTTGCAGCCCCGTATCTGCATAGCTGGTACTAGATGTCGTGGTTAATTCACTCCACTCGTCCGTGCCGTCAAGGCGGCGCTCAATCAAGTACCCGGAAATGGTTCCTGTCGTTGGTTGCCACGACAAATCTATTTCGGAACCGGAAACCGCAACAGCAATCAAGTTTGTCGGACATGGTATTGTCACCGGATTGCCTCCTGCGGGATTTACTGTAATCAAGATATCTGGTGTGGATTGACCGAATGCGCCTCGTGTATCCTGTTGCATCCGCCATTGAAAGTGGTATGTACCTGGAGTCAGTGGCGCAGTAATCCTGAAGGGAATGGTTTTCTGCCCATCGGGATAGACCGATGAGTAGATGGATGTAGTCGACGTTGGAAGCGAGACGCGGCTCAAACCCCAGGTAATGTTTTCAGGTAGGTTCCAGGAGTTAAGTGAGTATGTATCCGGCGTCCATCCATTGTTTCCTGTGTTCCACATCGTCACGGTCACTGGGTAGCTCCTGCCTGCGGTCACCGAAGTCGGCACCATCTGAGAAACGAACGCAGCGTTGTTCATGTAATAACTGTAAGCTGTAACCGTCAGGGAAGCCGATTGCGGAGAACCAACTGAGACTGCGGAAATATTTGCTATTACACTCGCTGTGACGTAGGTCGTTTTCACCTCAAACGTGATGCTGCTCTGACCGGCTGGAACGGTGATGTTTGTAGGAGCGGTCGCCACGGCGTTGTCGGATGAGAGGATCACTACTACGCCGCCTGCAGGAGCCGCCGCTGATAGGGTGAGCGTGCCTACCGACGAATAGCTGCCGACGATGCTGCTAGGACTCAGTACTAAGCTTAAAACAGTAGGCTTTGGGGTGGCATAAACTTCTTCCGACGGATCGCCCTCCACGCCACCACTGAGGGCTGTCACAAAGTAGTAATATGTCGTTCCATTCGTCAGTCCCACATCTGAGTAAGTGGCTTTGTTGATGCCACTCTTGTAGGGCGTATTTCCCTCTCCACCGGGCGTTATACCCCGGTACAAATTGTAACTGGTGGCGCCTACGACAGCTGTCCACGACAGGTCGATTTCGGTGCTGGAAACAGCAGTGGCAGTCAAACCGGTCGGGGCGGGTAAAGCAGAAGTTCCCGTGGTAGCATTGGCCTCGTTGGACGGCGCGCTTTCCCCGCCAGCGTTCACGGCGGTCACCGTGTAGTAGTAGGGCGTGCTAGCCACGACACCGGTGTCCGCATAGCTCGTGCCGTAGAGACCTGTCTTGTAAGGCGTGGTTCCCTCACCGCCCGCGGTCGTGCTGCGGTAGAGGTTGTAGCTAGCCGCACCGCCGCTTGCGTTCCAGGCCAGGATGATCTGACCGCTCCCCGCCACTGCTGTCAGATTGGTCGGCACAAGGACTGAGGGGGTAAGGCTGAAGCAGTCGAAGTTGGCAAGGTAGGGGCCGCAGCCGGTACTGCCGCTGTCGAGAACTACCCGCATCCACAGTGGCCCGGCGGGAAGGTTCACCGCCGGCATCGCGACATCCTGGTAGTTGCCCCAACTGCCCGTGTTGGGAACGGTGAACTCGCCGCTCCGGGTCACACCCGCCCCGCCCACTTGACCTACAGGTCCGAACTCCAGGTGGAACGTGCCCCCGCCGGGCGGGTTCGCCAGATGCGCGGTCAAGGCGTAAGCGCCTGCCGCCGTCACGTTCAGCGTATAGCCCTCCCACTCCGCCTGCTGTGCGTAGCCGACGGCATGGCCGCCAGAAGCGCTGCCATCCACATAAACCCCAATGTTGTCGCTGCGATAGTCAGCGAGGCCCCCATTATCTACATCGTGGTAGGCGACCCCTTCCCCGCCCAGGTCGTAGTTCTCCGCCTCCACCGTTGTTTTACCGCTGGCTGCTACGAGGACCGGAGAGCCGCCGTAGGGCCTCAGCTCTTTAGAAGTCGCACTCGGATTGATGGTAAAGGAGTCGAAGTTGGCGACAGAGTGACCGTTGCCCCCATATTCGAGAACCAGCCGCATCCACACCGGCCCGGCGGGAAGGTTCACTGCCGGGAGGGTCGCTAGATCATAGCTCGCCCACCCGCCCGTGCTCGGAACAGTCATCTCCGGGGTTTGAACGACTCCTGCCCCGCCTACCTGTCCGACAGGCCCGAACTCTAGGTGGAATGTGCCGCCACTCGACGGGCTGGCGAAGGTGGTGGTGACGGCATACGCGCCGGCTTTCGCCACGTTCAGCCAGTAGCCGTCCCATTCGCCTCCATCCGCCCAGCCAACGGTGAAGCCATTGGAGGCATTTCCGTCGGGTGCAACGCCGATATTGTCGCTGCGATAGGCTGTTTGGCCGCCGTTGTCCACGTCATGGTAAGCGATGCCCTCGCCGCCCAGGTCGTAGTTCTCCGCCTCCACCGTCGTCGCGCCGTCAGCGCTGACCGTCACCGGGGAGTTGCCGTAGGGTGCGAGAACGGACCCGATCTTGCCAATGGCTTCGTTGGTGTAGTCGCTTTCGCCGCCGGAACTGAGGGCTGTTACGATGTAGAAGTAGGGAACGCCCACAAGGGCGGTGGTGTCGGCATAGCTCGTTCCTGTACAGCCAGGAGCGATCACTACGTAGGGTCCGCCGCTGACCGTGCCACGCCGAACGTTGTAGCCGCTTGCCCCAGCAACGCTCGTCCATGATAGTGAGATTTGGCTTGTGCCCGCCGTAGCGGTGAGGGTGAACGGAGACGCCTGTCGCAGACCTACATACGCGCCGTCGGCAACGGATGCATCAAAGAACGTGCCGGGATTGCCATCGAACACATGGGTACAATCATTGCCCGAGGTGCCCGGCGTACCGAAGATTATTCCCGTCAGCTTGGCCGCACTCGTACCGCTGTAGAACTCCAGCTCGGCAAGGTCACAGTAGCCCCCGCTGGGAGACAGGTAGCGCAGGTAGTGGAATGTTTTCGGGTCTGCCGAAAGCGCCTGCTGCGTGTACTGGCTGGCGGAAGGCGTCGCCGTGATGGTCGCAAGATCAGTGTAACTCGCCCCATCGTTGCTGCCCTGGAACTTGCCGCCGAGCATACGCCCTTCAAAGCCAGCACGCGGGTAAAAGCGCACCCGCCCCGGCCCGAAGCTCTGAACCGTTGCGCCGGCTTCGTTGGACTGTGGGCTTTCGCCCTGCGCCCCTATGGCCGTGAACGTGTAGTAGTAGGTTGTGCCGCTGGGAAGAGGCGCGTCGACATAGCTGGTTGCGGTGAGGCCGGTTTTGTAGGGCGTGCCGCCTTCACCGCCCGGCGCGGCGGATCGGTACAGGTTATAGCTGGTCGCACCGGGAACCGCTGTCCAGGTAAGGCCGATCTGCCCGTCGCCGCCGGTTGCCGTCAGGCTTGCCAGGGGTGCGGACGGCACGTAGAGCATCTTGGTCAGGCTCTCGTAGCTGTTGTTGATAACGACCAAGGCGATATGCGAACCGGGGGTAGCCGTCCAGAACCCCCAGTTCCAGTTGGAGCCGCCGGTCACCCAGCGTGTCTCGCCGGGATTGAGCGGCTGCGGGTCCCAGTAGCTGGCAAAGTAGGAGATTTCTCCGGTTTCGTTCTTGAGGTAAAACTCGACGGTATATTCGGGAACGGGGGCATTGCCGAGGTTTGTGACCAGGGCGCTGAACTTGACGAGGTCTCCTGTCTGGGGGTTGGGGGGCGACCACGTCACGTCCAGGGCTTCGACGTCCGGCTGGGGCGGAGACGACGTACTTGCGGTATCATGAGCCTTGCTGCCTGTGATTTTCGGGCCGATGCCAGGAACCTGGTAGGTAAAGCCAGTGTCGCTGCCAAAGCCGTCAGCCGCCGCAGGTGCTGCGTTTTGTGCGAGAGCGGAGGGGGCAAAGCAGCATACGCCGCAGGCCAAACACAGCAGCAAGAGCCACGAAATACCGATGCTGTGGAGTCGGGCGCGGGAAAGTGCCACGCCTATCGCAGTGGTGGACGGAAGGGAAGCAGCGGACATGCATTTTCCTCAGTGCTGGCGGCGGCAAAAGCAAACCGCGCGGCACACGATGTTCGGGACAAGCAGAGCGAGAACGAAACAGGCAACCAACGAAACGGGCAACCGTCGCCGCAAGCATCATGGCTTGCGGGTACTTCTCGAACAGCTTTTATTCCAAAGCATCTGGAAGAAAAGCTAATGGGGCAGCTAGCGGTTTTGAAGCGGGACTTTATCCAAGCCTCAAAATCCGTGGACACACCATCATAACACAGGCTGAGTTAAGATGCAAGTATTTCTAACAGGTTTTTAACGGAACTTTACAAGATGTTTTAACAGGTGCATTGGAGCTGCATTTCCATTTAAATCCAATGCCTTACCGTCTGAGCATCTTCTTCCAGTTCTTTTGCAATGGGAACTCAGTCCGCACATCATGGGGTCATAGGCACATCGTCTGTATCACAGGAATTGTGACTTTGAAAGTTCCGGTTTTTCCGCTGTATCCACCAAACGTGAAATAAAGCCAGGTTATGGAACAGGAAGTAGTTTTCGGACATTGTTCCAGTAGCTTGCATCATGGAGCAAAGTTATAACTTCCGAAGGATTGGGCAGCCAGCCTCATGATTTTATAACTGCGTGTGTATGATAGGGAAGAATAATTCTGCTTCGTCCGCATCAGATTTGTCCAGGGCGGTTCGAATGTGATCCCGCATGGCCCACCAACTGGGATTCGGCAGGGCAGCAGTGCCCTTTTTTTGTTTACTGGAGCCTCTTTCTGCTGGTTCGAGATGTCGTATTACGTCAAGCAGCGAATGAGGCTCTATTTCCAGCTTCCCCAGAGTGAGAGACAGCCTGCCGCCTATCGCGTGAGCCACTTCCCGCTTGGAGCGAACGTCTCCCTCCACAAATCTGTCGTATGCCGACCCGCAAAAGCGCAGTAGACTTTCCACCGCATCCAAGTCCCGCTTTGCTTTTCCTCGAGCCTGTTCCAAAGTTGCCTCCAGCTCGCCGATCTCCGCATCCAGCCGCGCTTTGCGGGAGACAAACTCGGCTCGCGTTATTTCCTCGCTTTCACGCATATCGAACAGCCGGTCCCGTCGGCGCTCAACTTCCACATGGGCGCGCTCAATATGCTTGCTGCTGACCGTCTCCGTACCCTCCCGTTCTTCCACGTACCGGATCCAGCCGTCCAAACACCAATCCGCAAACCCCATGCTGATGTCGCATCCCTCCAGGAAAGTCCTTATTGTCTCTTCGATGTAATCCTCACTGACACTTGTTTTTGGATGGCACTGCCGACCCACGCAGTGGTAATACACATATTCCCGCGACGCCCCCGACCTTTTGTAGCGTTTGACCTTCCGCTCCGCCGTCACCATTGAACCACACAGTCCACAGCGGATCAGGCCCGTGAACGCCCACTCCTGCTTCTGGGGCTGGGGAGAGCCGTCGCGTCCAAGCAGACGCTGCACGCGCGCGAACTCTTCGCCGCTGACCATCGGCGGGTGGGCGCCTCGGACGCGCCGCTCCTCATAGACAAACTCCCCCATATAGAATGGGTTGCGGAAGATGCGGAACATGGCCGAGCGTGATATCGCTTTGCCGCCGCACCGCTTGGTCTTTTTGGTGCGGAAGCCGCGCTGGGTCAGCTCCTTCAGCACCTGCGGAACCGTATGGGCGCCGGTCAGCATCATCTCCCATGCCTCGCGCAGCAGAACAAACCGCTCACCATCCGCTTCAATCGTCCTGTCCACAATGTTATTGCAATAGCCTTCAGGAGCACGGTGCGGATACCAGCCCTTCTCGACTTTGCTGCGGGTTCCCCGTGCCACGTTCCGGCGCAAATCAAGGATGTACTGGTTTGCGAAGCCGGACTCAACGGCCATCAGCACGACGTTGTCATCGGGGCGGTATTCGCGCTCCGGGGTCAGGAGGGACTGGAGCACGCCCGTTTGCAGCATCCAGGACAGCGCCCCACTGTCCACAGGGTTGCGCGAGAGGCGGTTGACGCTCCAGCAAAGAATGGCGTCCGCCCCACCGCTTTCAATGCGGGCGACCATGCGGGCGAAGGCGGGCCGTCCCCCTGGTGCCTTGGCAGACTTGCTTTCCACGATTTCCTCGACTATTCGCAAAGAGCGCTGCTGGGCGAGCTGCCGCAGAACACTGAGCTGGTCGTTGATGCTTTGGACCTGCCGATCCTCGCTTTCACTGGATTTACGGGCGTAGAGAATGTATCGCATGGGAGGCGCGCAGAGTGCGCGGATCGCGCGGGTAGTGCTTGAGGTAGAAGATTTGAAGGGTGCAGGTCGCCACTTCGAGGGCTTCCTGCGGACTCAAATCTACACCAAATTCTTTGGAATACAGAGTCTTGAACGCTTCAACCTCCCGGCTGTTTGGAATTGGCAATGACATAGGCGAGATTGAGAACGCTGGTACAAAATGAAAAAGCAATAAGCGAATGGTGGCATTATTCGCTCAAAAGCGCCCGCTGAGCATCATTTGCGCACCGTGTCGTACTATCATTGCGCCTGCGCACCGCCAGTTGCATGTTCGGTTTATGTTTGGGAAAGTGGGGTCAAGCAATCTACCTCTAACTCCCCAGAAAGCCTATGCAGACAGACATTGTCCAGGCAAAAACCACGCCGAAAGAAAGCGTCAGCAGGCCAAGCCCATCTCAGCTTCATAACCGGGTGGATGCGGTCATGAAGCACATCAGCCGCTACCAGTTCGAGGGACGGGCAAGGCTGGCAGCCGACGTCGGCGTATCCCGCTCCACCATCAGCCGGATGCTCAACGGAAATACGACACCTTCCTATGCCCTCATGCAGAGAGTCACCGCCGCATTGTCCGAGCACTTAGCGAAGCCTTTGGACATATCAGACCTTTTCTCACCGTCTGGCTTTTATGAGGAGCGCTCCGCTTGCCGGTTGGCCGGGTGCCGGGGCTGCCTGCCGGAAACCGCCTTTGACGGGCGGGGAAGGCGCCGCCCAGAATGGCGGGACGCCCAGCCCGGAGACTGGTCCCTTGCACCGCTGCCGGATCAAGCCACTTCATCTCACCAGTCTTAATTTGTTGTCATGCCAAACAACGCTGCCGTTGCTAGGTCCGAAAACCTCAAGCACGAAGCGCCCCTGCGCCGCGAGCTGCGAAGGCGTCTGCTAGCCCTGCCGTACCGAGCCTGCCTTCAAGTCGCCGTCCATTTGCTCAAGGAGCAGGGATACACCGCAGCCCGGCCTACAGGTCGCAGCCATTGGAAAGGGCGCAACACGGCAGGAGGATGGGACGCGGAAGCAGACTTTCAGGCGGGCGCTCTTGGCACCCTGCGCTGCATCGCCCAGGTCAAGCAGTTCGATACCCTCGTCGTCGCCCAGAGGCACGTAGATGAGCTGCGGGGTACCTGCCTGCGGGCCGGAGCGCACCAAGCAGTTCTGATTACGCTGTCCACGTTCTCGCCGCCCGCCCGCAAAGCAGCAGCGGCCAGCGTTGCCGTCGCGCCCGTGCGCCTGATCGACGGGGACGAGCTGCTGGACATGCTCGCTGATGCTAGGCTGTGCCTGCGACGGTCGCAGAGCGGGGCGTGGACGCTGGATGAGGACTACTTTGCCAGGCTCAAAGAAACGTCGGCACTCAAAGAAACGTCGGCCAAAGAAACGCCAGCCATGGGCACAGCCGCCTCCCCACCTGGCACGGCAAGGAATAGCACGGCAGAGAAGAGCGCGCCCAAAGACAGCGTTCTCCCGCAGTTCGTCTCCATTACTGTGCGGCTTAATCCGCCCGAAGGCTTTCCGCAGCCGGGCAAGTGGCAATGGGCAGCGGACATGGGCGCAAGTTCTGAAAAAGGCAATAATTCCGACCTGAGCGGGGAACCCCGGTGACGGGGCCAACCCACCTGGCGCTTGGCGTCAGCGCCGTCTGGCTGCTCGCGCCCATCCCCGGAGCCATCGGACATGGACAGGCCAGCGGAGCCGCGAACCCGGCCCTGCTGACGCTTGCTGCCGCGCTGGAAGCCTTGCTGCCCGACCTAGATGCGCAGCGCTCCACCATCCGCTACCTGCGCGTAGATATAGGAAGGGGAAGGCGGCTGCGGCCCTTTGAGCCGGTTGCCGCCTTGGTGTCCCGAACACTGGGGCATCGGGGGCCGCTGCACTCGTTGCTGGGCATCGGCGTGGTCTGGCTGCTGCTTGGCCTGCCAGCACTGCTCTGGATCGGGTGGCAGCCCTCCGCCGCCTTCGCCCTGGGGATGGTGAGCCACCTCGTAGGGGACGGCTGCACCAAGAGCGGTGTGCCGCTGCTGTTTCCAAGGCCCGGACGCCAGCACCTGCTGCCGTCTGCTCTGCGCCTGACGACCGGCTCCCTGGCCGAGCGCCGCCTCCTTGCGCTGCTGGCCGTTCCTGCCCTTCTGATGCCCCTGTCCTGCATTCTATGAGCCGTTTGGCCCCTATTGACAGAGCGGCCTTCCAGCCGCTCTCTAACCGCCTGATAACCCCTCTTATGAAAACTGCGACTTCTTTTCCGCGCCCGAATTATGGGGGAGCCACCTCCGAACGTCTCCTGCACGAGCAGGCCATTCTCTGCGCTCGCCTGGCGAGGCTGCTGCGCCGCTCCCTGCACGGCCTTGCGTGGGAAGAACTGCGCTTCGGCGACCGCTCCCGGCTGGAACGCGCTCTGTCCAGCCTGGGCCAAGACATCCCGCTGGTCTGGCTGATCCAGGGCCAAAAGGCACCTGCGGAAGAGCCAGCCGACGCGCAGATCGTCAGCCAGACAAAGAAAATGAAAGCTCGCGGCAAATAAAGGCACGGCAATAAACAAGAGAACGACAAAAGCCGCGCCTGCCGCGAACCCGTCCCGCTGAGGGATCAAGTCGCCGGCAGTCTGCGCGGCCTTCCTCGGCCACCCGATGCCCGCGCCCACCGCCGTCCCACCCCGAAGGGCAGGCGGTGCCGAGCTGCCGGACCGATGCGCAGACCCACCCTACCCCCAGCAGCAAGGCCCGCAAGTTCCGGTGCGCCCCTGCACGAGAGCATTGTTCACACACCTTAATCAAGCTTATGACAGTGATAAAGCCTATGACAGATACGCCTATCCCGCGCGCCTTCCCGTTCATCGTCGAGAACCGCCAGGAAGACCGCACCCTGGACGGCTCGTTCCGACCTTCCGCACGCCTGATCCTCACGCCCGCCCTGCGCACGTCCGGTCTGTGGGCACAGCTCCCACCTGAAGACCTGCATACCCTGGCACTCGTGCTCACCTTCGTCGCTCCCAACGGCTGGTGCCGCCCCACCCTCTTGGAGCTGGCTGAAGCCATGCGGGTGTCACAGGCGAAGGCTCGTGCCCGCGTGGAGCGGCTGGCAGGCCGCGAGTGGGAGGGGCAGCCGCTGCTGACCCGCCTGCCCCGGCCCGACGGTCTGGACGCCTACGCCCCCGGACGCCAGGTGGTCGGTCGCGAAGAAGCGCCTGAGCCATCTACGCAGTCCAAGGCAGTCCCGCCGCCGGTAGCAGGCAAGGAAGCGGTCATCGCACAGAGCCGCGCCCGATACGCTAAGACGCGCGAGGAGGTGGAAGCGCAGATCGGGGCCATGATGGGCTGGACACCGCCCGACTTTGCGGGCGAAGACCCTGCCGTGGCCGAAGGCAAGAAGCGGGCGTTCAAGGCCATGACGGACGCAGGGATGCCAAAAGATCAGGCCCTGGACTTGCTGGCGCGCTTTGACCTGGGCGACGTGGAAAAGCAGCTGGCGTGGCTGCCCAGCCGCAATGCCAAGAACCCAGCCCGGTTCCTCGCTGCTGCCATCGAGGGCGCATACGATGCGCCGCTGGCCCTGAGGCGGCAGGGTGGACGCGAAGAAGCCGGACAGAGAGAGAAGGGGCAGGAGGAGGCTGAAACAGCCGAAACGCCCCTCACTTCATGAATGCCGGCGCGACGCCTCTGCGGGCCTCCACAGGGCTGCACAAGGGTGATCTAAAGGGTGATCTATACGTGGGGGATTGCCTGACCCTGCTCGCCCGCCTGCCCGACAACAGCATAGACCTCACCGTCACCAGCCCGCCCTACGACCGGTTGCGACGCTACGATACACCCACACCCCTCGACCTTACCGCCCTGGGGCAGCAGCTTCTGCGCGTCACCCGCGAAGGCGGCATCTGCGCTGTCGTGATCGGAGACTCCGCCCGCCACTACGCCAAGTCCCTCACCTCCTTCCGCCTGGCCGTCTCCTGGTGCGACGTGCTTGGGTGGCGGCTGTTCGAGTGCTGCCTCTACCAGCGCCACGGCACGCCCGGCCCTTGGTGGCGCACCCGCTTCCGCGTGGATCACGAGTTCATCCTGCTGCTGCTCAAGGGAGACCGGCCCCGCGCCTTCCACAAGGAAGCCCTGTACGTGCCCTCCAAGCACGCCGGGGAGCGCGTTTCCTACAGGCCTTTCGCGCGCCGGGGAACGCCGAGAGGAGCGGTCCCGTCTATCGTGCAGCCGCATCAGTGCCGGGGCACCGTCTGGCCCTATGCGACCAGCAGTGCCGAGCGCAACAAGCTCAAGCTGGGGCATCCTGCTACCATGCCTGACCGGCTTGCAGCGGACTTGATCCGCTGCTTCTCCGACCCGGACGAATTGGTGCTGGACCCTTTGATGGGTAGCGGGACGACGTGCGTGATGGCGGCGCGTCAGGGGCGGCGGTACATGGGGATTGACGCTTCTCCTGTCTATGTAGACATCGCCCAGCGCAGGCTTGCAGCGGAGGTGCGGGAGAAAGAGGAAGACGAAGGTGGAGGAAATGGATAAGGCGGTGGCCTGGCATCCGGTTCCGCTGCGCCTGGTGGATGAGGTGATGCCAACACTCAAAGATACGGAGCTTAGGGTGCTTCTTGTAATCCTTCGAGCGACCTGGGGATGGCGGGCAAACCGCATAGCAGGCGATGGAAAGCACAAACGGCGCGACTGGCTTTCGCACAGCCAGCTGCGCCGCCGCACGGGGCGGGGCAGTGACGCCGTGTCTGGGGCGGTGGCGTCTCTGACGGCGGCAGGCTTGATCGTGGTGGAGGATGCGGGCGGCAGTCCATTAGCCACGCCGGAGGAGCGCAGGCGCAGCCTGGGCCGCCTTTATTTCCGGCTGGGCGAGATGTGGGAGAGAGATACCGGTGGGGACATAAATCCAGGGCTGTGGAAAAGTGGAAAACCCGCGACACGTGCCGTCCGGGAAAAGCCGAAACGACAACAAACAAATATATAACAACAGACTTGGCGATTAGTTTTTCTTGTTTCTAAGGCTGCTTCCTAAAGAAGAATCAAGAAATCCTGAGCCATTCGCCTAGCGGTTTTCGGCTTATGGTTATAAGCACATGATTCCTACTATTTGAGATCGCCAGAGGAGATCAATACAGGAGCCATCTCTAGGCATCGGCGTTTCACCGTACTAACCTCGGCGTTTCACCGTAAGTTCATCGGCGTTTCACCGTGCTATGTATCGGCGTTTCACCGTACCTATCTGGATACCAATCTGGGTGGCAACGGGGGTGAAATACCTATTCCGCACCCTGAACCCACTTCGCCGCGTAATCCTTGAACAGCGCGTCTACGTCATGAGGCGTGATCGAGTTCTTTGACAAAAAAGCTTTGAACGCCTTGATTACAGTGCGGGCGTTATGCTTTGGAAATTCTTTCATGAACCAGATGCGGCTCTCCATTGACACCTCAGCGGCCTTCAATTCCGAGAACGCGCGCTTTTTCTGCCGTTTGTCTGTGGTGGCGATCGGAACGGGAGCGGCTTTCAGCGTCAGCCGGGTTGCGGACAGCTCGCAGTCGCACTGCGGCCACACCGCCTTGACGGCCGCCAGCGCTTCGCCCAGCGCTTCCTTGAAATGGAATGAGGTACCGTACTGGCTGCCGAACTGATCGGCCAGGCTTCCTTCCCCCCAAATTTTCACGCTGGCTTGCTTTTCGCCGTGCTGAACCATCGCGAACACGCGCCAAGTTGACCATGTATAAAGGTCGATGGCGAGTGGGCTGTGCTTCAATGCGACGAGTGCGCGGAAGTCGAACGGCACGGGGTTGCGCGTCGCCGCCTCGTAGAACGCTTCAGATAGGGTGATGTGACACTCAAGGATGCTGCGCTCTTCGGGGTTGGCGAAATCCCACCACGTCACCATGTTGTCGGCCAACAGCATATCCCGGCTGGTACGCGAGCCTCGGATCTGGTTTCCCTCCTCGTAGATGAAACTGATACGGCAGGAAACGAGCTTTGTCAGCTCGTCCTTCATGCGCCTGGCGTCTCCGCGCTTCCCGCCGCCCGTCTTAGGATCGAGTCCGACTTCCCGTAGGAAGCCGTTAAGGCTGTCTCCAAGCTGGATGTGCCGGCTTTGCGTCTTGATGGCAGAAGTGACGAACCAGAACAGCAGAAGTTTGGGTATGGAGCCGGACGGCAAGCCGATGAACTCGCCCCGCTTGTCGACGCCGGAAGATAGCACCAGCGAGAAGTCACCGTTGCTTTTCACCCAAGTAGGTTTCTTCGGGTCTCGGTGCGGCAGGGTGCACACGACGAACTCCCGCGCCAGGAAGCCTCGCTCAGGCTCATGGGGGCGTTCGACGATCTCCAGGATTTGCTGCTGCTTTGATGGGCGCATAATTCCGCTAGTGCCATTTCATACTGGCAAAACTACGTAATGAAGAAATTTTGCAATTACATCTGCTCAGCAAGCCATTTTTCTAAGAGTTGCTCAACAAGTTCCGATACGTCTTGCTCTACCTCGCGGTCACGCAGGAGGCCGCTCACCTTCCGGTGCGTCTGCCGCTTCAGCAGGACGGAATACTGCTTGTAGTCCGGGTCACTGCGCTTGCCCGGCGGGCGCCCGACGTTCCGGCCTAACGTTTCAGTTCGCGCCCCACCCTGTACCTCGCCTTGCGGAGGTGCATCGAAGATGGCTCCAAACTTAGATTCGGCCATTGCTTATTTCCTTTCCTACAGACTCATATGCCAGCCATGCGCGGGCTGCACGTGGGTCCTCAACGTCGCACACCGGAGTGCCGGCAGCGGCGGCTTTCTCAAATGCCTTGAGGCGGGGGATCTCTGCCGCGAATACTGGGATGCCGCGCTTTACAAGTTCGGCTCTGAGCAGCGGTCCTTCCGGTTCCGGCGGCGGCGGCACCCTAGTCAGCAGGACGCGGTACTTGTCCGGGGCTAGGTTTCTGATAGCGGCCAACGTCAGGATCAACACGTCGGTATCCAGAGAAGCGGGGACGGTGGGAAGCACCAGCAGATCGCACCCGCGCGCCAGGGCTTCCATGTCCGCGTCACCGGGCCGAGCCTCGGTGTCCACCACGACGTGTGCGTAATCCCGCGAGCGGTACGCGCCTTCGCGTTCATCGACTACCTCGAACGGCATCGAGCCACGCTTTGACCAAGTAGACGCGCTGCGGTTCGGGTCGCCGTCGATCAATAGGGTGGGACCGATCTTCTGAAAGTACGTTGCAAGATGCACGGCGGTCGTCGTTTTCGAAATGCCGCCTTTTTTTCCGGTCACGACTATGAACAAAGCTGCATCTCCTCCGTCATGGCAGTACGTAATGACAGCATTTTGCACTGGCAAAATTGCATAGGGATGCAATTATACGTTGACGTGCCATATTCCTTCTTGATTGGATGTGGTTTCTCAAACTCTCTGCGAGCTTCAATCAGCCACTTGGACGTTATGTTGTTCGTAGTAAGGGCCATGCAGCAAGCCGGATTTTCATCAAAAATAGGACGAGGACATAAACATTATGTAATTCCGTAAGGGTGAAATTATGAAAACGCGAGATTGAATAAGCAACGCGTTATGACGTTCGAGCAGACAACTTTAGCCATGCTGGGACTACTTTGCTTGGTTTGCTTTGAGCGGCATCTGATAGGTGGTTTCGACTTTTCTCTCGATGTCCACGTGACATTTGAAATGAAGTGACATCCACCAATATGAAAAATAGCATTTCCAGTGCGGCTTTGAGTTGGTGGCTGCCTTCCGTAATGGCTTCCACGACGCCGGGCACATGGGCAAACTGCTTGATGTTGTCCCAGATCTGCTTGTCCAGTACGCGCCGCTCGGTGACCACCAGCACGGTGTCAAAGATGAGCTGCTCGGTCTGCGGGGCGGTGAGTTCTACGAGCTGGTGGGCAAGCTAGGTGAGCGAATTGGACTTGCCGGAGCCTGCCGAGTGCTGCACCAGATACCGCAGGCCCGCGCCGTTTTGCTGCGCATCGGCTAAAAGCATTCGGACCAAGTCCAACTGGTGGAAGCGGGGAACAGT
>JAABUQ010002447.1_pt1 | contig 36779 bp, 36 predicted proteins | sample 5560001 | NCBI WGS metagenome assembly JAABUQ01 (sample SAMN10711888, study PRJNA513371) | rock metagenome | isolation source: Antarctica rocks | place: Antarctica: Victoria Land, Finger Mt nord | collected 2015-12-18 | reverse complement strand
ACAGGCGCGACCAGTCACGCCGCTGGGCGTAGGAGAACGAGTAGAGGTGGCTGGCGACGTCACAGGCCGCGCCGGGGTAGCTGTTGTGAAACCACGTGCCGCCCATCTCGGGTGCGGCGTCGAGGATCGTGAGGTTCTCAAAGCCGTGGCGCCGCAGCTCGATGGCCGCCGCGACCCCCCCGAACCCGGCGCCCACGATCAGGACCTCGAGGTTGCGCTGCCTCGGTGGGACCGGACGCGGAGAAGCCGCGCTCATGCTCGGAGCTCCTGGCGGGGACGTGCCGACGTCACGGCCCAGAACACTACGTGCCCACGCCCACACTCGCGAGGGTGAACGCCCGCTCGGCCTGGGAGGCCCCGATATGGGCTTCCGCTCAGCCGGCCAGGGCAGCCGTGCGGCTCTCTCGCAGACCGGCTACCGCGATCCGATTGCGTCCCTGGGCCTTGGCCTCGTACAGCGCCCGGTCGGCGCGGTGCAGGACCTCCTCAGGGGTCTCCCCCGGCTGCGCAGCGGCGACTCCGGCGCTGAAGGTGACCACTGCCGCGGGGTGGTTGCGGGGGTGGGGCATGGCGGCACGCTCCACATCGGCCCGGCGGCGCTCAGCCACGGCAAAGCCAGCCTCCATATCCTGCTCGCGCAGGACCAGCAACAACTCCTCGCCGCCGTAGCGGTACACGCGATCATGCTCGCGGGCGTCCTGGGTGAGCAGGGCGGCGACCTGGCGCAGCACGCGGTCACCAGCCTGGTGGCCAAGCGCGTCGTTGTAATCCTTGAAGCGGTCCAGGTCACAGAGCACCACGCAGTAACCCGGCTGGCGACGCTCGAGTCGTGGCGCAAGGTCGGCAAAGTCCTCGCGCAGGCGCAGGCGGTTGGCCAGTCCGGTAAGCGCGTCGAGACGCGACTCCTCGCTCAGGCGACGATTGGCCTCGGCCAGGTCCCGTTCGCGGGCGTGCAGCTGGGCGAGAAGCGAGGCCTGCTCGCGACGCAGCACCGAAGCGCGCGCGATCAGCGTGATGCCCACGAAGGACACACCGAGACTCAGGGCGACGTCGGCACCCCGCGCGGCGTCGCCGGCCGCGAAGGCGACCTGAACGCTGATCAGAGCTCCGAACGTCATCGAGGGGAGGATGCCCCCGCGTCGCCGGCTGACCTGCTCGAGGTCTTTGACGCCAACCGCTGGTCCCGCCGCCCAGGAGCCCAGGCCGATCAGCAGCAGGCCGGCGGTCCACAGCGCATCGACGGCGTTGGTCCCGGCCGCGTACGTGCCGTCCAGCAACTGCGGCGACCACAGGGTGAACGCGAGCGCTTCGAGCACCAGGCCGCCCAGCAGCACCCCGATCCCGGGGTTGTGACGCACGTCGACCGCGCCCCCGAGCACGGACTGGGCCATCACCATGGCCGCGCACACGTAGACCACGGGATAGGCAAGCGAGGTGACCTTGCCGGCGACTGAGAGCGACGACATCCCGATGTCGCTCCACAGCAGGGCGGTGAGCAGCGCGCAGACCGCGACCATCAGTGGAGCCACCTCAAGCCAGGAGACCAGGCGCGAGCGTGACCGGTCAACGCTCAGCCTGTGCACGCCGGCTGCGCCGGCCACGGCGAAGGCCAACCAGCACGCGTCTGCCGGACTGGGTGAACCCGCGAACGAGGTGGCGCTGTATACGTCCCAGAAGATCTGTCCCGCCAGCCACGCACCGCAGGCGCCCAGCAGCAGCCCCCACCCCGACCGATCGCCGGGTGCGGCTCGCCGGCGCGCAGCACGGACCCCGATGACCGCCACCAGCGCGCCGACCGTCCAGGCGGCATCGGCCAGCCACGTACGGGCGTGACCGCCGACCAGGTACTCCGCGACGACGCCCGCGAGCGAGACCGACGACGCCACAAGCAGCACGACGACGGTCCATTCAAGAACACCAGACGATCCGTTAGCTCCTCGGGGGCGAAGATGGGGCATGCAGCCTTCCTTTCGGCGGCTGGGCGATCTGCATGAGACCCCTGGCTTTGCGAGCCCGCCTCGCGACGGGGGTGCCTTTGTCGTTGGTCGCCCCGGCCGGGGAATACTCCCTAGGTCGACCGGGGCCGCTGGCTTCTTTAGGACATCGCGACCGGAACTCCCCGACGACTAGGTGGCCGACACGAGCCCTCGCTCCGAATCGAGCTTGGCCATCTCGGTGGCGATGAGAGCTTCGTGTTCCTCTTCAGCGCGCCTGGCCCGGCGCGGGTCCCAGAATCCGGCCATCAGGAAAATCAGCGGGATGAACACGAGCTCACCGGCCACCCCGACAAAGAAATACGTACGCCACTGCTTGGGGGAGTCGGCGGCTGCCGCCTTCACACCTGGCCCCACGGTCGACAGGGTCCTGAGCGCCTTGCCCAGCGCCGGTGTGGGGGCGCTCAGAGCGGCAAAGTTCGCCGGCCCCAGCGCCATGGGCGCCGTGGTGGACAGGTAGGCGAGGTCCTTCTGGGTCGCCGGACTTGCGAGCTGCGCGAAAGCGGCAGGCCCCAGGGCCTGCCTGACCCTCGCCAGCTGCGCGGGGGTGGGCGTGGTGCCCGTCGCCTGCGCGGCCGCGAGGGCCTCGGCAACCTTGGGATGACCCTTCAGGGCAGCCAGCAGCGCCCCGTCGCGCGCCTTGATCGCGGTGAGCTGGGCCACCACGGCCGGGTTCTTGGACGCGGCCGTGGCAACCTTGCCCACGGTCGTCTGACCGACCGGGGTGGAGTCGGCGAGCACGGCCTGCACGGCCGGTCCCTTCTCCACGAGCGTCGTCACGGTGGTCACGACCTTCGGCACGAAGAACACCGAGACGGCGATCACCACGCGGATCACGAGGCCCCAGACCGCGAGGCCGGTGGCCGTAAGCGCCGGATTGCGCCGCTCCACCGTCTCGGTGAAGCTGGCCATCCACGGCGCGAACGCCGTGCCCAGGGAGACGGCAATGAGGCTCAGCAGGACCACGAAGGTGCTGTAGCTGGTGCTGGGATGCGTGGACTTGAGCGCGAAGATCGTAGTGAAGACGACGGCGCCGATTGCGCCCGCGACCATGAAGGGCTTGCGCACGCGCACGCGGTCTGAGACGAAGCCCACGATCAGCAACGAGGCCGCATCAAAGGACCAGAACCAGTTGCCCAGCGCATTGGCCTTGGACTGGCTGTAGCCGAACACGGTCTCGAAGAAGACGGGGAAAAAGCCGACGGCCACGTAGTAGGTGATCAGGAACACACTGATGGCAAAGGCGGACCCGATGATGTCCAGGTGCAGCATCTGTCTGAACGGGTGGCTCAGGGCTGCCCTGATGTCAAAGCCCTTGGCCCGGGCTTCGATGAGGGCACGGTCCTTGCGCGAGACCATGAGCTGATCGCGCAGGCGCGGAGACAGCTCCCGCAGTCCAACGAGCGCGATGGCAAAGACGACCAGTCCGACGAGCCCGCAGATCTCATACTGGTGCTGCCATGTCGTGGCGGAGCTCGAATTGCTCACCACCACGCTGACTACAAGGCTGCCGAGGACCGGCCCCAGCGTCCAGAACCCCATAGCGGAGGCGCGTCCCAGCTGAGGGCTGAAGTCGCGCACGAGCGCGGGCGTGGCCACCAGGATGATGCCCTCGACGAACCCGATGGCGATGTACACGACCCCGAAGCCGAGCTTGGAGTGCACGGCGGGCAGCGCCACCGCGCACAACAGACCCGTGAGTGCCAATCCAACGGTGACGATGTTGGCGCGCCCGTAGCGGTCGGCCAAGCCGGCGACCACCGAGGCCAGCGCGCCCAGCGCGTAGCCGATCACGCTGACGTTGACGTAGTACACGAATGACATGTGCAGGTCGCGCAGGATGGCGGTCGCCACACCGCCGGACAGGTAGAGCTGGTAGTAGAGAACGATCGTGGTGAGAACCACGATCGCCAGGCTCACAAAACGCGAGCTCTCCGAAGGAAAATGCTCAAGCTGGCGGTCCCACAGACGACTGAGCGGGCTGCGGGCGGGGCGTACGTCGACGGCGGCTGAGCTCATTGCATCTCCTCCAGGTCAGGGCAGAACGCGCTCAGCGCCAGAGCGGCAGTCCGGCTGCGGTGGCCTTGTGACGTTCGGCGCACAGTACTCAGGGGCGCGGACTTGTCAACGTCTAACCGTCGCGCCGGCGGGCCCCTTCAGGCGAGCGTCTCAAGCCCCGTCGAGCGCCCGGACTCGGTGCGATGACGAGCTCGAGGGAGCATTGCGCGTGCGGGCGTGCTTTAGGATGACTCCCATGCGACGCTGCGCGATGGTCCTCATCGCCGCCTGCGCAGTGGGCGGGTGCGGTGGCGGCGCCAGCCCCAAGACCGTCACCGTCGCGCGGCCTGCGGCGCCTGCGCCTTCGAGCACCACCCCGAACGGGTCGGCGGCGAGCCCGACGCCGTCGAGCTCGCCCGCCCTGGCCACCGGTCAGGCGGACATCAACGGCAACAGCCTGACGCTTCGCATGACCCAGCTCAAGCGGTCGGGCAGCCTGGTGACGTTGAACTTCACCCTGACCAACGACCGGTCCACCACCACCGACGGCCGCTTGCAGATAGGCGGCAACTTCGATGACGGCATCGCGCAGAAGACTCCGGACTCGTCTATCAGCCAGCTGACCACGCTCGACGGGATCTATCTCATCGATCAGGCTCACCAGAGGAAGTACCCCGTAGCCCGCGACTCCCAGGGCGTGTGCGTATGCAGCGGCGACGGCAACAGTGTGTTCGTCGACCAACGGGCAACCGTGGGCTTCACCGCGACCTTCGGAGCACCGTCCGCGGACGTCCGAGCGCTTGACGTGTCGATCCCTCACTTCAAGACGTTCACCGGTGTTCCCCTCTCGTAGGAGGGCTCGGTGGCGGCGTGCGTGCCGTCCGCTCGCCACGTCCGCCGGCGCCCTGACCGCGGGCGCCCTGGCTGCCGCACTGGCCGGAGCCCCGAATGCCTCCGGCCAAGCCCGACCGACGTCGAGCACGGCCGCCGCCCCGCGGCCCGTGGGGCCGATCACCGCCCCCAGCCTGCCGCTCCTCGCTCCCGCGCTTCCCCTCACCGTCTCGGTCTCCTCTCTGGATAACTCGGTCATCAACGCACACGCCGGGAGCGAGGAACGCTTCACGCTGGCCGCGGATGTGCTCTTCGCGTTCAACCGGGCCAACCTGTCCAGTGCCGCGCGCCAGCGCCTCGTCCTCGTCGCTGCCCGTCTGCGCCAAGCGCACCCGGCAAGCGCGCGCGTCGACGGCTACACCGATGCCAAGGGCCAGCCCGCCTACAACCTCGCCCTATCGCGCCGCCGGGCCGCCGCCGTGCGCACGGCACTCACCCAAATCCTCGGTCCCCGACCGACCTTCACCGTCACCGGGCACGGAGCGGCCGACCCGGTCGCGGCCAACACCAGCCCGGACGGCTCTGACAACCCAGCCGGCCGGGCACTCAACCGGCGAGTCACCATCGCTTTCCGGGCCTGACGCTCAGTCAGCGCCGCAGTCCGCTCAGGTGATCTGAGACATCGAGGCGCTCTGCCGCCTCGACTCCCACGCAGGCGATGTCAAAGCTCTCGCCCACCTCGAGCAGGCGGTACCACAACGCTGGTCCCTGCGCGCGGCCCACGAGCAGCTCGACGCAAAAGGGATCTTTTCGTACCACGAGCACGACGCCCTCCTGCTCGACGTCCAGGGCGCGCAGGACGGCGTCGGCAAGCGGCCCGACGACGGTGAGGGCCGCGTGTGCGGCCGCGATGTCGACGATGGCGACGTCCTCGGCCCGCCGCATCGCCCCGATGCACGCGTCCTCATCGGGCCGCTCGCAGCGCACGATCGCGCGACACGCCGACAGCCGCACCCACCACGCGTGGTCGCCCAGCGACGCCAGTTCGCGCAGGGCCGGGTCGACATCGGCACCGCGGATCTCAAGCATGGCGCGGTCGGAGCGCTCCACCAAACCGACCCCACGGCGGCAAACCGCTTCCTCCGCGGCCACCGACCCGAAGTCCAGGGGCACCCAGCGGCCGTGACGCTTACCGATGGTCGCGCCGTGGCGACGCAGAACCGCGAGCATCGCGGTCATGCCGGCGGCCGTTCTTCAGCAAGCTTGACTGGCGCCATCGCGGACGCTCCTCCCGATCCGCCGTGGGACCGGTCGATCTCCCTCTCCGCCGGGAGAATAATGACGGTCGGCACAAAGTCAAGCCGGTCCATTTGGCGTGACACGCCCACAACAGCCACCGAGCCAACCGCCATCGCGATGGTGCCGCGACCTATCCTGGGCCGCATGAGTCAGGTGGTCGAAAGCTGGAAGGAGCACACGCACACGGTGCTCGAGCGCGCTGGGCATCGCCGCGGGGGGGCGCGGGCGGCGGTCATCAATCTGCTCGCCGGCCAGCCCTGCGCCCTCACCGCCCAGGAGATCGAGGACGCGCTGCGCGCACAGGGCCGCTCGGTGGGAAGGGCGAGCGTCTACCGGGTCCTCGAGCTGCTCGTCGAGCATGGCGCGGTCGGGCGCCTGGAGGTCGGGCAGGGAACCGCACGCTATGAGACTCTGGACCCCGGCGGCGAGCATCACCACCATCTGGTGTGCGCGCGCTGCGGCCGCCTCGTGCCCTTCGACGACTCCGACCTTGAGCGCTCGATCGAACGTCTCGCGGACCGCCTCGGATTCCGGGTCGACGCTCACGAGGTCGTGCTGCGGGGCACGTGTGAGCGGTGCGAGCCCGTGGAGGGCGAGAGCACGTAGCGTCAGGAGCGACCCAAAGGCTTGATCTCGGGCGTCCACAGTGACGCGCCGCGGTTACGGCCGCGATCACGCAGCGGTCGCGCGCCCGCAGACGTACGTGCGGTCTTGGTGGTCCTTCTGGGTGGTCTCGATGGTTTTCTGGGAACGAGACTTGTTCCCATCAGTGTGGTAGCGTGCTCGCGTCGACGACCCCGAAAAGGCACCGCCATGCCGCAGCGTCTCGCCAGCGCAGCCCTCGTTGTCTCCGTGCTCACCCTCCTGGCCGCTTGCGGCGCGTCGAACTCCGCCTCGGTGAGCGGCGTCGGACAGCGCACCCTGCGCGTGGTCGCCGCCGAGAACTTCTGGGGCAGCATCGCCAGCCAGCTGGCGGGCGCCAAGGCCAACGTGCAGAGCATCATCGCCGACCCCAACAGCGATCCGCACAGCTACGAGCCCAACGCGGCGGACGCGCGCACCATGGCAACCGCCCAGCTGGCCATCATCAACGGCCTCGGCTATGACCGGTGGGCGCCCAAGCTGCTGGCCGCCAACCCCACGGGAGGGCGTGCCGTGCTGATCGTGGGCGACGTGCTCGGGCTCACGCTGGGGGACAACCCGCATCGCTGGTACTCGCCCGCCAACGTCGAGACGGTCGCCGACACCATCACGCGCGAGCTGAAGAAGCTCGACCCCCGCGACGCGGCCTACTTCGACACGCAGCGAGGCGCCTTCGATACGACGGCGCTGGTCCGCTATCACACGTTGATCGCGCAGATCAGGGCCACCTACGCGGGCGTCGCCGTCGGGGCGTCCGAGAGCATCTTCGCCCTGCAGGCCCCCGCGCTGGGGCTCAAGCTCATCACGCCGCCGAACTTCCTCAAGGCGATAACCGAGGGAACCGACCCGACGGCGCAGGACAAGGCCGCGACCGACGCCCAGGTCGCCCGCCACCAGATCAGGGTGTGGGTGTACAACTCGCAAAATGCGAGTCCCGACGTCAAGCGCATCACCCAGGCGGCCCAGGCGCAGCACATTGCGATCGCGACCATTACCGAAACGCTCAGCCCCGCCGGCACTTCCTTTCAGCAGTGGCAGGTCAACCAGCTCGAGACCATTCGGGCCGCGCTGCACAGGGCCACGGGCCGTTGAACACGATCGTCGGCTCGCGTGGGGTCGGGCAGATGCGCGCACCGGCCTCAACAGCTGTGCTCGACACCCCGCCTGACCGCGTGGACTCCGCGGTCGCGTTGCGCGGCGCCGGCGCGCAGCTGGCCCATCGTGAGATCTGGCGAGACGTCACGATATCCGTCAAGCCGGGTGAGTTCGTCGCCGTGCTGGGGCCCAACGGCGCGGGCAAGTCGACCCTGCTGAAGGTGATTCTCGGGCTGCTGCCGCTTGCCTCGGGGACCGCCGAGGTCCTCGGGCGACCGGCCGGCGCGGCCAACGAGCGCATCGGCTATCTGCCTCAGCGGCGCACCTTCGACGGGTCCACGCGCGTGCGCGCGATTGACCTTGTGCGCCTGGGAGTGGACGGCACCCGCTGGGGACTGCCCCTTCCGTCCGGTCTGCGTCGCGGGAGCGGTCCGGGCGTGAAGGCCCAGGTCGAGGAGGTGCTTGAGCGCGTGGGCGCCAGCGCTTACGCGCGACGCCCACTGGGCGACCTATCGGGGGGCGAGCAGCAACGCATCTTCATCGCGCAGGCCCTGGTCCGCCGTCCCGAGCTGTTGATCCTCGACGAACCGCTGGACAGCCTGGACCTGGCCAACCAGGCTGCCGTTTCCGCCCTGGTCCAGAGCATCTGTCGCGCCGAAGGAGTGGCCGTGCTGCTCGTGGCCCACGACATCAACCCGCTCCTGGCCTACCTCGACCGAGTCATCTACGTCGCCGGCGGTCGCGTGTTGCAGGGAACCGTCGGTGAGGTGATCACCGGCCCGACCCTGAGCGCGCTCTACGGCGTCCCCGTCGAGGTGCTGCGTACCTCCGACGGGCGGCTCGTCGTCGTTGGTCAATCCGCGACGCCCGTCGCCACGGTGACCGACTACACGGGAGGACACCCCGGGCCATGAGCAATCCCACGCTCAGCTGGGACCTGATCTCTGATATCCGGCAGCTGCTGAGCTTTCCCTTCATGGTCAACGCACTGGAGGCCGGCACCATCGTGGCCCTGCTCGCCTCGGCGGTGGGCTGGTACATGGTCCTGCGCCGCCAGACCTTCGCGGGCCACACCCTCTCGGTGATGGCCTTCCCCGGAGCGGCCGGGGCGTCGCTTGTCGGCGCGCCCGCCGCTCTGGGCTACTACATCGCCTGCCCGCTGGCCGCTCTGGCCATCGGACGATCCACCGGTCGCCAGCAGCGCGGGCGCAGCGAGGAGTCCGCGGCGATCGGAACCGTCCAGGCCGCGGCCCTGGCCGCCGGCTTCCTTTTCCTCTCCCTGTACAAGGGAGTGCTCGGCGGGCTCGAGAGCCTGCTGTTCGGGACGTTTCTGGGCGTCAGTCGGGGCCAGGTCCTGATCCTGGCCCTGATTGCCCTGGGGACCCTGGGGGCACTGGCGTTCGCGGGGCGGCCGTTGCTGTTTGCCTCCCTGGACCCGCAGACCGCCCGCGCGCGGGGTATTCCCGTGCACGTGCTGGACATCGGCTTCCTGGTCGTCCTGGGCTTCACCGTCGCGGCCACGAGCCAGATCACCGGCGCGCTGCTCGTCTTCGCCCTGCTGGTCACCCCAGCGGCGACCGCCCTGACGCTCACGGTCCGTCCCGCCCTCAGCTTGCTGCTTACCGTGGTGTTCGCGCTGCTGGTCACCTGGGTGGGGCTCGGGTTCGCCTACTTCTCCGTCTACCCGGTCGGATTCTTCGTGACCAGCACTGCGTTTGCGCTCTACGCGTTGGCCAACCTGAGCCGTATCCCAGTCTTTCGTGCGAGCCGCCGTACGCAACCCCGGGGCACGGCAGGCTGATGCTCGCACACGCGTTCATGCGCAACGCGTTCCTGGCCGGTACCTTCGTCGCGCTGACCTGCGGGTCCGTGGGATGGTTCGTGGTGTTGCGCGGCCAGGTGTTCGCCGGAGACGCGCTCAGTCACGTAGCGTTCGTGGGCTCGATCGCCGCGGCCACCGTCGGCCTCGACAACCGCATCGGCCTGTTTGTGGCCACGCTACTCGTTAGCGGGCTCATGGCTGGACTCGGACGCCACGCCCGCGCAGAAGACGTCGCGATTGGGACTGTGTTTGCGTGGATGCTCGGCATCGGCTTGTTCTTCCTGGCGTTGCTCGCGACCAGCGCTCAGGGCGGCGGCGGACTGGCGGCCGCCAACGCCCTGTTTGGATCCATCTTCGGCCTCAGCCAGGACCAGGCGGTCCTCGCTGCGGCCGTCGCTCTCGCCCTGACCCTCGCGCTGCTGGCGATCGCGCGGCCACTGTTATTCGCCTCCGTAGATCCTGAGGTTGCCGCCGTGCACGGCGTTCCCGTCGGGCTACTCGGCCTCGTGTTCTTGCTGCTGCTCGGAGCCACCGCCGCCGAGAGCACCCAGGCGGTCGGGGCCCTGCTCCTCCTCGGACTGATCGCCACGCCCGCCGGAACAGCCCATCGCCTCACGGCTCGTCCCTGGGTCGGGCTCGCGGTCGCCGCCGGCCTCGCGGTGGGCGCCACCTGGGGCGGCCTCGCGCTGAGCTACACCGTTCCTTCGCTACCGCCGAGCAGCGCGATCATCGCGCTTGCCACATTGGCCTTCGGGCTCGCCGCCGTAAAGCGGCGCCCCGGCGCGAACGAGACTGTGCACGCCCTCTGACCTGCGGGTAGCCTGCCTGTCGCCGTCGCTCTCCGCCTCGAGATCTGACTTCGCCGGTGTCGGCAGCGTCGGGTCGAACACGACGCTGGTGGGGGTGGTCCCCGACGGGGTGGCAACGGTGGAGATGCGCTACGCATCCGGCGTCGTGACCCGGGGAGCCGTGACCCGCAACCTCGTGACGTTGGCCCGCTCCGCCGCGGTTGGCCATCAGCTGCAGAATCTGGGCCGCAACCTGAACCCGCGCCGCGTGCATCAGCTGGTGCTCGCGCCACCACTCCCCTCGCCGCGGTCTGGCGTGGCGCCAAGGGCCAGGTGGTGCGCTTCTTCCCGCGAACCGCGAAGTTGGTCAGAGACAGGTCAACGCCCTGCCCCTGGCAAAGCAACTGCTCACGAGCCCACGACGACCCGATCGCCGACACGCGTGACACCTGGCTCGAGCACCTCGCCGTAGATGCCAAAGGCCAGCGGCTCGGTGGTGTCCAGATGGCCGCGATAGCCCCGGAGGACGTCCAGGGCCGGGAGGTCCACGCGTCCGGTCTCGGGGTGGCGGGTGACGACCAGGCAGCGGCCGACGTGGCCGCGCATCCCGACCAGCGCCGTGCCGACCCGCACCCGCTTGCCGACCCAGGCGTCCTCCGCGTGGGCGGCGATCCCGTCGACCTGCGTGAGCATGCGAAAGCGCCGCGCGTCCACGCGTGGCTCCCCCGCGGCCTCGGACAGCCGGGCCAGCGACCCCCGGGAGATCAGGCTCACGGCGCCCGCGCGTCCGCGATCTACTCCGGCTCGCCCCGAGGTCAGCGTCTCCACGAGCCGAATGGGTTGGCCCACGTGCTCAGACAGAGCCTCAGACCACGGCCCCAGCACCAGCCGGCCCTGAGCCGGCCGCGAGAAGAAACGCACATCGACCGGCACCCCGAGCACCACTTCAGCGCTCACCCGCGCTCCGGTGGGGAACGTCAGCTGCAGGCGGCGATCATCGTGCTGATAGTCGGCCACCACCGCGCTGAGTGCGCCGAGCTGCTTTCCGTTGACCATGCGTGAGCGCTCATCGATGAGAAAGAAGCGCCTGTCGTCACGCACTCCCGAGCGCTCGAGCCAAACTTCGGCTCGTGACACGAGCCGCAGCCCCTTGACCGGGCTGACGGCCAGCTCGGTCACGTAGATGGAACGGTCGCCGCTCACCTCACCACGGTAGCTGCGGCGCCCCACCCGCGCCCCGCCCGCGCCCCGAAGTACGGTGAGCCCATGATCAGCCGCTACCTACTGGCCGGGCTGAGCCTCGCTGGGATCGCGTTTGACCTTCTCGGTGGCTTGTACCTGGCCTACGACCTGCTCGGCGGCCGCCGCGGACCACTGCGGACCCTCGCCCGCGCGGCGACGTACGCGGTCGTGTTCGGCACCCTGTACACCGTCGGCCTTCCGCTGGCCTTCGGACCGGTCGCGGGTGTGGGTCTCGGCCTGCTGCTGGGCGTGGAGTACGGCCTGCACCGGGGCGAAACCGCGGGCCTGATCTTTGCCGTACTGCGGGGTTCGGTGTTCGGCCTCGCCGGCGGCATGCTGCACGGCGAGCGCTTCGGCGTGGTCTTCGGAGTAGCCACCGCTTTCGGTCTGGTCGGGGTCTACCGCCTGCGCTTCTCGGTGGCACGGGACTACCCAACGCGCGACGCGCCGCGTATCCGCGCGGAGGCGGTCAGAGCGCAGGCGATCCGCGCTTCGGTGACCGCCGTCGCGGCTACGCTCGCGGGCGTGGTTGCCGGCGTGGGGAGCGTCTCCACCGTCCTGTTCGCCATCCGGCTGGGCTTGGTCTCCTGGGTGACGGGCGGAGTGGTGGGCAGCGCGGCTCCGCTGGTCGAGCGGTGGGCAGACGAGGTTTCCACCCGCCGGCTCGGAATGATCGGAGCGGTACTGATTCTCACCGGCCTGTTGCTCCAATCTGTGGCCCACTGGGTGGTCGTCTTGAACGTCGCAGTGCATTGAGCGCGTCTGCCCCGTTCAGTGCGCCATCCCCCGCTCGCGCCAGGCCTGTCCGCCGAGACACAGATCACCGAGACTCAGGCGAGCATGGGCGAGGGAGGAATCCGCGTCTGGCCCACCACCTCGGGGATGCGCATCGCGAGCTCGTCGACAAAGCACCAGGACCAGTCCTCGCCGGGCTCGAGCGAGCGGATGATCGGATGTTGGGTACCACGCTCGTGCGCGCTGGCGTGCCTGTTTGGCGAGTCGTCACAGCAGCCCACGTGGCCGCACTCGAGGCAGATACGCAGGTGCAACCACACCCCGCCGGTGGCGAGGCAGTCCTCACAGCCGGCGACGGCGTCGGGAAGTTCAGTCAGGTGGACGTGTTCGAGGTGGGTGCACGAGGCGGCCATCGACAATCCTCTCGGTCGGGTGAGCAGGGGAAGGAGTCAGGGCTCGAGTGCCTGGTACAGCTCGCGCACCCGATCGAAGATCTGTCCCGCCGCGACGAGCTGCTGCTCGCGGGTGGGCGCAGGGTTGCGTTCGAGGGCGAACGGCTCGCCGTAGCTGACGGTGATGCGAGGGAAGCGCCCACGACGCCACTGGCGCACGGCGAGTGAACCGTGGATCGCGACCGGGACGACCGCGGCACCCGACTCCAGGGCCAGCCTGCCGATTCCCGGGCGCGGCTCGCCCAGACCCCCCGACCGCGAGCGGCCACCCTCGGCGTAGACGCCCACGCAGCCCCCGCGCTCGAGAACGGTGTGTGCGGTGACAAAGGCCTCCTCGTCGGCGTGACCGCGGCGCACGGGGAAGTGACCGGCGACCCTGAACACGTAGCTGAGCAGCGGGTTGTTGCCAAAGAACTGCGACTTGGACATGAAGCGGATGCGCCGCCGCAGGTATACCCCGCAGAAGAAGTGATCCATATTCGAGAAGTGGTTCGGGGCGAGGATCAGCCCACCGCTTCTCGGGACATGCTGCCTGCCGACCGCCCGCGTGCGGTACAGCAACAGGGCCACGGGCGTGAGCAGGACGCGCGCCGCCGCATAGGTCCAGCCGGGCTCGTGGGTCCTGGCCCAACGGTGGTAGGGACGCATCGCCTCGGCCGGTCGCTCGTCGCGGTAGACCTGCTCTGAGATCTCGCTCACCGTCGTCGCGCTCCCATCATCCCACGGGACGTCGCCGATACTCAACGGCAGCTGCCACGCGCCGCTTCAGGTTGGCGCGCACCGCTGGCCATTCCGTGTCGAGGACCGAGAAGAGCGCCGAGCTTCGTCGGCGGCCGTCGGGCAGGACCTTGTGGTCGCGCAGCACGCCTTCGAAGTGGGCGGGTAGGGCGCGGAGCGCCCTACGCGAGCGGGCGTTCTGCTCGTCGGTCTCAAACTCAACGCGCTGGCAGCCGGCGTGTGCGAAGGCATGATCAAGCATCAAGAGCTTTGCCTCGGCGTTGGCGCCCGTGTTCCAGGCGGCGGGCGCCAGCCACGTCCAGCCGATCTCGAGGCCGCGGTGCTCGGGGCGGGGGGTGCAGTAGCTGCTGCTGCCGATCGGTCGACCGGTCCCGGCCTCCAGGGTGGCGAACTGCAGCCGATCGCCTGCGGCCGTGGCCTGCACGGCATCTTTCACCCACTGCTCGAAGCTCTCGGCATCGGTGGCCGGATTGAACGGCCACCACTGCCAGATCTCCGGTGGACGCGCCGCCGCAAACAGCGCTGCCAGGTGCTCGACGCAGAGCGGCTCCAGAACCACGATCTGGCCTGCGAGCGTGGGGGTAGGGATCGGCCACTGCACCGCTGCGCATCCTGTCAGGACGACATCACGTCGCGTCTCCCATGGCTCACTCGGCTTCGCGGCGGCGGACGTGCGCGGTGAGCGCGCCGAGCGAACCGCGGATGGCCTCCCGCGCCTGTGGGTCGAGGATGCGACCGCCGGGACCGACAACCTGGCGCGTGATCGGAATCCGACAACACGCCGCCTCAACGATGTCCGCGCCGGCGTAGCCGAGGACCTTGCGCAGGGAGGTGTGCGCGTCGGCTGCACCCGACGGTGCCGCGGGACCGGCGGCATTGATCCAGGCGACCGGCTTGTCGTGGGTTCCGGCGTCGCCGATCGTCCACTCGAGCATGTTCTTCAGCGCTCCCGGCAGCGCACCCGCGTACTCCGGCGTGCAGATGAGCAACGCGTCGGCGCGGGCCACGGCACTGCGCATCGCGGCCACCGCCGCGTGCACCGGCTGTCCCTCGGCATCATCGTCGGGGTTGAAGTGCGGCAGGCTCCCCAGCCCGTTATAGGTCATCGCCTCTACGCCCTCGGGCGCCAGTTGTGCGGCGGTCTGCAGGACGGCCGAGTTCGTAGAGCCGACGCGCAGGCTGCCCGAGACGAGCAGGAGCTTTACTCTACGAACTGCCACACCGCGGGTCCCGTCGTTTCCACGGACCGTGGTGTTACGCGGCGTCCTCTGGCTCCGATGCGAATCGGCGCCCGGCCCGCGCACGCACCTGCCTTGCCACGAGGTGTGTCGCGCCCAGGAGCACAGCCACCGGCCAATCGATGACCTCCAGGGCAGCCATGGCGCCCAGCCCGGCAAACCAGGCGACTCGGCCGCCGGTTGAGTCAAGCTCGTTCGTGACCCGGCCAATCGGCCCCACGTGAGCCTGTTGTTCTGGCGCAGCCCGCATCGTGGGCTCTTGGTCCGGCGTGTCCCGGCGCTCGAGAGGGTCTACGGCGGGTCCGGCGAGCACCTCCCCGTCGATGTCAAAGCGCGAACCGTGGCACGGGCAATCCCAGGTGCGCTCGGCCTCGTTGAAGTGCACCAGGCAGCCCAGGTGCGTGCAACGCAGCGAGACGCCGTGTGTTGCTCCGCCCTCATCTCGGTACACGCCGATCTTGCCCAGCCCCGACCGCACGACGCGCGCCTCGCCCGTAGGTATCTCCGCGGTTTCCGCTTGGGCCGGCGTGAGCCGATCGCCCACGAAGTGGCGCGCCACCCATAGCTGCGCCCTGGCGACCTGCGGTGCCGAGCGGACGCTCAGGCGGTTGGGGTCAAAGAGCGCCGCGTGCGGATTCTCGCGACCGGCAAGGCGATCGGCCAGCACGGTCGCGGCGATCGTCGCCCCGGTCATCCCCCATTTCTGAAATCCGCTGGCCACGAACAGGTGGGAGGAGTTCGGGGTGTAGGGGCCGATGTAGGGCAGCTTGTCCGTCGGCATGCCGTCCTGCGTGGACCACCGGAAGGGAATGTCGAGCACGTCGAAGTGCTCGCGCGCGAAGCGCTCGAGCGCCTCGAAGCGCTCCGGCTGGGCCTCGTCTGAACCGGTCAGATGCCCCTCGCCGCCAACGAGCAGCCAGGTGTTTTCGCCGTCGTGGTAGGAACGCAGAGAGCGCGTCGGCGCCCCGGCCGTAATGAGGATCGCGCCGGGGGCATCCCCACGAATGCGGGCGGCGATGACGTAGGAGCGCGCCGCCTCCATCCGCGCGAAGAACAGCCCCCGGTCAAGCAGCGGGTAGTTGGTCGCAACGACCACGTCGGCGGCGCGGAGGCACACACCGTCAAGTGTCTGTACGCGGCACGGCGAGCCCTCATCGACACCGGCGACGGCGGTGCTTTCAAAGACGTGCGAGCCGTCGCCTTCGACCGCCGTGGCCAAACCTCGCACGTAGCTGACGGGATGAAACTGGCCCTGGTCGTGCAGGCACACGGCCAGGGGGACATCGAACGGCAGCGGGGTGTCACTTGACGTTTGCACGGCCAAGCCGGCCGCCATGGCCGCCGTGAGCTCCTGCTCAACCGCGTCGACCTGCCTGTCGTCAGCGGCGTAGGTGTAGGCGGTCAAGCGCTCCCATGCGCAGTCAATCTGCTCCTCGAGCACGAGCGCGTCGATGCGCGCCACGGCCGCCAGACTGGCGTCGGCGTAGGTGGCGGCGGCGTCGTCGCCGTGCAGCTTGCGGATGTCGGAGTACTTGGTCTCCTGCAGAGCAGAGACCTTCGCGGTCGTAAAGCCGCTCGCTCCGCCGGCAATTACCCCACGCTCGAGCACCGCCACGCGGGCGCCGTCGCGCTTGAGCGCAAGCGCGGCCGTGACCCCCGCGATCCCGCCCCCAATGATTGCCACGTCCACCTCATGGTCGCCCTCGAGGGCGCGATAGGCAGACGGCTGGGCCGTGGCCAGCCAGAGTGAGTCGGTGCCGCGCGGCGTCTGAACGCTCATCTCGCCACGCTACCCCCGGGGGGCTGCGGGCAACCAGGACGTTCGCTGAGGGTCCATGGCCCTCGCGCTCGGACGCCCGGGGGGGTCGGCCGGCCGGCGCCGGGGCACTGCGGTCGAGGCGTGATCTCAGCCTGCTCGCTGCACGACCGGCTCGCTGAACTCATAGACCTCGCCGGCTGGTCGCTTCATCACGCGGTCGGCCATCTCCCACTTGAGAGCGTCGAGACGGCGCTCCTGGTCGGCGTCGCGGTCCTCGGTGCGCGCAAGGTCGATGAACTCGTCGGTCACGAAACCCTCGCACAGCACGAGCGTCGCATGGCGCTTTCGATAGCTGAGGCGGAAGACGAAACGCTCCCGCGCCCGGCCGCGATCGGGACGGGCCAGAGCGGGGTTGATGCGGAAGCGGTCACCGGTGACGGCGCGCGTGATGAGCTCGAACGCATCTCGAGCCCCGGGGCCTTCAAAGGCGGTCTCCACCAGGATCTCGCGGCGCTCACAGGGTCCGTGCGGACCGAGCACGGGCAGGGCACGCTCCAGGACCTTGAAGGCATGAGCCACTCCCCCGGGCGAGCCGAACCCGTGGTACTTCAGGATGTCATCGAACGTGAACTCTAGGGGGCGTCCCCGATCGACGACCTCGACGGTGCCGGTCATGAGCGCAGCCTCTCACGAAACGCTTGTATTCTGCAAGCAAGTGTTACGGTGACCCCGTGGCCACCACCCACGTAGTCAACCCGCTCGATGAGCTCGCCCGAGCACTGCGGGTCGTCGTCCACGGCGGCGCCCGAGCGCAGCTGCACGGTCATCTGCTCGAGGGCAGTCAGATCAGGCTCGACCGCGCCGCTTTCGGCGTGCTGGCCAGAATCGCCGAGCTCCAGCCGGTGCGGGTCTCAGACCTCGCCCATTACTGCGCTGTTGAAGTCTCGACGGTGAGCCGCCAGGCGGCTCGGCTGGAGCACGACGGGCTGGCGCGCCGGGTGGAGGACCCTGAGGACCGGCGCGCCAGCCGCCTCGAGGTGACGTCGGAGGGTCTGCGGGCGCTGCGGCAGCTGCGCGCCGCATGGCACCGCGCGCTCGAGGAGATCATGTCCGAGTGGCCGGCTGGAGACCGCGCTCACTTCACCGCGTTGCTGACCCGCTTCGGAGACGATCTCGTGACTTACTCGGAGCGCTTGTGACCGCTGAGCCTGCTCTCTCCCATCGCCAGATCCTCGTCGTGATGGGCGGGCTGATGACCGGCATGCTGCTGGCCGCGCTCGATCAGACGATCGTCTCGACCGCGCTGCCGACGATCGCCGGCGAGCTGCACGGCCTTAGCCATATCTCTTACATCATCACGGCGTACCTGCTGACCTCGACGGTCGGGACGCCGCTGTTCGGCAAGATCTCTGACCTATACGGTCGCAAGCGCATCTTCCAGGCGGCGATCGTGCTCTTCCTGATCGGCTCCGCGCTCTCGGGCGTCGCGCAGACCTTTTCGCAGCTGATCCTGTTCCGGGCGATCCAGGGCTTCGGCGCCGGTGGTCTCATCGCCATGACACAGACAATCATCGGCGACATCGTCTCGCCTCGTGAGCGCGGCCGCTACCAGGGCTACATCGGCTCCGTGTTCGCGCTGGCAAGCGTCGCCGGTCCCCTGCTCGGCGGGTTCTTCGTCGACTCGCTCTCCTGGCGATACATCTTCTACATCAACATCCCCCTGGGCCTGATCGCCCTTGCGGTCACCAGCCGCGCGCTCAACCTACCCTTCGAGCGTCGTCTGGCCAAGGTCGATTACTGGGGGGCTGCCCTCCTGGTGGCCGGCGTAGGCGCGCTCCTGCTCGTTGGCGAGCTCGGCGGCACGCAGTACGCCTGGGGTTCGCCGACCATCGTGGGGCTGTCACTCGCCGGGCTGCTGCTGGTCGGGGTTTTCGTCTGGCACGAGCGCAGGACCCCAGAGCCGATCCTTCCGCCGCGTCTTTTTCGCGACGGCGTGTTTCGCGTGTCGGCGGCCGCGAGCTTCATTGTCGGCGCGGCGATGTTCGGGGCGCTCGCATTTCTGCCCCTTTACCTGCAGGTCGCCACGGGCGCGAGCGCCACGACGTCCGGGCTGCTGCTGCTGCCGCTGATCGGTGGCCTGCTGGTGACGATCATCGGATCCGGGCGCCTGATCTCGCGCACGGGTCGCTACAAGGCCTTCCCGATTGTGGGCACGGCGCTGGTCGCGCTGGCGATGTTCCTGCTCTCAACGCTGAGCGCAGACACCAGTCGCCTGCTGACCGACCTCTACATGGTTGTGCTCGGGGCCGGCCTGGGCATGGTTCTTCAGGTGCTGATCCTGGTCGTCCAGAACGCCGTCCCGCGGCAGGATCTGGGCGTGGCCACGGCGGGGGTGACCTTCTTTCGCTCCCTCGGCGGCGCGGTCGGGACCGCGGCCTTCGGCGCCCTGCTGGCCAATCGCCTGGGCCACGAGCTCGCCTTGAAGCTGCGTGGCGTGCCTGGGGCCGGTCAGATCGACCCCAACTCGCTGCGCGGCAACGCCGCCCAAGTGGCCCGTCTCCCGCCCTCGGTTCACCATGCCGTAACCCAGGCGGTGACGAACTCGGTCGATGAGATCTTTCTCACCGCGGTTCCGCTGGCCGTGATCGGCCTTCTGATCGTACTCACGCTCAAGGAGCTTCCGCTGCGCGAGACACCGAATATCGGAGCCGACCAGGGCGAGGATTTTACGAGCGAGCCTCGCTTACGGGAACCGGGTCCCCGGGCGCAGCCAACCCGCGCCTGAGCGCCCCCCCGGCACTACCGCGGCGCTCGTTTCAGAGGGCCACCAACCACTGCGCGCAGCGCTTGGACTGTGGCGCGAGCCTTGGCGACCTCGGCGGAGCTGTCGGCCTGGTCTGTCGGCGCGCACGGCGCGTAGGGCACGATCCCTACCCGGGTTGGGCACGCGGCCGGGGTGCCGAAGCGGTAGGCCCACGTCACGCGGTTCACCACGCCCGGGGGGACGCTGTCGGCGACGCGCCAATCAAAGGGCGAGCTCATGCGCGCACCGGCGCGCGTGGCCGGGGTGCTCGCCACGTTGCGCTCGTTGGTCAGCGCTTCGGGGATGTCGGCCGTCGGCGGAACGTAGGGCGCCTTGTTCAGAGTGGCCTGGAAGGAATTCCACATCGGCCGCGCGAGAGCGTCGTAGAGGTAAGTCGGCTTCATGCCCAGGATCAGCTCGATGGTGCGGATGACCGAGACCTGGTCGTAGTGCGTGCTATCGACGACGCCGCGGCGCGCATACGGCGAGGCGACCAGCGAGGTGATCCGGTGGCCCTCCACGTGGTCGGCGCCACTCTGCGCGTCGTCCTGGACGACGAACACCGCGGTGTAGGGCCATATCTTCGAGTGCGATAGGTCGCTCACCAGCTGTCCGATCGCCTTGTCGGTGTCGCGTACAAGCGCGTCGGGGGTCCGTCGACCAGGCGTCATTCCGCTCGTGTGATTGTTGGGAAACAGCAGCTCGTTGTAACGAGGTACTTTGCACGTCGTCGGGTCTGCGGGCGTCACACAGGCAGCTAGCTGGCGGGCGAACTGGCTTCGGAAGAACTGCATGCGTGACACCTGCGTGATCGGGTTGACCGGTGGTCCAGGATCGTGGTCGAGGGTCTCGCGCTTGGTGATCGGGTCGACGTCGATCGCGCCGCTCGACGGGTACTGGGTCACGAACTCCGACTGCGCCTTGACCGTGTTGCGCGTCGCGGTTTCCTCGGGAGTGGCCTGCGAGTCGGGAATCGCAAGCCCGGCGGCGGCTTCGCCGTAGTTGAAGAAGCTCACGCCCTGGCGCACCGCGGAGTCAAAGAAGAAACCCTTCGGCGGGGCCGACACGCCGTAGAGCAGATCGAACGGTCGCGGGTTGAGTCCGTTGTTGGCCTCGGTGGCCCGCAGGTCGTATTCGGGGGCGTAGGCGCTCGACGTCCAGATGTGACCATCGTCGGAGGTCACGGAGTTGGCAGATGTGTTGTCAAGCGTCACGAATTGGCGGGCGAGCGCGTGCTCGTGCGGAGTGATCGGGGTACCGTCGTTGCTCGTGCCGGCGGTGCGCACGTCGGCCGGGTTGGCGCCGAAGCGGCTGGTGGGGCAGTCCGATCCATCCGGATGGTGGTGCACGACGCGGAACTCGCCGAACAGGGCCAAGCAGGGATCACCGTTACCGGGAGTGAGGTCACCCAGCACGCTGTCGTAGGTCTTGTTCTCGGTAACGACGTAGAAGACGTACTTGATCTTGTCGCTCGCTCCGCCACTGGGCCCCACCAAGGGCGAGCCGCCGGCAGGGGGTTGCAAACCGCCGTTCTGAGATGCGACCGGCACAGGCGTCTGTTCGCCGCCCGCGCCATCGGCGACGAGGGCGACGTCACGAGCCGCCTCGCCGTCGGGCAGGGCGATCCGTTGCAGGGCACCGAGGATGTGGGTGGAGACACTCTCCTGGGCGTCGAAGGTGGAGCCCGGGCCGACGCCCTTGGAATCCACCACGACGAGGCGGCTGGAGTCGGGGGTCACGAGCACCTGGCGCGGCGCGATACCGGTGGGGATGCGCGCGATCTCATCGCCGGTGTTCACGAACCTGAGCGACGATGGGGACGTCGCCGAGGCACGGCTTCCAGGCGCGGCCGTGAGCGACGCGCCGGGCGGGCTGGGGGCGGCGACCAGGCCTGGCGCCGCGCGCGGTCGCGCACGGCCGCGAGGGTGCGTGGGCTTGGGCCGGCGGCGCGCGGCCGCGCTGCGGCACGTGGCGGGCGCGCGTACGCCGCGTGTGCGGTGAGGGCGGCGATGCGCGGCGGCGCCGGCAGCCGCCGAGGTGCGACGCGCTCGGGGGCCACGCCGAGGCGGACCGCGCCGGCGACGGCGTGAAGCGTGAACGCGCCTGCCGCGCTTGGGCGTGGTGGGACAGGCCCTCGACCCGGCCCCAGGGCGTTGCGCGAGGCCACCAGGCGACGCACCGCCGCCGGTCAGGCCGGGGGATGTGGGCGAGCCGCCGCCCAACGGTGTGTCCGCCGGCGCGCCGATCGTGCGCGAGGACAGCGCGATCGCGCGCACCACGTCCTCGCCGAAGTCGGCCACCAAGAGCGTCTGGGCGTCAGGGGTGAGGGCGACGCCCACCGGCTGGGCCCCCACGGTACCGGTGGAGATGTCCGCGGGTCGACGGAGATCAAAGCGGCGCTCCACGCGGGTGAGATTGCCCGTCGCCAGTTCCAGGACCTGGTCGGCGCTGGTCAGCGAGACAAAGGCGTGCCTGCCGTCGGGCGTAACGACGATCCCCGCGGGATGCGTGCGCTTGGGGTTCACCCCGCTCGGGTCGACGTAGCCGGGCGTCACGCGGGTCACCGCGCCCGGGTTGCTCAGGTCGATCGAGGCTACCGTCCCGTCACCTTCGTTGGTGATGATCGCGGTGTGCCCGGCAATCGCGACGCCCTCGGGGTGGGCGCGATCCCCAGGCGACCCGTCGGTACGGACCTGCAGTTGGCGCGTGACGGCGAGCGAGCCGGTATCGATCAGCGCGACGCGGTCTGAGAGATTCAGCGCGGCCACCAACGTCCGGTCATCGCCGCTGAGGGCGAGCCCCGCGGGGTAGCTCTGCGCGGGGGACGCGCCGGGCGGGAAGTCGTCGGGCGGCTGGGTGCCAGACGGCGGCGGGACGGGGATCGGAGGGCCCGCTTCGGCGTGACCCGTGGCCGCGTCGAGGGCGAAGGTGAGGATCCTGTCGCCGGGTGGCTCAGAGACGTACGCGTGGCGGCCGTCGTGCGAGATGGCGACGCCGCCCTCCTTGCCCTTGCCATCGTCGAGAGTCTGGACGATCGCTCCCGTGGCCACATCGGAGATCTCGATCGAGTTGTTGCGCCGCCCCGCGTTGATCGTCCACACGTACCGGCCATCGGGCGTGAGCGACGCACCGACCGGGAAGTAGCCCAGCTGCGTGAGCTGGCCGACCGGAGCGATCAGCCGGCCGAAGTTCGAAAACACCGGCAGAGCGGGCCCGGCGGGAGGCAGGTCGGCCCGTGCTGTCGCGGCGCTGAGAAATAGTGCCGCGACAGCGGCGGTGGCGGCTATGCCTGCTCTGGCTGACGTTGGCGCGCGCACAGCGCCACGATAGGGGTATGACGCGCATGCGCGTCACCTTTTCGTGAACGTCAAGTCTCGAGAGCCGTCGGGCTATGACGCCCGTGCAGCACGCGCCGCACGAGTGCCGACTTCTCTGCCTGGCGCGCCACCGGACGGCGCGGGCGCCGATGGGCTGGCGCAATCTGGGCTGCTGTGTCACCGTCGACGTGCGCTTCGCCGGTGGCGCACAGCAGATTCAGATGCGATGGTCGGTTGCGGCGTCGGGAATGCCGTCGAAGTGAACGTCCAGCACCTGACCGAACAGCGATTCATCGGGCGTCGCCCGCATGAACAGCGTCATGCACGAGTGCAGCTTCTGCGCGTCCAGGGCACCGAAGATCTGCTCGGCGCTGCGGGTCACGGTCTGAGCGACGACGCCCGTGCACTCGAGCAGCCGTGGGCCGAGCACGTCATGTCCCATGTACATCCTCGCCTCCTCAAGCGACGAGATCGCGAACCTTCTCGACGTCGCGCTCTGTCCCAACCCGGCGATCTGTGGAAACACGAACCACATCCAGTGGCTCGACTTGTGTCCGCGTCGCAGCTCCCCGAGGGCACGGCCGTAGATACCGTCGGCGTTCTGGGCATTGACGAAGCGGGCGAGATCGTATGGGCCGTCCATCGCCCGCTCCACTGTACGAATGACCCATGGACCGACGACGAGGATGGGCCGACGGCGAGCGGAGGTCCAGGCCGCCCCGGCGTTCCTCAGGCTATGGGTACCGGTAAAGGGTAGGTGACCCCAGTGAGCTCCTCGGACACCGCCCAGAGTCGTTGGCCGGCTGCGGGGTCGTGCGCCGCGGCCGTGGCGTGCACCTCTGTGGGGTCGCCGCGCATCTCCTGGAAACCCGACGGCCCGTAGAACTGGCCACCCTTCACGGTGGGTGCGGTGGCGGCGAGGAGCTGCGGGAGGGCCCCGCGGTCGGCCTTCTGCGCGAAGACCGCGTTACCGACCTTCATGGCGAGAACGGCGATGCCGGTGGGGCCGCTGGACTGCAGGTTCGTGTCCGAATAGCCCGGGTGCGCGAGGACGCTGAGGATGGGTGAGTTTGCGGCGCGCAGGCGGCGGTCAAGCTCTATGGCGAAGATGGCGTTGGCGAGCTTGGACTGCTGGTAGGCCTTGCGGGGTGCGTAGCCCCGCTCGAGCTGCAGGTCGTCGAAGTGGATCCGCCCGGGCTTGTGTTCGATGGAGCTGACGGTCACCACCCGGGGTGCCGTACTCCGGCCGAGCGCGTCGAGCAGCAGACCGGTGAGCGCGAAGTGCCCGAGGTGGTTGGTCCCGAGCTGCAGCTCATAACCGTCGGCGGTCAGGCGCGGCGGGGTCTGCATGATCCCGGCGTTGTTGATCAGCAGGTCGAGCGCCGGTGAGTCGGCGATCAGCTCGGCCGCGAAGCTGCGCACCGACTCCAAGGAGGACAGGTCCAGCTCGCGGACCTCGAGTTGCGCGTTTGGGGCCGTGCCACGGATCCGCTGCGCGGCCGCCTCACCCTTGTCGGGGCTGCGGACAGCGAGCACTACGTGGGCGCCCTTGCGGGCGAGCTCCCGGGCGGTGACCTCACCCAGACCGGAGTTCGCGCCGGTGACAACCACTCGTCGGCCTGTCTGGTCGGGGATCTGGTCGGCATTCCATGCGGTCATGTCCGCTCCTCTGGTGATGACTGGGTGGTTGGGGGATCAGCGGTCGCTACGGGCCGCGGCAAGCAGGTGAGGCAGACGTCCAAGAGCCCCAAGACCGAGCGTCGGATCGCTCCCGCATGCTAGGACGACCTCGACATCAGAGAGGACACGATGCCACTGCGCCGAGCTCGTCGACAAGCTCGACGCGCAGCAGACGATCATCGCGTCACCAAAGCGAAATTCTCGAGATGAGTCGCTGATCCACTGAGCGCACCGTAACCCGAGACGTTGCTGGGATCCCTAACCGCGCGCAGCCGACGTCCGTCCTAGCGTCCCGGGCGTTAGATAACGGGCATCGAGTAACGCTGACGGGCATCGGCTTGCATCGACCGCGCGACCACGGCGAGGCGGCGCACGCCCTCATCGATCAGCTCAGGCGCGGCCAAGGAGAACGAGAGTCGCATATGCGTTGCGCGGGGGCGTGCGAGGAGCATCGTCGAGCCGAGCGTGAAGCTGACCCCCGCGGCGACCGCCTTGCGGTAGAGCTGCTGCTCGTCGAGAGCGTTGTGCAAGGTCACCCAGACGCTGGCTCCTCCCGCGGGGCGGGGAGCAGACACGAGATCGCCCAGGTGTTGCTCGATGGCGCTCATCATCACCTCGCGCCGTTCGCGATGGATCCGGCGGGCTCTCTGTATCTGGGTCGGGTAATGCCCACTGGCCAGATAGCGCGCGGCGATGCGCTGGGTGAGGGTGGGACTGTGCATGTCGTCGTCTCGCTTCTCGGCGATCAGGCGGTCAAGCACCGGGCCGCTCGCCGCGATCCACCCCGCTCGCAGTCCCGGACTGACGGTCTTCGAGAGGGAGTCGACGGCAATGACGTGGTCGGGATCAAGGGCGCGTAGCGATGGTGCGCCCTCCCCGTCCAGGCGTAGATCCGCGTAGACCGAGTCTTCGAGGATGAAGAATCCGTGATGAGCCGCGAGATCGACCAACCGGTGGCGCCGCTCCTCGCTGAGATCCCACCCGGTCGGGTTCTGCAGGCGTGACTGCAGCGCGACCAAGCGAATCTCGTGACGCTGCAGCAGTTGCTCCAGGGCGTCAATATTCAGTCCGCGCTCGTCGACGGCGACGGGGAGCACGTTCGCACCGGCTGCGTGCAGCGCGTCGATGACACCCATGTAGCCCGGTGACTCGCAGGCCACGGAGTCGCCTGGTCGCAGGATCGCTCGGGTGGCCAGCGTGAGTGCCTGACGGGCCCCGGTAGTCACCACGATGCTCTCCGCGTCGTCCTGCAGAGCCCGTCGGCGCCCGAGTTGCGCAAACTGGTGGCGCAGATCGCTTGACCCCTCCACGGGCCCGTATGCGAACGCGTCAGGGCCGTCCTCTCCGAGGACCGCAAGAGTCGCCGCCTCGAGCTCGCGGAGTGGGTAAAGCTCCGGCGGCGGATAGCCGGCCGATAGGGCGATCAGCTCGTCGCTGAAGACCTGGCGCGAGAGATCATCGATCATGCGACCTGCGGGACTCTCGCGCTCGGAGGGGAGGACGTAGGTCTGCCACGCGGTACCGCCCGAGCGTGCGGGGCCGGCCCGGAGCGCCGCCGCGTCGCGCACAAACGTGCCGCGTCCTACGCCCGACACGACAAGCCCCATCTCCTGGAGCCTTCGGTAGACGCGGCTCGCCGTGAGCTGGTTGACGCCCACCGTTTGGGCGAGGGCGCGCGTGGCCGGTAGCCGGGCGCCGGCGCCCAACTCGCCCTGGTCGATCGCGGCAACGAACACGTCGACGAGCTGCTGGGTGAGAGACAGGTCCCCAGCTCGGTCAACCTGCCGCAGACGGTGCGTGAGCGTGTCAGTCAAAGTAAGAATGCATGATATTGAGACGAGCCCGTACTGCGGCTATGGTGGAGATAGCCGCACCTTACCAGTCCTTTGAAGTACAGCAATAGGAGCAAGATGATGAGCCTCAACGTTTACAGGGCAGACGCCCAAAGGCGGGAGCTGGAACGACGGGCAACCGTCGGGCGCTCCACCGCTCGCGGTGGCAAGCAACGGCCGGCTCGGATCCAGGACGCCCTCTCGGTCCGGCTCGCCGGCGCTGGCGATCGCACGACCGTCGAGCAACTCGCCGCGCTCGATTCGTCCAGCGTGCCGTCCGGTCGCCTGCTGATCGGCATGGTCGGCGACACACCCGCGGCGGTCCTGTCGCTTGTGGATGGGAGAGTTGTGGCGAATCCGTTCACGCCGACCCGTGAGCTCATCGCGCTCCTTCGGCTGCGGGCTCGCCAGCTCGAGGTTCAGCCCGGCCCAATCCGCCGTACGGCGCTGGCGCCGCTGCTGCTCATGCGGCGAGCAACCGGCGGGCGCGTCTAGCGTTCGATCGCGCGGGTGCGCGAGAACGATTTACACCCGCGGCTGTATTTCGATCGCAGCTCGCAGAGCCTCGACGAGGCGGTCGTCCCCCCGAGCGAGGCATGGGAGGCGCAGGCAGCCGGGGCGCGGGACGCCTCATGACCCTCGACCTGCTGCTGGCGCTGGTTGTCTTCTGCGTCATCGCGACGGCGACCCCGGGCCCCAACAACGCCATGGTGCTCGCCTCCGGCGCCACGTTCGGGTTTCGGCGGACCGTCCCGCACATCCTCGGCATCGCCCTCGGGGTTGCGGTGATGATCGGGGCCGTCGGGCTGGGACTCGGCGCCGTGTTCCGCGCTGCGCCGGTCCTCTATGACGTCCTGCGCATCGTGGGAATCGCCTATCTGCTGCTGCTGGCCTGGCGGATCTCCCGCTCGCGCGGTCTCGGCGGAGACGTCGACGGCCGCGCCAAGCCCCTCGGCACTGTGGGTGCGGCCGCCTTCCAGTGGGTCAACCCGAAGGCGTGGGTGACCGTCATCGCACTACTCACCGCGTATGCCCCCAGGCACCACTACCTGCTCAACGTGCTCGTCGTTGCGCTCGTCTTCGCGTCGGTGGCGCTCGTGAGCGTCGGCGTCTGGGCCGCTTTCGGCATCGCGCTCGCGCAGCGGCTCACGCGACCGCGGCATCTGCGCTTTTTCAACGTCGCCATGGCCGCCCTGCTCGTGCTCTCCCTGGTGCCGCTGGTCACGGGGGTCGAATGACGCCGCGCCGAAGGCTCTTCACGCCGCTCAGCGGCTGTGAGCGAGCGTTTGCGTTTCGGCTGGCGACTTTCAGCTATGGCCGGGCGGGATTCGAACCTGCGACCTTCGGGCTGCCCGTCGTGGCGGCAACGCGTCGGCCGGGACGGTCGCCTGGCGCCGGGCACCGGGCGCATCAGCCTCTGGTCCGGCCTCGAGCGTTTCTTGGGCGGGACGACCGGTCGACGCGCAGGTGTCAGACGTGCATGCCGCCCGAGGCCTCGATGCGCTGACCTGTGATCCAGCGGCTGCGGCTCGCGAAGAGCCCGGCGACCGCGGTGCCGATGTCGTCGGCCTCGCCCACGCGCCCGAGTGCCGTCATGGCGGCGACGGCATCACGCGCCTGCGGGTTGTCGCGCACCGCTCCGCCGCGAAAGTCCGTGGCGATCGCTCCAGGAGCAATGGTGTTTACGGTGATGCCGCGGTCCGCGAGCTCTAGGGCGAGGTAGCGGGTGAGGACTTCTACGCCGCCCTTGGCCATCGCGTAAGCCGACGAGCCTGGCAGGGAGAAGCGCGCCAGGCCGCTTGAGACGTTGACGATGCTCGCGCCGTCGGCGAGCAGCGGCAGCAGCCGCTGGGTGAGGAAGAAGACGCCCTTGAGGTGGACGTCGATCATCTCGTCGAACTGCTCCTCGGTGGTGTCGGCGAACGCGGCGTGCAGTCCCGTGCCCGCGTTGTTGACAAGGAGGTCGAGGCGTTCGTAGCCTGTCTCGCCCAGCGCCCCCCGCAGTTCGTCGGCGAACGCGGAGAAGCTCGCCACGGCGCTCGTGTCGAGCTGAAGTGCTCGCCCGGTGCGACCCAGTGCGGCGATCTCGGCCACGACAGCGTCGGCCTCGGCAGCGTTGGCGCGGTAGGTGATGAGGATGTCAACGCCGTCTCGGGCGAGCTCGAGCGCGGCGCTGCGGCCCAGGCCGCGGTTGGCGCCCGTGATCAGGGCGATGCGCGATGTGTTGGTCATGGCCCCCACAATGGCCACCCGGGGCCGCGGACCAAAGGGGAGTCTGCATCCAGGGACCGGCGATCCCTGGCTGGGGCGGCGGCGGCGGTGCATCATGGGGTGGTGGACCGCGCCGAGCTCGCCGACTTCCTGCGCCGCCGGCGTGCGGTGCTGCAGCCCGAGGACGTCGGGCTGGTCAAGGGCCCGCGGCGGCGCACCAGCGGCCTGCGGCGCGAGGAGGTCGCCGCGCTCGCAGGCATGTCGACGGACTACTACGCCCGCCTGGAGCAGCAGCGCGGCCCGCAGCCCTCGGAGAGCATGCTCGCCGCCATCGCGCGCGGGCTACGCCTCTCCCAGGACGAGCGCGACTACCTCTTCCGGATGGCCGGCCACACCGCGCCGCCCCGCCACCGCCGCGTCGACCACGTCAGCCCCGCGCTGATGCGCGTGCTCGACCGGCTCGACACTCCGGCTCAGGTCGTGACCGACCTCGGCCAGACGCTCGCGCAGAACCGCCTGGCCGTCGCGCTGCTCGGCGACCAGACGGCCTACAGCGGCCACGCGCGCAGCATCTGCTTCCGCTGGTTTACCGATGCCGCGACGCGTGCTGGCTACCCCGAGGCCGACCACGACCACCACGCCCGCGTCTTCGTCGGCGGCGTGCGCGCGGCGCTCGCCCGCGCACAGGACGATCCCGAGATCCGCGAACTCGTCGACGCCATGCACGCGCGCAGCGCTGAGTTCACCCGACTGTGGAGCGAGCACGAGGTCCGGGTGCGCATGAGCACCAGTAAGCGCATGCTGCACCCGGCGGTCGGGGCCATCACCCTCGACTGCCAAAAGCTCACCTGCGAGGACGAGGCACAGGCCCTGCTCGTATACACCGCCACGCCGGGTACCGAGGACCGCGACAAGCTCGATCTGCTCGCAGTCATCGGCGACCAGCAGTTCGCCCGCTGACCCGCCGGCGGGCGGCCGACATACTCCATCTCACAAAGAGACGGCCACTTCTCGGCGGACACGCCTTTAAGCTGCATCGCGATCCCGGCTTGGACGTACTGGAGGCCCTTCCCGACGACCTGCGGTCCGGTGCGGCCACTTAGCGGACGTCGGCGAAAGGTGATAACCGCGAGGACCCGAATTTGCAGGCCTCCCATACGCACCCGAGGCCAGGTCGTGGACTTCGTTGCCGGCCCCTCCGGCCGTGGGTCACTGAGCGCGTGCGCGCTGGTGCACCGGGCAATCGACGGGCGGGCAGCTGACGTCGTCGCAGAGTTGGCAGATATGTGCGCCCCGCAGCGGTGAGGTGGTCCATACGCTGAGCAAGCGTCGAGGCGATGCCGTCGAGCTGCTTGAGCTGCTCCGAGCTCAGGGAGACGATGGCGTCCTGCAGTGCGCGGCCGCGCACATCCACTGTCGAGCGCCGGGGGCAGCCGCGGGGCCCCGGCCGGCTCGAACCGGCACACGTCCGCACCCAGGTCGGCGAGCAGTCCTCCCGTCAGCGGTCCGGCAAGCCACCCGCCGAGCTCGACGACGCGGACGCCTTCAAGAGGTTGCACCGGGATTGTCATCCGCGCCGCGGCGTGCTCCTGGAACGGATTTGTTTCATGCCCGCGTCGAGGACAGAGTGCGGTACGGCGCCGCGACGGCACCGAAGACGACGCCGCCCACGCCGCTGACCTGCACACCGAGCTGCGTGCCGTCGGCGTCGACGACCGTCTCGGCTCCTTCGGCCAGCCGCACGGCGGCCAGTGCCTCGACCAGCGGCACCTCCGGGTCGAGAGTGTGCTCAGCGCGGTCGCGAGCTCGGCGCTCACCGAGCAGGCAGTCGGTACTCCTCGTCGAGGATGCGGCCGCGGCCGGGTTTGTGCTGGTCGTAGCCGCGAGCGTCGCACTGGCCGCCGCCGTTGATGCACTGGGTGACCAGTGCCTCCTGGGTGCGCATGTCCCAGGCGGCGAAGAAGTCGGCGTGCCAGGAGTACGCAGGCCCGCTGGCCAGCCGCAGCTTCGCGGTGCTCCCGGTGACCGGGTAGGAGATTTTGTACTCGAGCATCGGCACCGCGACGGGATGACCCGCGGCACAGGCCCCCTTGACCGGGTAGGCCATGTGCGCCTTGTGGTCGGGGCTGTCGAGGTGCTTGCCGTCCCAGCAGCTCGGCGCCTTGTAGCGGACGATCAGGTTCGTGTTCTTCGGGCACGTCGCTGGGAAGTGGTAGGTGGCCCCGCTGCTTCCGCACGTCCACCCCGAGACCCCGGAGTCGCGCCGGAACTGCGCCTCGGTCGCCTTGGGGCTTCCGAGCACGAAGCGCAGGCCGCGCGGGAACGCGCGGACCGTGTTGTAGGCCCCGATCCCGGACTTGTAGTAGATGATCTGCGGCCCCTTCGGCAGCACCGGCGTGTCACCGTTGAACATCGTCGGAAACCAGTAGGAGGAGTGATCGGCGGGGACGGTGCACGACGTCTTGGCCGCGCTCAGCGATCCCGTCGTGCTCGACGCCGTCGTGGCGCCACCGACGAAGGTGTGGCTGTGCGAGACACCCGGCTGTCTGGGGAAGACGATCGGGTCGTCCTGAGCGACGCGGTTGGCGGCGCAGTCCGCCTGGAACTCATGAAAGCCCACGTGCTTGGCCTGCGGGGAGCGCGAGGGCTTTACGGGCGGCAGCAACGAGACGTCGTTGGACTCACCGGGATCGAGGTTCGGCGCGAACGGCGCAGGCGCGGCCATCACCATCGGCCCGGAGGCCGATGTGACCCGCCCGCCGTGGGACGCGGCGATCGCCGTGCCGCTCACACCGAGGAGGGCCAGAGCGCTAGCCGCGATGAGCGTCCGGCGTCGAGACTTCATCAGCGCAGTATGACCCAGGAAGCGAGATACCAGGCGACCACGAGACGGTTGGTACGGACGCTGGCCGTCGCGGCCAGCCTGGTCTCGTTCGCTGTGGCCGTGATCCAGCGGGCGTCTCAGGCGCCCGGCGCGCCGTCGCGCAGGACGGAGAGGGCGAGGTCGCGGTGGGCGTCGATCTCCTCCAGCCGCCGAACGTAGGATGCGCGGACGTCCTCGTAGGTGTCGCGGCCAAGCGGCAGGCGTAATGGCGCGGGGGGTGGTCTTCGCCGACGCGATGATGGCGGCGGCGATCTTTTCCGGGTCGTTGTCGAGTGGGAAGTCGCCGCTGGCGATCGCGCGCCGGACATCGCCGGCAGGCGTGGCGTCATATCCCGGAGGGGAAGTGCGCCAGCGCTTGGTCTTTGAGGTCGCGGGTGGGCTCGACGACGGCGTGCTGCGATGCTCGGCGTTGACAACCGACAGCGGCTCGTCGCGGTTGGTGGCGAAGGCGTAGTGCATTCAGGCGGGCAGCAGCGACGTGATCGACGCGGCAATCACGGCCCCATGCCGCGCAGTGGTGAATGGAGCTCTATGAAGCAGCGAAAGCGATCGGGGAACCTGCGCCGGCTGCTCTCGGCAGCGTCTTAGGAGTTCGCGTCGTCGAGCGTGCCGGCGCGTCGGGTTCGCGAGCTCGCCGGCCACGGACGCGCGACTCTAATGCCGTCTCGTACGTGGTTTAGCACTCGAGCGAGCGCGACGAGGTCGGTGCGGGGCAGCAGGTCGAGAAAGAGACGGCGCACCTCGGCCTTGTGGCCTGGCATGACCTGTTGGAGTCGCGCTCGTCCGGCGGGAGTGATGGCGACTGTGACGCTTCGCTCGTCGTCCAATGCCGGCGTCCGCAACACAAGGCCCGCCCGCTCGAGCTGCATCGCCTGGTACGTGAGGCCGCTGCGGCTGTGGACGATCAGATCGGCGATGTCGGTCATCCGGTAGCGCCCTTGGTTCGTCGTTGAGCCGGGCCAGGATTTGGAACTGCACCCAGCTCATGCGAACCGTTGTCCTGAAATCAGCAATATCACGCGAGCGGTGGCCGACGATCGTGGCGCCGCCGGACACGATGTCGTGGCTGCGTGGCCGGCGACCGCGACGTCGGAGCTCAACACCGACCTCATCCGAGGAGCGGCCTGATGGCGCTCACGCTGGATCCGGAGATCGCGGCGGTGCTGGCCCCGATGCTCGAGGCCGCCGCGGGTCACGAGCCGCCGCCGGTCGGGGACATCGAAGCCCGTCGGGCGGTATTCGCGACGATCATGGCGGGCGCTGCGGCGGCCGACCCAGCAGCCGATGACGTGCAAGAGACCGACTTCGCGCTGAAGCGCGAGGACGGCGGGTCGATCATGTTGCGTTGGTACGGCAAGGACGGCGGAGCGCAGGGGCCGGCGGCGCTGTACCTGCACGGTGGCGGCATGATCATGGGCGACGTCCCGCAGTTCGACGCGACCGTCTCGAACTACGTCTCGCGTAGCGGCGTCCCGATGCTCTCGGTCGACTACAGGGTCGCGCCCGAGCACCCGCACCCGACGCCGGTCGAAGACTGCTACGCGGGACTGGTCTGGCTGGCCGAACACGCCGACGAGTTAGGGGTCGACCCTGCCCGCGTGGCCGTGATGGGCGACAGCGCCGGCGGCGGGATCGCCGCGGCGGTGACGCTGATGGCGCGCGACCGCGGCGCTCCGCGGATCGCACGGCAACTGCTGATCTATCCCATGCTCGACGACCGGACCACCGTGCCGGACCCCGAGATCGTGCCGTACGCCGCGTGGACATACGACGACAACGTGACCGCCTGGTCGGCCTTGCTCGGTGACGATGCCGGCGCCTTCATGGTGCCCGACTTCGCCGCGCCGGCGCGCATGGAGGTCGCCGGCCTCCCGCCCGCGTATGTCGAGATCGGCGAGCTGGACATCTTCCGCGACGAGACGATCGAGTACACGCGCCGGATGGCCCGCGCCGGCGTCTCGACCGAGTTGCACGTCCGTCCGGGGGCCCCGCACGAGTTCGCGGAAATCGCCCCCGCCAGCGACGTGGGCCGCCGTGCTCAGCAGGACCGCATTCGCGCGCTCCAAGAGCTGTGACCTAGAACCCATCATTGCCTCCACGTCGGGACATGGCCGCGTCCGACCCCGCGCGGACGAGGGGGCTACATCGCCGCCGAGGACGCTCGCACCCGCGGCTGGAGGAGCTCATCGCCGAGTCGATCGCCCGCGACATTGGGGTCTTCGTCGAACCCTGCGTCCACCGACAAGAGCCGGCGGCGCACCCCCGCCCGGCCGACCGTTACGGGTAAGCCGGCTCTGTGGGACGAATGGGCGGACCAATCAGATCGACGGCCGGGTCAGGCTGATCGCGTCGCGGACCCCTTGTGCGTAGGACTCCGGTTGCTCCCATGCTGCGAAGTGCCCACCGGCGTCGTGGGTGTTCCAGAGCTTGATGTTGAGGAAGCGTTCGGCGAGCGCGCGGTTGCCGATCGTGATGTCGTGCGGGTAGCTGCTCATTGCCACTGGCGCGTCGACGTGGGCGACCGGTGCGGACGGTTCGACGTAGCTGCTGAAGGACGTGCCGATCGTGGCGGTGACCCAGTAGGCGGTGATCCAGGTCAGAAGGTCCTCGCGCGGAAAGACGGATTCCACGTCGCCGCCGCAGTCGCTCCAACTGCGAAGCTTCTCAACGATCCACGCGGCCAGCCCCGCTGGAGAGTCGCCCAGTGCGGGCGCGAGCGAGTGCGGTTTGGTCGACTGCTCGGCGATGTAGCCGCCCTCGGTCATCTGCCATGCCCGGGCCGACGCGAGGGCGTCCTGCTCGTCGGGCGTCAACGTCGCCGGGTCGACTGCACGCAGATGTCGCGGGGGCAGGTTCGTCAGGTGCATCGCGACGACGCGCTCGGGGTGGGCTGCGGCCAGTTGCTCGGCGACGTTGCCACCGATGTCGCCGCCTGACAGGACGTAGCGCTTGTAGCCCAGCTCGGCGAGCGCGCCCGCCACCGCTTGGGCGATGGCCGTCGCCGACATCCCCGGCTCGGTCAGTTCGTCGGCGAACGGGAAGCCCGGCAGCGCGGGCGCCACGACGTGCATGTCGGACAGCTGCGGTAGTACGCGCTCGAACCGCAGCACCGAGTCGGGCCAGCCGTGCAGGAGGACCACGACCGGCGCCGACGCCTCGGCCGCGCGCTGGTGGATCGACCGCAGGCCGGCGCCGACTCCAGGTGTCTGCACCCACGGCAACGCGCGGATGCGGTCCTCGTGCGGGCGCCAGTCGTAGGACTCCGCCCACGCCGACACCAGCTCCGCGAGATAGTCGGCGTCGGTCCCGCGCTGCCAGCCCACCCCGCTGGGGAGCGGCACGCGACGCGTCGCGCGCAGGCGCCGACGCAGGTCCTCCAGCACGCCAAGCGGAACAGCTCTCGGTGCATCGGTGGGCATGTACACGCCCCTTCGATTCAGGTCGGCGGCCATCTTGAGACCGGCTCTTGTGTACGATCATACACATCTTGTGTATCCCGATACACGATGCGCTCACCGGCCCTACAGTTCGGGGATGGACGCGCGACCACCGGCGACCCGCCGGGTCCGGGACGCCTCACGGACTCGCCGCAAGATCCTTCTCGAAGGGCAGCGCCAGTTCGCGGATCGCGGATACCGGGCAACCACCGTGCAGGGCGTGGCCGATGCTGCCGGGGTGTCGCCGAACCTGATCACGCGGTACTTCGGCGGCAAGAACGGCCTGTTCCTGGCGGCCACGCAGACGGGCCTACACCTCGACCACGTCCTTGGCGGCCCACGCGCGACGCTCGGGCGTCGCCTCGCCGAGAGCATGGTCAGCCGGTGGCACGACGTCGCGGCCGAGGATCCGTTGCTCGTGCTGCTCCGCGCCGCCGGCGACCGGCCGGACGCAGCGACCGCCCTGGCAGAGTTTCTCGACCATGAGTCGCTGCGACCACTCGCCGCACAGCTGCGCCGATACGGGCTGTCTGAGCCCGAGGCCGTAGAGCGCGCCGAAGCCATCGAGGCATTCGTCATCGGCGTCGTTACCCGACGCCGAATCCTCGCCGGCGACACTGGCGACCGCGAGACCCTGACGTCCTGGCTCGCCGCCTCCATCCAGCGCCTCACCGCGGACGATCAAGGCATCTCGACCGCAATCCGCGGCGCTCCGGACGGGCTTGACAACATCAGAGAGTGAGTGCATACACACACGTGTGATGACGCCGGCTACACGGACCCTCTCAACCGCCCACGAGCGCCGCGAGGCCGTCCTCGCCGCGGCGCAGCGCGTCTTTGGCGCGCGCGGCCTGCACGGCACGCCGACCACCGGCCGTAGGTTCCGCGGCACAACGCGCAAGTGGCCGAAAGTCGAGCCACGGCGAGCCTTCTCCGCGCAATCGCTTTCGCAATCTCGACGCCGTGAGTGCACGATCGCGTTGCCTTCCGCACGTCCTCTTCCTGTGGCCGACCTCGACAGCTAGGGTTCCACGCCGTACCGATTCGCTGTCCAGCCGAGGAGATCGCATGTCCCGTTTCGCGAAGGTCAACCTGCTCGAGGTCGAGGACTCCCTCGCCGGGCGGGTGGAGGGGCTGGAGGGCCGCTTTGGCCGTAAGCACCTGGACTCCCGCGACCTTGGGGTAAGTCTCTTTCGGTACGCCCCGAACCTGCGCAGCCCGATGGCTCACAGCCATAAGGAGCAGGAGGAGGCCTACGTTGTCGTCGCCGGCTCCGGCCGGATCCTGCTCGACGACGAGACCCAGGAGCTCGGGACCTGGGATCTCATCCGCGTCGCGCCCGAGGTCGTCCGCGCGTTCGAGGCCGGCCCCGACGGGCTCGACATCATCGCTGTCGGCGGCCCTAAGCCGGAGGAGGGCGATGGCGTCCGCGCCACCGCGACTTGGCCCGGCACGGAATAGTCAGGCCGACGTTCAGCCGTCGACCTCGACAGTCGAGCACGCACTCCGGCGCTCGACGAGCCCTCAGGAATCGAACGATCGCTTTCTCCTATCGGACAGTGCGAGCCCCTCGAGTCCTTCGGCGACCGTGCGCGCGCTCCAACGATCCTCGAAGCGCATGACCCAGCGATGCGCCCAGCGTGGCTCGGTGGAGCCGCCGATGGGGACACATTCGTGCCGAGTGGCGGACGGCCCGGTCAAGAAAGTGGCTCTTACCAGGCTATTTCAGCGCGCCCGAGAGGATTCGAACCTCTGACCTTCGGTTCCGTAGACGCACGAATACACGGCTTCTCGGCTCTGCTGAGCGACATCAGCTTCTCTGGGGTGCTCTCAGATCACCTCAGAATTGCGCAGTTGGGGTAGGGTCGGCGGGAGGCGCCTGGCACTGCGCGGCATGGCCGACTGGTGTTGGTTTCCTCCCGCCGCCGCATCGAACCGTGCGTGCGGTTCTCCCGCACACGGCTCACCGACGTTCTTCACCG
>JAABUQ010002446.1_pt1 | contig 36780 bp, 43 predicted proteins | sample 5560001 | NCBI WGS metagenome assembly JAABUQ01 (sample SAMN10711888, study PRJNA513371) | rock metagenome | isolation source: Antarctica rocks | place: Antarctica: Victoria Land, Finger Mt nord | collected 2015-12-18 | reverse complement strand
CGCCTTTTGCACGATTCGCAGTTATCTTTCCACCATGCGCAAGCAAGGCCGTCCTCTGCTGGCTGCCATGGCGGCTGTCTTCGCTGGCTCTCCCTTCTCGGTCGCTTGGGGACCTGGGTAGTTACAAGTTGTTTTAAAAAGAGAGTTTGTGGCGCGGATCGCCTCTTTCCGTAGAGATGCCACCATCATGTTCAACCAGCGTGTCGATGTTGTCTTCCAAGTGCATACCATTCTTCTGGGGATGATCCAGTTAATCGGCATCCGAATTTTGAGACTCGTGGAACATGCTGAGTTGGCGCTCCCTTACTGCTACCCGAATGCTGAGCACGCTGCACGAGATACTCAGCAGTTTTGCTCCGTCGTTGCGAGGTGCTACTGCATGCAACGTTGCCTCAATCGCTCGTATACACGGATAGAATTTGAGTAGTCCGAGCACCTTAGCCACTGGGTTTCAGACGCTTTAACCGCTCTCCCAGGGCAGTGTAGCGTTGCCGATCCATGACGCGCTTGACAGCCAGCCCAATGGCTTTGGTTGGTCCCACCAGAATGGCGAGTTGCTTGGCGCGCGTGAGTCCAGTGTACACGAGATTGCGACTGAGCAGCATGTAGTGTTGCATGAATACAGGGAAAATCACCACAGGGTATTCACTTCCCTGTGATTTGTGGACGGTGATGGCCCAGGCCAAGGCCAGTTCCGAGAGATCGGCGGAGTCGTAGCTCACCTGCCGCTCGCCAAACTGTACCACGAGTTCCTGCTCTTCTAGGTCGATGGCCCAGATCATGCCGAGGTCGCCATTGAAGACTTCCCGTTGATAATCATTGACCTGTTGAATCACCCGGTCCCCTACCCGCAACAGAGTGCCTCCGCGAGAAAGCTCCGCTTTTTGTGGCGTCGCCGGATTGAGGGTCTGCTGGAGCAGGCTGTTCAAGTGGCGGGTTCCGGCCTCTCCTCGCGTCGTTGGACAGAGCACCTGCACCTGCTGCACGGGATTGATGTCATGCTTAGGAAGGTACTCCCGTACCAGGTGTCCAATCCCTTCTGCGCCCTGTATCGGCTCCGCGGCTTCGAGCCAGAGACAATCTGACTCGTTGAACTTGGTGGTTGGCGTGAGCTGTGGGAATTGACCCGCATTGATGCGATGCGCGTTGGTAATAATGTGGCTCTTGGCCGCCTGTCGGAAGACTTCGGTGAGCCGCACCACGGGAACTTGCTCTGAGGCGATGAGATCGCGCAAGACCATGCCGGGTCCCACGCTGGGCAGTTGATCGATATCGCCGACGATGAGGACTTGAGCCTGGGGGGGAATGGCCTTGACGAAGGAGTGAGCCAGGAAGAGATCGAGCATGGACGCCTCATCGACGACGATGGCCTGTGCCTCCAACGGGTTGTCTTCGTTGTGGCGAAACTGCATGGACTTCGGATCAAAGGCCAGCAGGCGATGAATGGTTTTGGCTTCTCGTCCGCTCATCTCGGCAAGGCGTTGGGCGGCTCTCCCGGTCGGGGCTGCCAGCAAAATGGATTTGCCCATGGCACGCCAGAGCGCGACGATCGTCTTGGTCGTGAACGTCTTGCCGCAACCGGGTCCTCCCGTGAGCACGAGTAGGCGGGACGAGGCGGAGAGGACCACCGCTCGACGTTGCTCCTCTGACAGGCTGATCCCCTGCTTCTGGGTATAGCCATCGATCCAGCGCTCTACCCGTGGCACATCGACTGCAACAGGAGTGCGCGCGAAGACGGAGAGTCGTGACGCCAAAGCAACTTCCGTGTGGTAAAACGCAGGGGCATAGCACACCTGTTGCTCGGCAAGGTCACCTAAGCCCGCCTCGACGATCAGTGCTTTCGTCTCAGCCATCCGACCAATCAGTCCACTGATGCGAGCCGAGTCGACGGGAAACTCTGGTAGGCCCAGGTGTTTGACTGCCTCTTCCACCAGTTTCTGCTCTGGCACAAAGCAGTGTCCATCCTCCGCCGCCTGGCTGAGCAGGTAGAGGAGACCGGCCTGGTAGCGTACGTCGGAGTCGGGGGCGATGCCCAGGTTGCGGGCAATCGTATCGGCGGTGATGAACCCGATGCCATAGATATCGGTGGCCAACTGATAGGGGTTACGTGACACCACGTCGATGGCCTGGTCGCCGTATTGCTTGTAGATCTTCACCGCATAGGTGGTGGAGACACCATGGCCTTGCAGAAACACCATCACCTCTTTGATGGCTTTCTGAGCGGCCCAGGCGCGCTGGATCATGCCGACGCGCTTCTGGCCGATACCCGGAACCTCGATCAGGCGTTGACCCTGCCCTTCGATGATGTCGAGAGTCTCCAAGCCAAAGTGAGCCACGATGCGTTTGGCCGTGACCGGACCAATACCCTTGATGAGACCACTCCCAAGATACTTCTCGACCCCGGTCAACGTCGCCGGTTTGGTCTCCTGGAAGTGCAGGACCTGAAATTGCAGGCCAAATTTGGGATTTTCGCGCCAGAAGCCGGTGACACGCAGGGTTTGTCCGACTGAGATGGCGGGGAAACGACCCACGATGGTCACGAGGTCGGAGTGGGAAGGGACCTTGAGTCGGGCAATCGTATAACCGGAGTCCTCACCATGGAAGGTGACGCGTTCCACGATGCCCTGGAGGTGTTCGGTTGGCGGACGAGCGGGTCGTTCGCTGGGAGCCTCTGATGCTGACATGATACGCTCTGTTGTCCTTTTGCGGCGTGTGCTCTTGTACAACGTCCTGCCGCAAGTATAGCAGTTTGTGCTCACGTTGCCAAGCTGAAACAATGAAACAGCGGTGCTAGCAACCCTTCATAGAGTATTATCATGCCTGAGCTGGCGACAACCCGGCATCCCACGAATGCGGATATTTCGGATGTTCGAGTCATTGCTTAGTACAACCGGCGTGGACTCGAATTCTCGGTAGCGCATGGACGCGGGAACGTTCCTTAGGAGTTAGGTTCGTTACGTACAAGCTCTATGATGTACACTACAAGCAAGAGGAAAATCTGGAAGGAGAGTTCCCATGGACTTAGGACTCAAAGAAAAGGTCGCACTTGTGTTAGCTTCGAGTAAGGGACTTGGACGTGCCAGTGCGATGGCACTCGCTGCAGAAGGGGCACACGTGACCATTGGTGCTCGTAATTGGCAAGCCTTAGAGCAGACAGCGAAGGAAATACGTATGGACACTGGAAGCCGAGTCTTGGCCATTCCGGTAGATGTCACGCAAGATCAGGATATAGAGAAGATTACAGAAGCAACGATACGCGAATATGGTCGTCTCGATATCCTGGTCAACAATGCAGGAGGACCTCCTTTCGGGACATTTGAAACATTTGATGATTCACACTGGCAGGCTGCGTTTGAACTGAACCTTTTAAGTTCAGTGAGGCTGATTCGACGTGTATTGCCCTATATGCGTGAGACCGGAAGCGGACGAATTATTACGATCGTGAGTACTTCGGTGAAGCAACCGATAGAGGGCCTCATTCTCTCCAATGCGGTCCGTCTCGGGGTCATTGGACTTGCAAAAACACTCTCCGTCGAACTGGCACCTGACAACATCACCGTCAACAACGTGTGTCCTGGACGTATTCTCACGGATCGCCTCCGTCATGGATCGAGCATGAAAGAAAGAATTGCCCATGGCATGACTGAGGAAGAGGCACAGAAAGACCTCGCAAAGGATATCCCCTTGGGCCGAATTGGCAAACCCGAGGAGTTGGGAGCCCTCGTTGCATTTTTAGCATCACAACAAGCTGCGTATATCACCGGAACTACTATTCAAGTTGATGGCGGACTCGTGCGAGCTGCACTTTAGGCCAGTTCTACCACTCTGGAAGATGCCAGCAGAGGTAACATATGCTCATCTAAGCTCTTAACATACTCTGCATTTTTCCATGGCTCCAACTTTTGTCGAAGTACGAAAAGACGTTGTAAAACTTTCTGCAATTTGATTTGGGAAGCCGTTGTCACAGCCTGAGTAGCACGTTTACATGCTTCTTCTATTTCGCCTTGTTGAAAATAAATATCAGCTAGATCGGACAAAAACGTCGGTTGGCGTTGGATGAATAAGGGGTCGAGTGACTGGAGAGCATCGACGAGGCCGCTTTGAGCTTTGTCTAGAAAGAAGCGACTCTGTGGATCTTCTAGGCGAGAGAGCTGACGGTAACAGGTCCCTTGATAGCCTCCTAATAAGGAGTGATCAAAATGTACCAGATACATCTCCTCTAAGGGTTGCTGCTTCTCTTCGATATACTCAGCAGCATCGAGAGCAAGTAGACAGGCATCTCGATTGTTGAGGTTGGCTTGGGCTTCGGCTTCAATTGCCGCTAACCATGAGCGTACAGTAGGAGAGGTATTGCCTACTGCTACATTCCGGGCCTTCTGGACACAAACCAGAGCATGTTGTACTTTTTTGCTGTACGTCCACGCCAAACTTAATCTACCCCAGGCAATAGCCTCAAGTCCAGGATTCTGTGCCTCTTGTGCTGCTATGATAGCTTTCTCGTGAAAATTTCGTGCTTGCGTATAATAGCTCATGTCAAGGAAAAGTTCACCAACCAGGAGAAAGGTTTTGCTCACGAGAGCACAAAGGCGAGTACGCTCTGTCGGGAGGAGCGTTCCTTCAAGAAGTTTTGTCATTTTCTGTAGATGTTCTTTGACATCAGTGAGCAAATAAAAGGATGCAACTGCTGCACTATGTCTCTCCTGCCAGTACACTTGCGAACGCTTCTCAAGATAAGTAAAAAGGCCCACATCAATTGTAGACGGTTTTTGTACAGCACTAATAACACGTTCAGACAACTCTAATAGTTCAGCAACGAGAATATTATCAGGCATAAAAAGCAGAGATCCACTCACACGAGTTGCATGGTGAAGAAATTGTTTGCGGTCCACGGATACTTCTCCTAACTCCTCTCCTCGTGAAAATACGAGCGGATCATCTTTTTCATCTGCTAAAGAGTCTGTACTACGTATTCTCTGTACCCCTACCATCGCGGAAGTAGATGATATCTGTCGTGTCACTACTTCGCTATCATTTACAACAACGATAATGGGGATTTCTATTTTTTCATTGATGAAAGCATCAGGAGTTACGAGGTGGTCATTGTTTGTAGTGATGGGATGAGTCTGTTCACGTTCATCCTGTTGCACGCCTTCAAGAAACCCAAGTTCTTGTGCATTCTTCCCAAAGAGCTTGATAAGTTTTCTCTGATACTCAGGAGCAGGCAAGCTTTCACCACGTTCCCAAACACCTACTCTTTTGGGATCCGTCCCTATCACGTGGGCAAGTCGCTCTTGTGACCACCCTCGAAGCTGTCTTTGTTCTTTCAGCTTGACATTCGGTTTTGACTTTTTCGGCTTCTTCATTGCCGAGTCCATCCTTGCCTCCATGTGTGGAAAAGAAACGTTACATAAACCTTTTCCCTTAAAGTATACTTGATCACGTATGACAACTTCAGCTTTTTACCACATTGTTTTGTAATAGATGGGCAATGTTATCAAATGTCCAGGCAAGGAGATGATTGTATGCGTCAAGGTTCTCTGGAAGCTTTACCTTTCTCCCGAAGAGCGAAAATAAACCATCTTTATACATCTCCGGAGGGTTGTTTAATTTCTGGTTCGTCTTCTTTTGGAGTACGGGAGATATTCTGCCTTTGTTCAAGAAAAGCATCTATATCACTTTTTCGATAACGCCAATGACGTCCGACCTTATATGCCTTTAACTCACCACGCTCTGCCATGTTGGTGATTGTTTTTGTGTGCATTTTAAGATACTGTGCAACCTCCGCTGTGTCCATTAATGCTCCGTCAGACACCGTTATACTTCCTCCTTCATGATTACATAAAGACAGTTTACCATGATAACCATTGAATCTCAATAAGCTCTATCAAATGGATATTTGTACCACCAATTTATCTGTAACTCCATAAAACACCGTCAAAATACTTGACATAGCGTTTAATACCATGTTACTCTTTAGAAGCGAATACACATCTGACTCAAAGATTCCTGATGACTACATATGAGGCCATAAATAATACGTATTCAAGTACAAACAAAAGTGCAGGTTGCAAAGAGGGGATAAAAAGGTGATGGTCAGGGTGGAAACGTGGTTCATCTCTCTAAAGATATCGGGGATAATAAGAACAGAGAAAGACACCTGTAAGTCGTAACTACAAGTGCCTTCTCACGAACTCAGTCGCATGTGTGCTGGTGCAAGTTGTCCAGACGTGTCCAGCGCACATGCACCTTTCCGAGTCGCTTGTAGTATCTCTCAGGCGGTCTCGGCTGTCAATTCAAACAATACAGAAGGAGCCGACCGTGAAAACAAAACCTGTTTCAAAGAAGCGCATCTGGTACCACTATCCCTATGTGATGCCTGCTTCCGTGCTCTCCGCTGAACCAACTCATGTGCAGGATCACTCCAGTTTACGCGACGTTGCCAGCACCGATGGAACCTGCTACCTGAAGGTAACGCGCTCATTTGATGATGGAACCTACCTCGCTCGTGTTGCGGCACATCCTGATCGCATTCTTACCGATGGCTACACACTTGTTCTCAGCGATGCTCAACTCACTCTCGCGCGTCCGTATGACTGCCGCGTCATGCAGCAATCAGCCTAGATCACTTCTCGGAAGTGGCAGCACCAGGAAGGTCGCCACTTCCGAGGATTTCAAGAAGGAAGGTGCGCATCGGCGATCATGAGACGACGACACGCGACGCAGCCATGAGGAGAGATGCTCGATGGTCGAAGCTACTTGGTGTCACAGTACTATGGCACGTTCAACAGGTGTGCGTGCAATGCTCACGAGGCGGTTCGAGTCCGACCTCGCTGAACGTTCTTCTTCCCTTGCCTACAGAGACGCTCTTAGCGTTCGTCGTGCTTTCTTTCATAATGGGTGTCCATCCAGACATAGAGGTATCCAGAGACAAAGGAGAATACTCGTGGCAACCAACAACGAGCAGCAACCGGAGACCATCCTGCATCTCTCGAAAGAAGGTGCAGACCTGGGCGAGTTTCACGGAGGACTAGAGGACTTCTTGAAGTTCGCTATGGCTCAGGGCATCGAGGAGCACCTTGAGGGAATGCATGTCGCGCGTGAAGTGAAGTATCCCGCACAACACCAGGAGGACAATCAGCATGGACAGTAACGAGACTCAACGCGTCTTGCTCTCAGAGCAGTTTATCGACGACCTGTTTTACACCGCCAACATCACCGTAGCGCGTACTGAAGTCGTGTTTAATAACGAGACCGTTGTCTTTGTCAAGCTTGCCAATGACGCAGCCCCGATCACGTTGTCTCTCCCTATGTCCGATATCGACACCTTTGTCACCGCCTACACTGACTACCAGCACATGCAAAAAGTTGCACCCGCGCTGCAAGATGCTGAAGCATTCCGCGCTTGGCTCGTCGAGTGTCGTGATCTGGGTCGCTCTATTGGCGGAACGTCTACCGGTGCTAGCCCTGATAATCCTCTTGCCTTGTGGCTCTCTCACCTGTACGGCAAGTCCTACTACGCGGGGTCTCTAGGCTATGGTCCTACCGATGGCGGTGGGCACGACGAGACAACCTCGTGGATGCAAGCCTTTATGGACAAGATACGTGCCGACTCAGACACGCCTGATCTTGACCCCGCCTCTGCAATAGCGGCACTTGATGCCGTTACCGCGCCGCTTGGGGACCTGGACGAACATCCCTTTTAGCCGTTTCGCGTTGGGTCTCGTCATAGCGATACTCAACGCCTACCTTCTACACAGAGAGGAGCACGCGATGCTACAACACGTTTTAGCCCATCAGGATGTCAATGCACTTTGTCAAACATGCCCACAACCGCATAAAGTGACAAACGCTCTTCAGCCACTTGGTTTTCGCCTTGGCTTCCAGATGAAGGCCGACGATCAGCAGGCATACATGCAGTTGAAACCTTTACCTGCACAGTTCCACTACGAAGGTCCTCACGGCCTCAGTGTGGTGTACCTGGCGGGTGAGGATATCAACAGCGACGATGAATACGCCTTCCCTGCACATGCATCCCGTTTCTGGCTCTACTGTGCAGGTGAGCCTGAGCACGTTTTCCAGCACACGCTTGAGACCCTTGCGACGGCCTTTTCGCTGTCCTGGGAGCCATTGACCCTTGATGTTGTCCCTCACGTCCAAGATGCCGCGTAGGAGTTGACCGCTATGAGCCATACCCGTAAGCGTCGCACCAACCAGAAGCGTACCCCGCTTCTCACCCTGTATGCCGTTCCCGTTTCACGGCGTTGTCTCGCCTGTCCCACGTACACGTCCCTGACCTGTTATGGCTGTGGAAGACCTGTCTGCACGCGGCACAATGCCACACGCGCCATTCCACGAGCCGTGCTCCTCTGCGCTGATTGTGAATATGCTGGCATGCCCATTTTGTTGTGTGCCTGCTAGTTGTTGAAAGGAAACCTTGCGTATGATGCTTCACCTGGATATTCAAACGTTGCTTCTCATCATTCTGATCTGTCTGCTGGTCGGTATTCTCATCGGGGCCAACCTGACCCGTCCACGTTACTCCTCGCACTCTCGACGGTGGGAGGAGTAACCCATGACACAGATAGTCCCGTACTCATTCACTGCTGATTTTGTGCTAAGTGTTCAGACGCAAGCCGCGCCTGGGCAGGCACAAGGCGTCTATATCGTCTTGCATCCTGAGAACATCGACGCGATAGAAGAGAAGTTTCAACAATGGTTTGAGGCAAGGCCGGAAGTCTTAATAGTCGATCTTGGCACATCAGAGATGCAAGGTATCGGCTTTATCATCCTGGAATGGATGGAATGCGCGATTGACCCGCTTTTCTTGTCAATCTTACGTACCGAAGATTTTTGCGGAGATTACTCAACGTATATTCGTACTTTGTCAGTTAGCGAAATAGGAGCATAAAGAACATTATGGGAAGAAACCAATTCGGAAACGCTATCCAGATGGGCCGTGAACAGATGGGACGTATGCATCATCGGCTCGGCTCTAGTCCACTCATCCTGTTTTTCCTGGGCGGCCTCACACTCGTGTTGTGGGCGTCAGCATCGGTTGTCCAAATTCAGACAAGCGAATACCTTGCGCTCGGCAATGCGAATCGTGTTGCTGGCGTCGCATGGCAAATCCTCATCCAGCCCTGGTTAATGATAAGCGGTCAGGCACCTATCGCACTCGTGACCAGCTGGGTCTATGCATGGGTTGTCGAGTTAATCACGCTCGTATTCGCCTTTGCGCTCAGTGTAGCTGTTGCTAAGATCGCCGTTGTCAATCCGTTCATCGCAAAATGTTTTGTTGTGGCTGGCGCGCTGCTCATTGTCCTGAATGGGTGGGCCGACTACAGTTCATCTCCAGGACAAAATCAGTTAGTGCAAATTCTTATTGCGGTTGCTATTGGCGGTATTGTCGTTGTAGGGCTACCACTCGGTATCGGCTTGATCGAAAAAGGATTCGAGGAGATTTAACACATCATGGCAACAACAGGACAAAAGTTACTTGCTGCGGGCCCAACATTAGCGGCTGCTGAAATAGGGCTTGCAATCGCTCATACTGGCTTCATTGGCGCAGTTGTAGGTGCTGCAATCGCGGCAGTTGTTTATGTTGCTGTTGAGGAAACCGTGTCGGGGGAGAATGAAAATTCTTCCCTTGACGACTCGCAAGAGACCACTAGTACAGCAGATCATCAGCCAAAAGAACCGATGACAGAGAAAACACCGTCGTTGCTCTATCGGATGCTCAATGGCAAAAGCACACGAGAAGCTCTCGCCATCAACGAGGGTAACGAAAACGACGATGTAGACACGGAACCACTTGATGAGCAGAGTGTGTTCCCACAGTACCCACACAACGAGCGTCTTTCACTCGGCTATCTCACCAAAGTAGGGACGTTGGCACGCTTTGACCCTCACATGGACATGTTGCTAGGGAAGGGCTTGATTGTCTCTGGTATTCAAGGGTCTGGAAAGTCGAATGTGGCAGCCCTGGTCCTTGAAAGTGCAGGCCGTTGTCGCATGTCCGCCGTGATGTTTGACTACAAACGCGAATATCATACCGTCGTTGCTGTCCTTCCCAATGGCATTCGAGCAGGACATGCCTCACTCAAGGAGAGTGCTGGACCTGGCTACTTTGTGTTGAACAAGGAAACGGCTCCTGAGTTCGCCCGTCTGGTGATGACTGACGGCTATCAGGCGATTGTCGATCTTCCCTCGTATGGTGAGAGCCTAGACGAGCAGGGGAAAATCATCACGGCAGTGCTCAATGCCCTCATGAGTTGGTCAAAAGCACAGGATGAAGATGGGTGCTTGCCCTGTTTGGTGATGCTGGATGAGGCCCATTGGTTCTTGCCTCAACGCGTTGAACTCGCCCCAACGCTTGAGAAGGACACCTTCAATTCCATGCAGAGCGCATTTTATGGCATCTGCAATCAAGGCCGCTCGTTTGGCTATACTATGTGTTTCTTTACCCAGCGCATCAAGAACATGCAAAAGTGGGCGATTGCCAACTGTCAAACCAAAGTGGTGATGAAGCACACAGAAAAGAACGATCTGAACGAGTGTGAGCAAGAGGTTGAGAAAGAGGTGGCAACGCGTCAGGAGATTGCCAACTTAGCAGATGGGACTGGGGTGGTCATCGGCTTTACGCATCCTGCGATGATTGTTCACTTTGACAGGCGCGAATCGAAACATGTGTCCAATACGCCAAAGATTGCGCGTTCGCACACAGCCTTTAAGCCATTGCAGGAGCAGCGCGTCATTCGACAGCAACCTGTTCTCTCAGCGTCACCGTTCTCAGATGTTCCAGAAAAAGGAGCACCAGCCCTTGTACAAAAGACTGAGGACAAAAACGGGAAAGCGATTGCGATATGGGAGTCCTTGGTAGAACGTAACGAGGCGAAGTTGAGACCGTTTGCAGAGGCGATGGAATTGAAAGAAACGAAAGCGTACGAGCTTCTTACCGAGTTAGCAGACGCAGGTCTCATTGAATGGGAACGGCGCAAAGTGAAAGCGTAGGTCTGTTTGGCCTGTTTGTTTTTCTTGTTTGTTTGGAGCATCATAGAGCAATTTGAGCGTAAAAACAGGAAAATAGCCTCCAAACAGGGAAACAAACAAGAAAAACAAACAGGCCAAACAAGAGCAGAGAGAAGGAAAGAAACCAGTGGCGCAATTCATACAGCAAACCAACAGTCCTGTCAGCGACTTCTGGCAGGAGCAGAGATACAAGCATCCCACTCTGTACGGCATCCTGAGCACTCTCTGGACGGTGATCAGTTTCTTTCTCAACGGTCACTTCATCGTCGTAGCAGGGCGTTGGCTCATTCGTGTCAGTGGCTACGTTTCAGAAACCTCGCTGCTGTTCGCGGTCCTCTGGATTACTGGTACGAGTATTGCTCCTGACCTGATCAAACTCGTCATGAGTGAGACCATGATGCAGCGCGTCCTGTGGTTTGCGCTCATTGTCCTGGCAATTATTCCCGAAATTATCCTGGCAAACGCGATTGTGAATGCCATTGGGCACTGGATCACTCTTGCACGACACCCACAAAGCGTCGTGGCGTGGACGTGGGCACTCCTCTTCACGCTTCCTACGGTCCTGTTTTTCATCCTGACGGCAATCACCTTGAACACGCTGGGCGCGCACCACGGAAATCTTGTTGCGGTCAGCACGGATACGCTGAACTGGCGCATCGATGCAGGATGGATCTATGGATTGCTGGAAATGACCCATGCGGGCGTCAAAAAGTTCATGCCTCAGCATGCACAAAGTTCCTCGGCTCCAGTGCCAGTGCTACCCACGATGCCAACCTCACAAGAAGTTGCTGACACGTTGATGCCACTGTTCATGGCACACCTGAGTGGACTCAGAGCCAGTATCGTTGCTGAAATCACGCCGTTGGTTGCGGCTCCAGCATCGGCAACGGAGCCATTTGATTATGAAACATTGGTGGTGCAGTTGGCCTCACGACTGGCTCCGACGCCAGTCAACTACCAGGAATTGGCGCATCAAATAGTACCACTTCTCGCACAGGAGCCAGTGGCACCGCTCGACTATGAGGAGGTTGCAAGAACCATTGTTCCGCTCCTCAAGCCCTCGTTTGTCGAGGTCCATCACTCCAACATTGAGGAGGTCAAGGCACTTGTCCCCCATCTGGCAGTGCCAGCACCGCCTCTGGAAACAGGGAACATCGTGGATCAGTCCTCATCAGAGGAGACGGAAGCAGAGCGTGAAGCGCGGCTAGAGGCGGCGTATCAGGCCCTTCTCACCGAGGGAAAACGCATCTCAGGTCGTGCCTTAGCAACTCGTGCCAGGTGCAACCGGAAAGCGGCAGCGGCATGGCTGGAAGTCACCTATCCAGAGATGGCAATGACCAGAGCGACAAGCCACCATCAAGACATGGAGCCATCTCTCCTGGTACCAGAGCCAGGAGGTGAAGCCATTGAAACGGTGCCAGATGGAGGCCTTGACCTCGACCAGAGCCAGGACACGGAGCCATTCATGCTGGTACCAGAACCAGCACTTGAAGGGAGGGAAATGGAGTCAGAGCCAGAACACGGAGCCACTGAAGTGGTGCCAAGTGGAGACCTCGACCTCGATCAGAGCCAGAACACGGAGCCACAGACCGACAAGCATTCAGCGTATCAACTGGTACCAGAGCAAGCAGAGGATGAGAAAGGAGTTCGATAATGCCAAGAAAACGTGTTGTATCACCTCGACCAGCGACACCCTACTACACACCGCTTGTCGGAACCGTCACCACGCACAAACACTTTGATGAAATGACGCATGAGGAGGGGCGGGTGTGGTTGCAAGGGCTACGTGAACGCTTGCAGCGCAAGATGCAGAGGGAACGCGACTACCTGGACCGACGCGCTGGGCAGGGGACGCACACCCCAACCGACGAGGCATACGAACAGGATCAAGTGTTAGAAGCTGAAATTCTGGCACTACTAGCACGTCTTGAACACGGATTGACAGAAAGTGAGCAGCAGCCATGACCATTGAGGAACAATTGCAACACTTGAAAGACATTCGCTACGTCCTTCAATCCATCAAAAAGCACGCACTCTTGCCGAACGCCCAGGACTACCGCGCCACGAACAGAGACGCGATAGAAAGTCTGCTAAGCGTTGGTATCCCGCTCGTGCAATCGCTTATAGATGAGAATGCACGCCAATCACTGTACCAGGAAGAAGTCCAGGCGTTACAGGTTGCCAAAGAGCGTGTTGCATCTGACATACCCTATGTACGTGTGGAAGAAGCACGCCTTTTCCAGTATCACGAGCATACAAAACGCTGGTATGTTGAGGTAGGAGTGATGCACTACGAGGAAGAGAAGGGAGCGGCGATAGTCTTATGTCGAGTCGCTTACTCGACTGATGGTCACCTCTCTGCAATGCGAGTAGATATTGCAGAGAAGCCAAGAGATACGGAAAGTGAGGAATAGACACAATGAACAACAACGAGTATCCATTTATGGTACGCGAATTGACTCACGGGATCGCTGGTTCCATCCTTTTCGATCAGCCTGAATGGAGGGAGACCTGTCGATGTCGCACAGTGGGGAAAGCGGAAACGGTGGCACGAGCATTGTCGCATTCTTGGCACCCCGTGCAGGTCTTGAAACTTCATGAGGACGAGCATGGACGAGGACAGTTCTTGCCGTATCTGTGGTTCCCAGATGAGGCAACATGCCAGGCGACTGAGGACCAGTACTACAAAGACCACATTGCCCAGAAAGAGGCACAGTCACAGGTGAAAGCACACAAGCAGGCAGAAAGCGAGGAGCAGGCATGAGCATAGACCCGTATCGCTCTATCCCTGATGGGCGAGAACTTGGGGTTGAGGGGGTGTCCCGCTTTGTGCAGGACAAGATCGAGCATCTGGACTCGATGCGCGAACACCATGAGGTCTATACCAATCTAGCGGAGCATGCCACCAATGATGTTCTTTGGACAATGAAGCGGTTGGTCGAGGTCTTGCCGGAAGATATTCAAGCTCAGGTGGTCACGCTGTTAGACTTGCATGCACAACTACAATTCCCATTGCTTGGGCAGAGTTTCGCGCTTCCCCTTCCCAAGAGACGCATGTATGAGGAGGTCGCCTAATGCACGAAAATACGAACCATTTTCAAGGAACAACGCTAACCCCATGCGTGGAAGCTCTCGCGGCTAGCGTTGTTGGAACAAGCACCACGCTTCTTACACGTGGAGGGATGCATTCCTATTCTATCATGAACGCATTGAGTGAGGGGGATTGTCCCCTTACACCGTCTACATGTCTGGATATTGACGCCATGCTCAGTCACACCGTCTACACTCTCGGCTATCGTACCCCTGGTGCAATGGAGAAGGTGGAGGACCTGGTAGAGCAGGGAGCCATGCTCCTCGACATTCGTACCATGCCCCGTTCTCGCTACTACTGGCGATGGAACCGCAAGCAGTTGCAGGCCCGTTTCGGTGTCCAGCACTACGATCATCTGGAACTGTTGGGCAATGTCAACTATCAGTTTCCAGACCGTCCTATGGAACTCCAAGACCCCATGAATGGCATTCTCTGGCTCCTCGTTTACCTCCAACGGCGAGATGTGGTTGTGCTGTGTGGGTGCCCTGATCCGACACGCTGTCACCGGAGCCTCGTGTGTGTCTTGCTCCACCTGCTGTTGCCAACGCTTTCCATTGTGCATCTCCTCGCTCGAACCGACGGTACCTGTGGCTGGATCGAGCAACGTGGCGGGGAGGTAGCAGCTTAATGCAATTACCAGAACAGCACAAAACGTGCCCTCGCTGTGGCTGTCACAAGGCCATCCTGATTATGGAGTTTGAGGGAACCTTGCCACAACTCGATAGCCTAGGCTATCCCCAATATCACTGTCCCAATTGTGCCAACACCTTTACCGCGCTCGATATGCCGTCCGACGAGACGACGAAGCACCAGGAGGCCGACAATGGGAACCAGTAGCATCGAGTGGACCGACGAAACGATCAATCCGGTGATTGTCTGCAATCGCGTCTCAGCTGGGTGTGATCACTGTTATGCGTTCGCGCTGCATGACAAGCGGCACGCTATCTACGTCAAAAACAATGGGCTGTGGAGTCCTAATGGACTCGCGATGCCCAAGCAATATGCCAAACCCTTTACCGAGGTACAGTTCTTTCCAGAGCGGATTGAACGTGTGCTCCATGTCAAGACGCCCAAGAAGTTTTTCCTAAATTCCATGAGTGATTTATTCCACAAGAGTATTCCTGACGACTATATCCTGTGGTGTTTCGACATCATGCGTCAAGCCCACTGGCACACGTTCCAAATTCTGACCAAACGGGTTGGGCGGTTACGCCGCCTCACTCCTCTCATTCCCTGGTCATCCAACATCTGTATTGGTGTGAGCATTGAGAATAACCCTCTGACAACACGAGCGAATGTGCTTCGTCCCATTCCCCTCTCTGTACGTATGCTCTCTCTTGAGCCATTGTTAGGACCGCTTCCCTCACTGGACTTGACAGACATTGAGTGGGTCATTATTGGAGGCGAGAGCGGGCCGAATGCACGGCCCTGTGACATTGAGTGGGTACGCGATATTCGGGATCGCTGTGTTGAGCAAGGGGTTGCGTTCTTCTTTAAACAATGGGGAGGACGTACCCCGAAAGCGAACGGGCGACTCTTGGATGGAAGGACATGGGATCAGTTTCCTGTGATGCGGGAGGTGAGCGCATGACAGCATCCATCGCCTACAAGCCAACTTCTCTTACTCCCTCTCTGCAGGATGGAACATACCTGGACATAGAAGGCGTGATCGGTGTCGGGACAGGACTCGGCTACTACCTTGACCCTGCTCACCCGATGACCCTGGACATGAAGGTCAACGGAAAAGCGGTGTCCATTCCTCATCCTGTTGATTGGAATGGAGATGCAGACAGAGACCTCTATATGCTGGTACATCTGGCAAGTGGTACCCTTTTCGGGACCTATGTCTACAGCGAGCACCACGTCAAAGCCTACTTAGAAGGCATGGCGGCACTCGCCATTGACTGGACCCTCTCAACGGAGCAGATTGTCAAGCACCCGCTCTGGCACCAGTTGTATCACCTCAATAAGCTGTGTGTTAAGCATGCAATGCAAGAGGAGCAGAACCACAACGTACAACAGACCCGAAACACCCGACGCAAGAAAGGCGGTGCTGTATGAGCATGACCTTGATTGACCTCCTCCACCGGAAAGCGACAATGCCCTTTCCCACAATTGTCTGTCTGGTTGGCTCGACGCGCTTTGTCCAAGCATACCAAGACGCGAACCTACGCGAAACACTGAGCGGAAGGATTGTGTTGACCATTGGCTGTGATACGAAGTCCGATCATGATTTGCAGCTTGGTCCCATCGACAAGACGCGACTGGATATCTTGCACCTCTGTAAAATCGAACGCGCTGATGAGGTGCTGGTCTTGAATGTAGACGGCTATATTGGTGAGTCCACCCGTCGAGAGATTGAGTATGCACGTCTGCTCGGCAAGACGCTCCGATGGTTGGAACCAGAGGTGACTGCATGACAACAAAAATGGCCTGGATGCAGCAAAAGAGAGATGTGGCACGGTGTACAACACCGTCTCACGATGCCTATAGAGCCGAGGGAAGGCATAGTAGTGTTGCACATTTCTGCAATGGCAATCTTTCACGTGGAAGGGTGAATATTGCACTAAGCTCTGCTTGGTTGCGTTTTTCCCGTCTTCTTCCCGTGTTTTACCCATGTTTCACCCATGTTTTACCCGTGTTCATATGTTATGACATTCCTACGCATTCGTCTGCATCGGTCAGCAATGCCACGTGTGGAGGTGGTGAAGTGCTGATCGAGCAGCAATGGAAGGAAGGAATGCAATGAAGAAACGTATGTTATCCCTGTGCTCTGGCATCGGGGGCATTGACTATGCATGGTCTCACTTGCTTGGGCAAGAGATTGCGGGACAAGTTGAGAATAACCCATATTGTCAGGCACTCCTCCGCAAGCAGTGGCCTGATGTCGTCAAGCGTTCGGATATTCGAGAGGTACACGGTGATGAGTTTGGAACAATCGACCTTGTGGCAGGAGGTGTTCCCTGTCAACCATTTAGCGTGTCAGGACTGCGAAGAGGCACGGACGATGACCGTCACCTCTGGCCTGCGGCTTTTGCCATTATTGAGAGATGTCAGCCCACTTGGGTACTTATCGAAAATGTTGTTGGTTTCGTCAGCCTGGCACTCGACCTCGTACAAACTGACTTGGAAAGTGCAGGTTACACCTCGCAAGCGTATGTACTTCCGGCTTGCGCCGTTGGTGCATCGCACATCCGAGAGCGCGTCTTCATCGTGGCCCACTCCACTAGCAGGAGATGGGGAACATGGGGGACCCAACTCACGAGACAGCAAGGGACGCTACTCGCTGACGGGAATGGTTTATCATGCATGGCCTACTCCCGTTGCCCTGGATGCGGGCAGTGGGCGCATCAATCGGAGTCTCAGCATCAATGCAACCGAACGTCCGACGCTCGCGATGATGGCACTCAAGGGCGCATGGCCCACGCCAACCGCCAACGACAGCAAGAATGCAACGCTCCCGCCGGGGGCAGAGCATCGGGACTCGTTACCAGGGGCACTGATGCAGGTAGAGACAGTACATATGGGCAATCTCAATCCCGAATGGGTCGAGAGTTTGATGGGCTTTCCGGTGGGCTGGACAGCCCTCGATGGCCCTCTCCCCCGAACCAACCGCAAGAGGAATGGGAGCCACCGCGTACCATCCCGCATAAACTCAAACACCGAGCGTCCCGACTCAAAGCGTTAGGCAATGCAGTGGTGCCCCAACAGGTCTATCCCATTCTCAAGGCAATTATTGATATTGAGCAGGCATACGAGGAGATGAGCGCGTGAAAAAAGCACTCGTGATTAATTGCTCTGCCCCTCATTATAACTTAGGCGCGTGTAAGCTCGCTGACTGGCTTTCTACACAGGACTACGAGGTACAGTCCGTCAACGGTGATCCAGGGCTATGGGGACTGGATGTTGACCTTGTGTGCTTGTCCGTGATTTTCTCCTGGCATGCTCCCCTTGCCTGTGAGATTGCTCGACGGATGAAGGACTTTGCTGAAGTGTGGTGTGGCGGCCCTGGCATCTTTACGCTAGCTCACTGGTGGAAACAGGAAACGGGCTTAGAGAGGGTGAAAGGGCTTGACCCGCGTTTCGACAGGCAACGAGGCACCTATAAAATGACCTTTGCCTCCCGTGGCTGTCCAGTCAATTGCTCGTTTTGTATCGTCCCTCGTTTAGAGGGAACGGCCTTCACCTTTGACCCTGAGTTTGACCCGGCGCCGGTCTTGTGTGATAACAACCTGTCCGCCTTGCCTACTGACTATCAAGAGCATATTATCCAGCGATACCAAGCGGCGCATGTTCCACTACTCGATGCCAATAGTGGCTTTGAACCCCACTACTTTGATGAGGAAACCTATCGTCGATGGAAACCAGTCTTGCGTGGTCCCTGGCGATTTGCCCTCGACGAGACTCGTGAACTGGAGGATGTCCAGCGCATGATGCAGGTGCTCAAAAGCGAGTCGGCAAGCAAGAAACGTGTCTATTGTCTGGTTGGCAATGAGCCAATCCAGACATGCTACGAACGGGCATGCAAGATTATCGAATGGGGAGGTGAGCCGTTCTGTCAATTCATCCTTCCCCTCAATTGGCTTGGTGATCCACACCACGTCAAACTCCGGTATGACTGGACCAGTTATGAGCAGGGGCGTGATTTTTGCCGCTACTTCAATCGGTTTCTGTGGCGGTCCCTCACGCTTGCGGACTACAAACCACGCAAGTACGAACGTCTCCCGTTTGCTAGTCTGTTGCAAGAGAAGGTGAGCGCATGAACGAAGCGATACGCTTGTATTGTGGCATTAACGAGCAACAGTGGAATCATCATCCCGTCGCCCCCGGCGCGTATGCCTGTGTTGCCCATGTCTATGGCAAGACGGTGCAAACGAAGCAGGTCAACCGCGTGGTGGTTCCACCAGGGACTCACGTCATTCAGGATAGTGGCGCGTTTTCGGACGGTCCAGGACAACGATTGAGCGTGGAGGAGGCACTGGACCGCCAACTCGCTCATGCCGAACGCTTTGGTTATCATGACCAGATTGAAGCCATTGCTTCCTACGATCTCTTGATTGATGAGAAGTGGGAGAATGGTGTCCGGTACAAGGCACGATGGACCGAAACGGACGCATGGGACGCCTGTACAAGCACTATTCGGGCTGCATCCTTCCTAAGCAAGAACCGACCACAAGGCATGTCTACCATCCTCTCCGCACAAGGCGTTTCCGCCAAGCAGTATCTCGCATGTGCCCAGCAGGTGGTGCCCTCATTGCAGAGAGGGGATATCTTTGGGCTTGGTGGCTGGTGCATCACAGGCAAGCTTCCCGCACAGATCATGCCTGTCTTTCGTGAGGTCATGCAAGGTGTCATTCCCTTTCTAGGGCATGAAGGGGTGAAGCGTGTGCATCTGTGGGGCGTCTGCTATACCCCTGCACTTGGGGAGTTGTTGTGGCTCTGTGACGAAGCAGGGATACAGCTTTCAACCGACAGTTCAGGACCACAAGTCCGGCCCTGTCTAGGTGAGTGGGGCTATGGCTCCTGGCGGAATACCTCCTACACCCGTCCAGAGTCGATGATACGCGGGGCAGAGCGCGCACGGCATGTTGCGTGTACACGCGACTGGTTAGCACGCTTTCGTGAACGAGAACCCAAACGCTATCGCTTCTTACCACGGACTCCTTCCTATCATATGCAGTCCTTGTGGGCAGAGAATGGAGGTCTTGCATGAACCAGGCACCCCTCATCAAGCCAATACTCAAGTATCCGGGTGCTAAATGGCGTATCGCCCCGTGGATTGTGTCCATGTTCCCGCCTCACCTGCACTACGTTGAGCCGTATGCAGGGAGCGCGGCCTGTTTCTTCACCAAGGCTCCCGCACGTCACGAAGTGCTGAACGATTTAAACGGCTCTATCTGTACGCTCTTTCGGGTGTTGCGGAATCGAGGTGAAGAACTGGCAGAGGCTATTCTGCTGACCCCTTGGTGTGAAGAGGAATACGAAAAATACGAACGTGACTGGTATCACGAAGACGAGGTAGAGCATGCACGTCGCTTTCTGGTGCGCTGCTGGCAAGCTCACGGCGGCACGATTTACCAGGTGAGCGGATGGAAACATAACGGTCTCAATGGACATGCCTATCCGGTGCGTTTGTGGCGGCAGCTTCCAGAGCGGTTACTGGCGACAGTAGACCGTTTACGTGATGCCGAGATACGGACGCAACCCGCCTTCGACCTCATCGAGTACTACAATGCCCCGGACGTGTTGCTCTACGTTGACCCACCCTATGTGCTCTCGACACGAGCACGCAAATACTACCCATTCGAGATGACCAACGAGGAACACCTCCAGCTGCTTGATGCCCTGGATGCCCATATGGGAATGGTGGTGCTCTCAGGATACGCCCATCCCTTGTATGACGAACGGCTCCAGCACTGGCAACGTCTCACACGCCCCTCTGTCGCGGAGCATGGCAAGCAGCAAACTGAAGTCCTCTGGCTCAATCCCCAGGCGTTTCAACGTCGTCAATTGTCCCTGTTTGAAGAGAAAGGAAGCGTCCATCATGGCACGAGCGCGTAGTTTTCCTTCCGACTTTTTGAAGGACCCTGACATTATCGCTCTTTCGGGGGCGGATGAGTGCCTCATCCTCATCGGGCTTATTCTCAAGGCTGACGATCATGGGCGTGGCTTTGCCCACTGCACTCTGCTTGGGCGAGAAATTCGAGGCTATGCTCCAGAGCAGATTGAAAGTGCCCTGCACGCACTAGAAGCGTTAGAACTGGTCACGCTCTACGAGGTTGGGCGTCACCGCTACTACAGTTTGCCACGCTGGAATGAGTGGCAGAAATTGCGTGAGCCAGCCAAGTCGAAGTTTCCCGCTCCACCTGACGCACACGAGGAGAGGTCAGAAGAAGAGCAACAGGTTTCCCCACTATCCTCAAAAAAAGGGGAAGAAACTTTGAGAAACTTTCAGGAAGTGCAAAAACCCGCTTCTGAAGATGAAGAGGAAAAGGAAGGTGAAAGAGAAGAGGAAGGTGAAGGGAAAACGCCAAAGGTGATTGCCTTTCCCGTTGCTCACACAAACAGCACCATCGACACCGACGCCGGTCCTCTGACGGACAACGAGGTGGAGCAGTCAACGCATCAGGTGGCGGCTATCCTCAAGTTACCCGTAGACAATGCACTGACGCGGATCGTGGAGGACTACGTTCGTGATCCCGTGCTCAACTTTTACGGTGAAGCGGACGCGGCACGCGAATGGATTGAGGACACCAAACGCAATACCACCCGCAAGCGCATGAGTCCCGCCTGGTTTCGCACCTGGCTCAAACGCGAACACGATCAAGCCCTCACGCGACAGGCACAACGCGCATCCTTGCCTGTTGCAGCAACAGGAACCGCAGGACCCAACGGCGGATCACAACGCGCTGCACCACCTGCACAGGGGGCAACGAAACCACCCAGCTTGATGAACCTTGAACAACAGTATCAGGCCGCCGCGACTGGCGCAAAAGGAGAACGCCCGTGAGTACACCTCTCAAAAATGTTTTACCCTCTAACCAGGAAGCCGAGCAAGGGGTGCTCGGAAGCCTGTTGATTGACCCGGAGGCTATTGCCCAGATTGCCGACTGGCTCACCCCAAACGACTTTTATCGGGATGCACACCAGACCATCTATCGTACTGTGCTCGCCCTCTACGAACGACGCGACCCCGGCGACTTCATCACGCTGAGTGATGAACTTGAACGCCTGGGCACCCTTGAGCAGGTGGGCGGACAAAGTGCGTTACTCTCGCTCATCAACTGTGTCCAGACGAGTGCCAACATCGAGCACTATGGGCGGATCGTCCGACAGAAAGCCATCTTCCGCCGCCTCATTCATGCATCCGGTGAGATTGCCGCTCATGCGTATCAGGAAGAGTCGGACGCTCTGGAATATGCCGAACAAACCATCTTTGCGCTTGGGCAAGAGGGCGCGGTGTCGGACTTCACATCAATGGATACGATCATCACAACCTGTTTGGAACGGCTGGACGCGGTGCATGAGCATCAGCAAGAGATTATCGGGGTGCCAACCGGCTTCCGTCCGCTCGACGTGGCTCTGGGTGGTTTGCAACAGTCCGACCTGATTATTCTCGCCGGGCGTCCTGGCACTGGCAAAACGAGCCTGGCCTTGAATATCGCTGCCAACGCCGCGTACTCGCATCGTTTGCGTATCGGGTTCTTCTCGCTGGAAATGGACAATGAGCAGCTTGGGCTACGCCTGTTATCGATGCATTCCTGTATCGACCAGCAACGCCTCAAGATGGGTTGGGTGCGTGACGAGGAGTGGGAGCGCATCATGAACTCGTCGCGTGAATTGTCCGAGGGCACGATCTGGATTGATGATACGGCAGGCACCACGCTTGCCGCCATGCGAAGTAAGGCGCGTCGTCTGCAAGTGCAATATGGCGTTGACCTGATCGTGGTGGACTACCTGCAACTGATGAAGGCGACCCTGGAAGGCAAACGCTCCGCCAATCGTGAGCAAGAGATTGCCGAGATTAGCCGAGGGCTGAAAGGCATTGCCAAAGACCTGGGTGTCCCGGTGCTGGCTCTGGCGCAACTTTCACGCGCTGTCGAGAGCCGACAATCCAAAGTGCCACAACTCTCGGATTTACGCGAAAGTGGGGCTATTGAGAATGATGCCGACGTAGTGCTTTTCATCTACCGCGAGGAACTCTACGACCCGGAGTCCGAGGCGAAAGGCACCGCCGACATCATCATCGCCAAACATCGTAACGGACCCGTTGGAACGGTACGCGTGGGCTTTGAGCCAAGCCAAACACGCTTTTTTCCCTTGGAGGTGTCACCATCGTAACCAGTATCATCCCCTCTCTATTGTCTGTTGTCTTCATCAACTCCTGAAAGGAGAACGTCTATGCCACGAAAGAGAAGAGTTTCGACAGTGACACCATTATTGCTCACCATACCAGAAGTCGCTACGATGCTGCAGGTGTGCGAAAACACGGTCTATCACCTGATCTATGACGAGGGGTTGCCCTCACTCACGCTCGGTGATAAAGAGAACGCGCCACGCCGGGTACATCCTACCTCCCTCAACGACTGGTTGAAGCGTCGGGAGGAGCAAAAGAGCGCGTAAAGCGATGATGAGTCGCTAGGTAGTTCCTTACGTGAATGCCTGGCGGCTCCATTTCAAGACTATATAGGATGAGCAGACACCCGTATGTCCAGAAAAGAGTGTATGGAAAGGGCAAGGAAGGGCGTGAAAGAGGCTCGTTGAGTCTTTTCTAGCCCTTCCTACACAGACCAGCAGAACGCGATTGTAGGAAGAAGTTTGTAGATAAAGGAGTAGATCATGGCAACAAAGCGAAAGAAAACAGGGAAACGAGCACGCGGGGAAGGCTCGGTCACACTTCGGAAAGATGGACGTTGGCAGACCTCGATGACGTTGGAAGGCCGAAAGCGCAAATACTTTTACGGCGAGAATCAGGCCGAGGCTCTCGAAAAGCTGCATCTAGCTCAAGAGCAGCAGCGCAAAGGCAAACTTGCAACAGGACGACAGCAAACGGTCGCGCAATTCCTGGAAGACTGGCTAGAGAATATGCATCGACATAACCTTCGTGAAAGTAGTTATCGAATTTACCGGAATAATCTTAGTAAGCATGCACTTCCTGCATTTGGACACCTAAAATTGCAAAAGTTGAACGCTTACGAGATTGAAACGCTCTATGCAAAGATGCAACAGAAAGGGTACAAAGCCGAAACGATTAGGTCTGTCCATAGAACACTTCGCAAAGCATTTGGTGATGCAGTACGATGGAAACGTCTATCACACAATCCATCAGATGATGTCAAACAACCAGGAGCGGAAGAATTTGAGGCACAAACGCTTACTCATGAGCAAGCCAAACAGTTGATCATTGCAGCTAAAGGAACAGCCTTGGAAGCATTAATCCCTTTGGCTCTTACTACAGCCATGAGAAGAGGCGAATTCGTTGGACTAAAATGGCAAGATATAAATTTTGAGGAGAAAACTTTGTATGTTCGACGAACAGTATCACAAGTGAAAGGAAAGGGATTAGTTGCTTCCGAGCCGAAAACAGCAAAAAGTAAAAGTAAGCTCATGCTACCTCAGTTTGTTGTGGATGCGTTACTTTTACAACGTGAACGCCAAATACAAATGCGGTTAGATGCAGGTGATAAGTGGCAGGAAAACGATTTAGTGTTCAGCAACATGCATGGAACGTTCATGGCTCGTCAGGATTATCTCTATGTGAGATTTAAGAAACTGCTTGCTAAAGCGGGTTTACCTGATATGCGTTTTCACGATCTCAGGCATAGTGCTGCAACAATTTTACTTGTGATGGGAGTGCATCCCAAACAGGTACAGGAAATTCTTCGGCATAGCAATATATCCATCACGATGAACCGATACGCTCATATAATTCCATCAATGCAACACAAGCTAATGGACGATTTAGACACCCTCTTCAAAAGTGAATGAGGACAATTCTGTAGCAATTGTAGGGCGTATGATGTCAAATCTGATGTCAATCGCCCTCTCTCTTTACAGAAAATATGAAGTAGACGTAGGTAAGAAGCGGATTGAGACGATTTTTTTAATATGAATACATCTGCACCATCCAGGTGTGGCAAGCTGTATAAGAAATATCTCTCACAGAAGTGCATGTATCACAGTTCCATCGTGTAGCGAACCGGGTTATTGGATTCAATGAGGACTACCACGTTGTCTCCAATTCGTTGCTTCGGACGAAATTCTTGTGGACCACTACTAAAGATATAGGATTGTTGAGTTGTTTCGTCCACCCATGCCGCTTTTATTATCCAGCCTTCGCGCCACGTTTTTTCTTCTAGCGCCACTTGCATGACCGTCGCAGGTACACATCCTGCACAGTTCTGTAACCTGTTCGCTTTCCGTCTGTAGGAGTGCATGACGCGCCCAACATAGAAACCAAAAGCAGGCATTGTACTTGCCAGCAGTACAAGAAGTGCTGTTGGCAGACTAAAACAAATATTGGAGAAAGCCATAGATATCCTTTCTAACAACGATTACTTTTCTAAAAAAGATGGAGTGCTAACGAGTACGATGTGGAACGTAAATTTGACAACAGTTAGACCTGCCGACCATTATTTTTTAACGGGGGATCGTCTCCTAAAAAATGTGTCATGCGCGCTCTCATTCTTTCCATATGTCGCGCCTCCATGAGCGTCGTCACCTCTGCACGGAGCCGCTTGTTTTCTTGCTCTAATTGTGCCGTTCGCATCAAACGTGTCAGCAATAGGTTGAGTGAATTTCCTATACGCCAGAGCATATTATCCTGGCTCATCTGCGCACGAACAGTTCGATCTCCGTTTGCAGCCTGCACCAGTATCTGTGAAAGATGATGTACTCCTGCATCGAGATGTTGTTGACGCTCGGCCTCACGACGCTGAAGTTCTGCTTCTCGCTGCTGCATTTCAGCAATCTCTTCGGCACGGTCCGCTCTTGCAAGGGCGACGAGCGCATTGCGCACCCAGATAAAGGCAACCACCGCTACTACAATTTGCAAAGCTATTGGCTGCGCGACAGCGTTAAAGCCCATATCAGAAGTCAGCATCATATGTAATTCAGGTGTTCTTGGCTGAAAGGCAAGGTCAGCAACAATGAACGCAATGTTACTAAGAGCAACAGGAAAAACGCTGATGGGAGGAAGCAAAGAGACTGCAATGAGTTCTGATACAATAAGCACATCAAATGTTGGCAGATCACTTACACTCAATCCCATTGGTGTTGTGAGCAGCATGAGACCACAGCCCAAGTCTACAACTGCGATAAGTAGGATGCTTACAACCGTGACTTTACCCATTTGATTAAACAACAATGCAACCCCGCATAAAGTTAGACCCAGGACAACGGTTCCGACTGAGGCGGGACTCTTCATCATTATAGCGCCGGGCAAATCAATCAGTTGAAATAGAGCAATAACGAAAAGAATGATGTTCACCGTCTGCCTACGATGTACCTGTTCGCGTAGTGCGCCATAGACATTTCGCGCCTTTATCGCTGTGGTTTGTGCTCGGGTAGAGCGTGCAGCACGATCTGTAAGTGGTTGCATTGCCATAATCTTTCTCTCTTTCCGTATGATATAAGACAAGAATTCTGTAGGCATGTTTTTGTGGAAGTTTCTCCAAGCACATCATGTATGTTCTCATGAAGAATGTCTATTTTCTCCACGAGAACACCTATACCAAGTTATTTCCCGCCAGTAATATACGAGAGCGCTTTTGCCCAGGAGATAAAATAGTATCTGCCCTAGTTTAACTACACAAGCCAGCGTCAACATATTATAGAACGAACACTAAGAAAGGGTAGTATTTTTGTTGAAAAATAGGTACTTTTAGGTACTTCAGTTAAGGAAAATATACTTTGAGTATTTTTATAAAGCTCATCTTCTATAAATAAGCTGTACTTTTTTCTAAAATAGTAGCCCTTGTAGGCCATATATCGAACTTTCCCGATAAAGATACGTATTTATGCATAGACTAGTAGAAAATGTGGTGAGATAATGTAGTAGATGGGGAACGCTGTCAACGGGAACAAGGCTATCTACATTCTCTACCGTAGAGTGGAAAAAACATGTATTGTCAACGTTGTGGAACGCTCAATCAAGCTAATGTTGTTGTATGTTTCTCTTGTCTTTATCTTCTAAAAATACCGGAACCTCCTGAAATATCTTCTACCGTTGCACACCTGGTTGTCGCAACCTCCAACGCGCTTCTCCAGGATCGCTATCGTCTTCTTTCGCGCCTCGGTCAAGGTGGTTTTGGTTCTGTCTTTAAAGCACAGGATACTCTCTTTCAAAACAACATTGTTGCCATAAAAGAGATTAACCTGACTGGTTTACAACAACAGGAAATACTTGATGCTACAGCATCGTTTAATCGCGAAGTACAAGTGCTTTCTGATCTACGTCATCCAGGCCTACCAAATCAGTCATCCTCAAGTTGCCTCACTTGACTTGTTAGATCGCTTGCTTATGCAAATGGTCAATTTAGACCCCGACAAACGCCCCGGCAGCATGGCCCTTGTGAAACAACAATTGGAGTATATCGCTGAGCAGTGCGTGATATGATCTAAGAGCTTGATGTATCATGCACTTATAAAAGGACATAGCACAACATAAAGGACACACAAGCCATGAATTTTGACCTCAACGACGAGCAATCAGATATACGCGACATGGTACGCCGTTTCACAGAACAAGAAATCACACCGTATGCAGAGGGGTGGGATGAAACACACTTCTTTCCACGCGCGGTATACATGAAGATGGCAGAGTTAGGTTTGATGGGCATGACCACGCCAGAAGAATACGGTGGGACGATGCTCAGCCGTCTTATGGGTGCCATTGTTTATGAAGAACTAGCAAAGGGTGAAATGGCAACAGCCGTAGGGCTCTCCGTTCACAATATGGTTACAGGGTCGCTAGCTCGCTTTGGTAACGATGAGCAACGCCAGAAATGGGTAGCACGTTTGGCAACAGGTGAACTCTTAGGAGCTTTTTCGTTAAGTGAGTCAGCATCCGGTTCAGATGCCGCAAGTCTACAATGTCGAGCAGAGCGCGATAGTGACTATTATGTCCTCAATGGCTCAAAGCTCTGGGTCACCAATGGTGGTGAGGCTGATCTCTATCTACTCATGGTGCGTACAAAGCAGGAAAAGGGTTCGTCCGGTATCACCTGCATAGTCACAGAGAAAGGCACTCCTGGCTTTTCCTTTGGCAAGACCGAGCGTAAAATGGGCCTGCATTCATCCCCTACACGTGAACTGCTCTTTGAGGATTGCAGAATTCCCGTTGCCAACCGTGTTGGTGAAGAAGGACAAGGTTTCAAAATCGCGCTAGCCTCGCTTGACAGCGGACGCCTCAACATTGCTGCGGTTGCAGTTGGAGTTGCACAAGCAGCATTCGACATCGCTCGTAACTATGCACGTGAACGGAAACAATTTGGCAAGCCGATAGCCACCTTTCAAGGTATTCAATTTATGCTCGCAGATATGGCAATGAAGATCGAGGCATCGCGCCTCCTCGTCTACGAAGCCGCCCACAAACTCGACACGGGTCAAGGCGCGGGCATGCACGCATCAATGGCAAAATGTTTTGCCACCGATGCAGCGATGGAGATCACCACCAACGCTGTACAAGTCCTCGGCGGTGCTGGCTACGTTCGTGACTACCCTGCTGAACGTTACATGCGCGACATCAAAGTCTCACAAATCTTCGAGGGGACAAACCAGATACAAAGAGTCGTGATTGCGAGAGCGTTGTTGAGCGATATAAGGTAAGGGCGACATTACAGGGGCAAGCCCAGTAAGTCCAACTAACCCTAAAGAATGGCTCTATGAGCGGCATAACAGGGCTTGCCCATTGAGTCCAACGAATTTCTACGAGAGTCTGGAAAGCGGGGTGGGGGCATGACAGGGACAAGCCCTGTCACTCCTGTACACGAGAGGCCACGGCGTGGCTTGCCACGCGTCCGTCTCAAGGAGTGACAGGGCTTGTCCTTGTCATGTCGCCCCCAGAGTCATTTCATGGGTGAGTTGGAGTCTATGGGGCAAGCCCTGTCATGCCCCCAACCCACTCTACAAGCCATTATTAAGAGTGTTAAAAGCCACAATCATCACAAACACAGCGCAGTTGCAAGAGTGATGTCTTCGCAACTGCGCTGTGTTTGTGAATATGAATACTACCTGACAGGAGTGCCAGCGAATTCACGGACAAGATTGTTAAACTGAGCAGCCTGTTCGTCCTGAACTTGGAAACTGCTCTTGTCGATGATACGTGTCTCAATGCGAGGGTTGACACGCTTGAAGGCTTCGGAAGACTCTGAGGGTGTCAGAAGTGCTTCACGGCCCCACACAGCAACAACGGACATTTGGAGACGGGCCAGTTCTTCGTGTACATCTAGTGTCAGGAAGTTGCCAACGAACGAAGCAGCGGCGTAACGGCTATTTGACTGGTGCGCGGTAGTGAAGATGTACTCGACTAGTTCGTCGGTGATGAGACCAGGGTTGTAAAAACCTTGACGGTCATAATAACCACGAATAGCCTGACGTGAGGTCAGCAAGTTGTAGACAAATTCACCAATTACAGGCGTGCGTAGCAAGCCCTTCCACACGGAACTTAGAGGTCCTGGCAGCGACTCTTGCAAAATGGCTGGATTGGGTGCGACGAGGATGAGACGCTCGAACAATTGAGGCTTGCGGAAGGCAGTGGCGATAACATACGCACATGTAAGACCATGTGCCACAACAGTTGCAGGCTTATTGATTACTTCCTTGATGAAATCACCAATCAAGTCGGTAAAGGTTTCGGCAGTATAGTCAATTGCTGGGCGGTCAGAGAGACCAAAGCCAAGCAGGTCAATCACATAGACACGGAACTGTTCGGCAAGTGTATCAACATTCTTGCGCCACTCGTAAGATGATGCACCTGGACCAAAGCCGTGAATGAGCAGGAGTGGCTTAGCATCACGTGAACCCTTCACCTCATAGAACATGTCACCATATTTCCAGGGATAGCGACGCTCCTCACCTCGAAGGACAGTATCAAGTTCGCCAGCCATTGACTGTGTTACTTTATTGTAAATAGCAAGTGCGCCAACAGCACCACCAATTACAGCACTGGTTGTAAGCAAGTTTTTAGTAAATCCCATTTTTTATCGCTCCTACATTATGTTGTATATTGCCACATAGAACTTCGATGGGGCTATCTTTAGTATAACCCGTATAGTATTATCCTATAGAAATGCTACAGTATAACAGATATCTATCCTTAACAAAGAGCGAGGACAGGTACAAGCGGTAATATAACATGTACTTTTGGGAAGTGCAAATAACATGCAATGAGTCATGTCTAGCCCTTCGTGATATAGTACAGAAGTAGTGTACGCTAGCATACAAATTTTTCTATGGACAAAGGAATCATGCAAATTTTTTCAGATCACATCGTAATCTCCGACGAGGTGCAGACAGCCCTACACAAACAAAGACCAGTTGTTGCACTTGAGTCTACAGTTATTGCGCATGGCCTACCGTATCCCCATAATGTCACAGTAGCACAAGCAATGGAGGCGATAATTCGCTTAGAGGATGTGCTACCAGCAACTATTGGAATTGTCAATGGGAAAATTGTTATTGGTCTTGCACAGGATGAAATCACGAGATTGGGTACAGCTCCCTTCGTACAGAAGGTGAGCCGACGTGATCTTGCAGTAACGCTGGCAACGCGCCAACTGGGGGCAACCACGGTTGCAGGCACGATGCTTTGCGCGAGTATGGTGGGTATTCGTTTCTTTGCTACTGGCGGTATTGGTGGCGTTCATCGTGGCGCAGAAACCAGTATGGACATCTCAGCCGATCTAATCGAGTTGAGCAACACACCTGTACTGGTGGCCTGTGCTGGCGCAAAATCCATTCTTGACCTCGACTTAACACTTGAATATTTAGAGACACACGGTGTACCCGTTCTTGGCTGGCAGACCGACGAGTTACCCGCCTTTTATGTACGTCATAGTGGACGTCGCTTAGCTCATCGTGTTGACAACGTAGCCATTATAGCGGAGACTGCACGTATTCAGTGGGAATGCGGTTTGAACGGTATCGTGGTAGGTTGTCCCATTCCTGAACAGTATGCAATGGACCCAACGTTGTTAGAACATGCTACAGCGGAGGCGCTACAACTAGCACAAACACAAGGTGTCCGTGGCGCAGCAACCACACCCTTTATTCTCTCACACGTGGCAAAAGTGACAGCAGGTGAAAGCGTTGAAGCCAACAAAGCACTGCTACTCAACAATGCAAGGTGGACGGCTCGTTTTGCTAAAGCGTATTACGATTCCTCAGAGGAACATATTGATTTCTTGAGGAAGTAGGACTACAATACACATATACATTCTATTGACAAGCGCCTTGACGCTTCAATTTCTCAACTCCTCGAAAGGAGCTTCATTATAGTGAATAATCCACTAGAAATACGCAAGGTCGTCGGCAGTGTTCTTCTCACGCTTATCTATGTCTGCTGCTTCTTATTTATTAAATCCTCGTTGGTCATAGACTGGGTAGGTGATGGCAGCGTCACAACAAGCCTTATCCTTCTGGTAGCAGTTATCGGCCTTCTTGTCCTCGTGCTCTACCATATTCTCTATCGTGCTAGTCCAGAAACAACGAAGTTGAGTCTGACAGCATCACTCACGCTTATATGGCTCACGCTCATCATTTTCTATCCATTCCAGCCATTACAGGCAGGGCAGAATGATGGTGCAGTTGGCTTCTTCGCCCTCATTGGTGGTCTTGCTGTCTGTGTTCTCTGGGTTCGCTTCTTTTCCGACGAGATCATTGCATAACACAAAAAATACCTGAGTGCCAATCGTGTACGATTGGCACTCAGGTATTTTTTGTGCGTTCTCAATGCCTAAAGTGCCTCTGGCCTGTGAAGATCATGGCAATTGCATAGTGATTTGCCATACGAATCGTCTCCTCGTCACGAACAGACCCTCCTGGCTGAATGATGGCCGTCACACCAGCTTTCGCAGCTGCTTCGACGCCATCGGCGAAGGGAAAGAAGGCATCAGAAGCAAGAACTGAGCCACGAGCACGATCTACGGCCTTCTCGACTGCTATTTGTACACTCGTGATGCGGTTCATCTGTCCCGCTCCCACGCCGACAAGCGCTAGCTTATGTGCTAGCACGATGGCGTTTGACTTAACATGGCGCACAGCCTTCCACGCGAACATCAAGTCTGTTACCTCGTCCAACGTTGGCTCTCGCTCGGTTACGACATTGTAGGCTATGTCACGCTCTCCTACGGCATCAGGCGTCTGTAGCAAAAGTCCACCACTTACAGAGCGTACATCCAGCTTACCTACTCCTGGTCCCAGCGGTTCAACGGGACGATGCGTTGCCAACAAGCGAATATTTTTCTTCTGACGCAACAATTCAAGCGCATCTGGCGTAAACTCTGGCGCAATAACAGCCTCATAGAATAATTGACTGATCTCCTGCGCTGTTGCTTCGTCAATGGGTCGATTGCTACCAACAATACCACCATAGGCCGAAACTGGATCGCCTGCATGTGCCTTTTTGTATGCCTCGACAAGAGTCTCGTCACATGCCAAGCCACTTGGGTTAGTATGCTTGATAATTGCGATAGTTGGAGCAGTAAAGCTTTGTACAGCAGCTAAGGCACCATCCAGATCAAGCAAGTTGTTGAATGACAACTCTTTGCCGTGTAACACTTCAGCTTCCGCCACTGTTGCCGACGTTGCGTCGTTACCACGCATTCCTGACCAGCGGTAAAAAGCCGCCTGCTGATGAGGATTTTCCCCGTAGCGCAATGGTTGAACAAGCTCAAGAGGAAGTGTCACTGTTTGTGGAAAGCTCTCATTGGTGGAGGAACGCAGGTATTCAGCAATGGTGGTGTCGTAGCTCGCGGTCTGTTGCAGAGCAATAGCAGCAAGACGGCGACGTGTCATAAGACTAACTTCACCTTGTTCGCGCCACTCTTGCATAACAGGAGCATAATCTTCTGGACGTGTCAGGATAAGTACGTCTTGAAAATTTTTTGCGGCGGCGCGTGTCAATGTTACGCCGCCAATGTCGATGTTCTCTAATGCGTCTAGTAATGTTACGTCTGGTTGTGCAACGGTTTTGGCAAAGGGATATAGATTTGACACTACAATATCAATCGGAGCCATGTTGTGCGTCCGCAACTCCTCTTCATGCGCGGGAAGATTCCGACGCGCAAGAATGCCGCCAAGAATAGCGGGATGCAGTGTCTTGACACGTCCATCGAGTATCTCAGGAAAATGCGTCAAGGCACTGACTGACTCTGCCTCGATGCCGCAGACCTGTAGTGCTTTCAGTGTTCCACTCGTTGCGAAAATAGTTACGTCATGGCTGCGTAGCTCTTGCGCTAACTCGATGAGACCATTCCGATTGTCAACACTTATAATTGCTCGCATATATCATCCTTCAGAGTATTTGGGAAAACACTTGTCCTTGCCAACAGTATACGACATGACGGTTGAGAAGCCTCAACTGAATAGTGGTGCTTTCGTACTAGTTTAACGTGATGTATGTACGACGTAATTGGGGGTCTCCTGGAGTGCTTGAGACATAAATGCCCCATATATTTGGTGAAATAAGCGGAATGGATATTAGACATGACAGGGACAAACCTATCGCATCCAACTAATTCATGAAGCCAATGACATGACAGGGGCAAGCCCTGTCACTCCAACTCACTCACCAACTGGCTCTGGGGGTGGCATGACAGGGACAAGCCCTGTCACTCCTCTCCACGAGAGGCCACGGCGTGGCTTGCCACGCATCCGTCTCTCGGAGTGACAGGGCTTGTCCCTGTCATGCTCCCCACCCGCTCTGCAGGCTCTCGTATGAGTTAGTTGAAGTCACTGGGCTTGCCCCTGTCATGTCTTGTATCAATTGACAACGACGACTTACTGACCAGCGACAGCAGTCTGCTCTGCCTCAAAGCTTGCAAGAATTTCTGCGATTGAGGGACGATTGGGGAACTCCGTGACAATACTAACATCGCGGCGTTTGCGCGAGTCATGTCCAAACTTGACATAGCCATCGATCAAGGCAAAGAGCGTATGATCGCGGCCTACACCGACCTTTACACCTGGCTTGATCTTTGTACCACGCTGACGCACGATGATACTGCCTGCGGAGACAAGTTCACCATCATATTTTTTTACACCAAGCATCTTTGGATTGCTATCTCGTCCATTACGAGAGCTACCCATACCTTTTTTATGTGCCATAACGTTTTATACCTCTGTATGCTTTCAGTACCCTCGCCCGACGAGATACGACGGCGGCACGCCCTCGCTCGCTCTCGGCTTCGGAAGCCTATTCTACAGGTGCGATGCTATCAGCATTTGCGCTCGTTGCAACGCCCTCATCCTCTGCAACAACCTTCGTCTTAGGAGCCTCGCCCGTTATCAGGCTCTTTCCGTCAGCTACAATGTCGTCAATGCTCAGAACAGTCAATTCCTGACGATGGCCCTTACGATGACGGATACGCTTCTTTGGTTTGTATCGGAAAACGATCAATTTTTCTCCGCGAGCCTGTTTTACCGCAGTTGCCACAACCGATGCATTCGCGACAAATGGTGTTCCCACCATCGCACGTTCGGCATCAGAAATCAACAACACTTCGTCGAACAAGACCTGTGCTCCGTCCTCAACATGCAGTCGATTGACTTCAAGCGTCTGACCCACAGAAACTTTGTATTGTCTTCCACCACTTTTAATTACCGCAAACATGAATTCTCTCCTTATATTTTCAGCCCCACTCCCCTCGCATTGCATCAGGGGATACGTGGGAGGCATAGGTGGAGAGCCATCCATCACAGTTCCATTTCCTAGATGCGTATCTCAAACATCAATTCCGTCTTTACAATAGACGAATTGAACCGAGTTTTGTGCTTCGCCTCGTGGCGTAAAGGGGTTTGCCTACGCGAGCATGTAACAGCCGTAGGCATACGGTAGCCACAGTATGATAGCAGGATAGAAGGCACGTGTCAAGCACAAGATGACGCCTCTACAACTGCATTCTCAGCATTGTGAGCGAGTGAGCGGGAAAGTCATATTGCAGGTCCTCGCCCGTTATTTCAAGTTTTTTCTCTTGTATTTTTACAGCGTGTGGAGACTCAAAGGAATTGACGACCGTTGGGTCGGTGCCGTTTACCTCGTATACCTCAATGACGTTTGGAAGAGATGTATCTGTTAGATGAATAGTGCTTGTATGCGAACGTTCTAAGTCACAATTGATGACGGCAAGCGTAACTGTGTGTGAAGTATTGTTGTAGGATGCGGCTGCATCGAGAAATTTGAATGGTCCTAAGTCTACAATGCGGTGTTCTCGATGAGAGGGAAATTTCTCTACTAACAGGTCGTATGCCTCACTATCAACATGGATATCGAGTGCGCTACCTTGCATATATGTTGCGTAGAGTTGTAAGGGACCATAAATGGTTTGGAGAAAAAGGCCGTCTTTGTTGGTAACAATGGGTGCGATGACGTTTACCATTTGTGCGAGGTTTGCCATCTTCACAGTACGACAATGACGGATGAAAATGTTCAGGTAGGTCGCGACTGCTAGCGCGTCCGCGAGGTTATAGCGCTCCTCTAGCTGATAAGGTGTATTTGGTTGTGCTTCTTCGCGAAACCAGATGTTCCATTCGTCGTACACAACATGTATTGGATGCTGGATTCTTTGTTGGTAACGCACGCGATCAATAGTGGCACGACAGTTACGTAATGCCCGATCAGACTGATGAGCGGAGAGCACATTGCTATAGTAGTCATCGCTACCTGTATAGATGTGGATGCTATGGAAGTCAACGAGCCGTGCTAATTCCTCGATGACAATACGATCCCAGTCTTGCAATCCATCAAGGCCACAACTGACCAGTTGAATGTCGGGATCAGTCCACTTCATCACCTTGGCAAACTCTCTCGCTTTTTTGACATAATCCTCTACAGAAAGCGAACCGATTTGCCAAGTGCCGTACATTTCGTTGCCCAGACCCCAGTATTTCACTCTGTATGGTTCTTCATGACCATGCGAACGGCGCAGATTAGCCCAATAGGTGTTCCCTGTTCCATTACAGTACTCTACCCAGGACTGCGCCTCATCCATTGTACCGTTGCCCATGTTCACACAAATATACGGTTCAACGCCAAGTAGCTCACAGTAGTGCAAGAACTCGTTGGTGCCAAAGCGATTAGATTCCTCGACACGCCACGCAAGTTCCATACGACGAGGTCGCTGCTCTACTGGACCAACACCATCAAGCCAGTGATAGCCACTCACAAAGTTTCCACCAGGCCAGCGCAACACGGGCATATTTAATGCCCGTAAAGCTTCCATAACATCACGTCTAAAGCCGTGCTCATCACTGAGAGGAGAATGCTCATCAAAAACTCCACCATAGATGCAGCGACCAAGGTGCTCAATGAAGCCTCCATAAATACGGGGGTCAATAGAACCAAGCTGACGTTCTACGTCGATTTTTATCTTGGCCATACGTCTTCTTCACTCCTGTCATTTTTATGCGAACCACTAGCTTTATAACGTTGTAAAAACTATAACATGAGCATTTAAAATTTGTCAATGTTCGGCACGAGAGGGGCCTGAATAGTTTTTTATACCGGCTAGCCAGCAGTGCTTTCGCGTATGACGAGTTGAAATGGCACCTCAACATGCTCAGGTTCAACTGTACGTGTGCCGTTTATGCGCCCAAGCAGAAATGAGACGGCCAGTTCCCCAATCATCTTCTTATCTGGTGCAATAGTGGTCAAAGGAGGAGTGGCAAAACGACCTTCTTCAATATCGTCAAAACCAACAACGGCTACATCATCAGGAACACGATAACCAGCTTTGTGAAGTACGTGTATGGCACCAAGTGCCATGAGATCGTTAAAGCAGAAAACAGCATCGGGGGGTTGGTCCAACGCAAGCAGCTGATGCATTGCCTCAGCCCCCCCTTCTCTCTTGTAGAACATCACACGTACAGTATGAGGCTCGCTGACGGCATGAGTAGGTTTCATCGAAATGACTAAACTTGGATCAATAGGTAATCCTTTCTGA
>JAABUQ010002444.1_pt1 | contig 36782 bp, 54 predicted proteins | sample 5560001 | NCBI WGS metagenome assembly JAABUQ01 (sample SAMN10711888, study PRJNA513371) | rock metagenome | isolation source: Antarctica rocks | place: Antarctica: Victoria Land, Finger Mt nord | collected 2015-12-18 | reverse complement strand
TCTTTGTTTATCGCAAAAAAATATAATTGCTTAAAGATCTTAAATCGAAAAGTATAAAGGTCTTAATTATACTTTATACTTAGATTCGAATTGATGTACTCGTTTGAATTATCAAGACGTAAAAAGAAGTTGGACGCAAGTCGTAATAGAATTGCAAATCACTATCGAAACTCTAAGTTTTATGTATAATAAAATGATGCAAATTAAATCGATCAAGATTCTTGTAATGACTCGATTCTTGTCGAACGAGCTATGTCGTAATCTTCTCGACTAGAGATTAGAAAATCAATGAGAATGCATAATTGATTAGAAAAGATATCGAATAATGAAGACTTATAAAATTTCTCTTTGTCAACTTTATCGAAGTGTGCTTTGTAGAAACAACTATAAGCGTCAAGTTGCTTCTCTAATATTAACATTGTGTTTTAATTTGCACGAAGAACAAAGTAGTGATATGAAAAACAATGCAAGACGATTTGTTGTGTGATGAAGAAGTTGAATGATCTAAAAATGCGCCAAGTCAAGTATAAAGAATCACGCGTCTAGAAGCATTAGCCAAATTAGTCGACACTACTTTGTGAATAAAAGTTAGAATTGTAGACGAATCTCAATTCGCTAATATCTTAATATAAACTCTTTAACGAACGATACAAACATATTTATTATAATTTTTTAAAATGATCTTTGTTAAATCTTTTATATAGTAATGATCTTTAACAATTATTGCTTCAAGAATAATTATAAAAATAGTTTAGATTTTAATGCTTTTTTGAACGACATAACATTATCACAATTCGACAACTTAGATTTTCTTGATCTTAAGATAGCTTGCTTTTGTTTGTTATAAGCAATATTAATAGACTTCTTAATAACGTTATTATTGCTAGACTTATATTAATCGAACGTAATATCGAAATAACGTTTAATCAAGTTGTTAAGTTCAATTATCTAATAGAGCATTATAATTAATTCATTCATGCGATATATCGTAATTTAGAAACTTCTCTTGTCAATAGCATTTCAACGTCTAATAACGAATTAAATCATTCGTCACGTTCTATGCGCGATAAAACTTCAAAGAAATTCTAAGTCAATTACTATCTATTTTTAATTAATCGATCAAGAGATGTTTAGTTGAGCATAGAGTGACGTGTCGAACAACAAGTGAACTTCTAAGCATTTTGTAGCACTTCTTATTATAGTTTTCATTAAAAATTTAGAACATGTTATATTAGCATAGTTTATCTCTAGATTTATCTTATTTACTTAAAGAGAATTGCTAAATTGAAATCTTCTTAGACGCGCAATAAGACTTAAAAATTGCGATGTTAATTTTTTTGTAATCGATTCGAACGACAAGTTTTATAAAGTTGCGCCAATATACGTTTTAATTTAGTTTTATTCGAAGTTCGAAGTCTTAATGCTACGTAACGTTAGCGACATTCGTTTTGTGAAATATTATCTTAATTATCTTGATATCACAATGTCTTTATATAACAAGAATAAACACGTTCTTTTCTAGAAACAAAATTGATTTAATCTTGATAAGTTGAACTTCTATTTTCACTATAAGAAGTTAAACGATAAGCAATATATTAATTATCTCAAAATTCGCAATCGAACTCTCGAAAAAACTAATAGAGTAATGTTTCACTCTTAACTACTTACGATTTCTCGAAAGTCTTATGTCAAGATCAATAATATAATCTTGTACGACAACATAAGCAACGAGTCGTTTAAGTTTGTTTGCATAGCTATCGATGCGCACATCGACGCGCTAGTGGCGATAAAAGAAATCTAAATTAAATATCAAAATATAATGTATAATAAAAGTATATTAATTAAATGTAAGATTTCTAATAATTTCGAGATGTGTATTTAAGAGATGCGTCAAAGTAATTCAACACATAGCTAAAAAGAGTCTAGGACGCTTAAGACTTACTACAAGCTTACATCTTACAATGTTAACATAATTATTCTCGTTCTTATGAAGCAATTCTAGAGCGTTTCTACATGATCTTTTCTTTTGCTTTGCATAATTTTTTCAAACAAAATTTCTAGTTGAATTTCTCATTGATCATTGTTATGACTCTTCTTAAAGAATTATTTAAGGGTCTTAGAATTATGCATGAAGCGAGATACATGTATTGCGATGTCTTAGCAAGGAATCTTCTTGTAATGTCGTTCAATTCGTCAAAGACTATTCTTTGCGATTTTGGCAAAACAAGACACGCATCTTCTCATCGCGATACGCACATCGAGCTCATATCGACTTTGGCGCCTAAAGTAGATAGCTATACGTGGTACAATAGTAGCATAAATATTTGGGGCATAGGCTACATGTGTTGCTAAATCTTATTTCTTAAATTTGTGATCAAATATGTCGACATTCGCCCAAACGAGATCGATCATGCACATTGGGGTCATGACTCATCTTATCAAATACGAAAGTAGCGAATCAACGAAATCCTATTTTGTTGATCTTATTCGTCAAATGTTCGTTTGAACTCTTGCACATCGTTCAAGCGCTATAGAGACCTTGCAACATTCATGCATGTAGACGATCTTCGCATTCACAATTGCAAACTCGTCAAAATCACAAGAGCGATCGAGGAAATTGTTAAAGCTAAGATACGATGCTTCAAATGAAGTCAAGAACGATTTAGCATTAGGCCAAGCGAGTTCAAAGCAACAACAAAATCATAGTGGCGATACAAAGATTCTAACTCCAGGTCAACGACCATCAAGTTTTAATTATTTTGCTCAAGGAGTTAAGGCGGCCACAGTGCTTACGAAAGCCAAAGCTCAAGCAGCACACAAAGCTAGCCCGCCCTAGGCTGGCATGTGAGAGATTGAACGATGATTACACGTTACGGCACCTGCGGTAGCAATGTCTTGTTAGTCAGGAGTGTATCGCCGCGCAGTCCGAGAAGACCTTTTGACGGAAAGATGTTGGACTGGCTGCCCAGTACCAAATACTTGCCAAAACGGCAAACCGTTGAGTAACACGGGCGAGGAAACGAACCAAAAACTTGGAGACTCTAAAGAAGGCAACAACGAATCGGGGTGAGCCAGGATTGACAAAAACATATGCGCTTGTGTCGAACGAGAAGCAACATACCCACCAAAAAGGCGTTTGAGAGGAACCTCCAGTCTCAAGGAATCATCTTCCGAATGGATCTCAACTGACACTCAGCGTTGGCTCGCATTTGTATAATACGAGCTGCCACTCCTCGCCACAGACGAAAAGACCCTCAACTCAAGATCACCAAAGGCCCTATGAATCGAGCGTTATCTTTCTTCGATTTAGCATCGCCAAATTCGTCTTTCATCCAGCACCATCAAGTCCCTGAGACAACCTTCACTAGCTCCATCTCTTCAGACGCAGCCTCACAACTCCATCCACTCAAAAACCCCGACTAACGATCGTCCTTTTCTGAATCCCGCTACCATCCCCACAGGATATTCTGCTAAACCATCCACCCATCGCTTCCACCCAACCCAACCCACCCACCAGCCATTCCCCCACCTACGCCTTCTTCCTTTTCTCCTCCCACCTCCCTCTCATCATCGGCGCCATAATCCTATGCGTCACCCCCATCGGCAACCAGCCCAACACCGCCAGCTGCACCGCATGCGCCCAATACCCCACTACCACCGCCCTCCCACACCCCACCCTCGCCAAGCACGCCCTCGCCATCGTCCTCGCATCGGGCACAAACAGACTGACCTTCGCCTTATTGCCCCCGGCCCCCGTCACCTCCGCGACGGAGATACACAGTATCTCGATCCTGGCGGCGAGGTTCTCGGCGAGCATCTCCGCGCTGAGGGACGAACTCATGGCTTGGTTGCAGGCCTTGGAGCCGCCGTAGACGGTGGCGTAGGGGATGAAGGGGTGGGCCGCCGAGCCGATATTGAGGATCAGGCAGGGATGCGCGGCGGCGTCGAAGCGGGGCAGCAGGGCGCGGGTCAGCTGGGCGGGGAAGCGGGCATTGGTGTTGAGCGAGTCGTCGACCTGGTCGGCGGAGGTGGCGGTCAGGGGCTGGACGATCTGGCCGCCGGCGACGTTGTTCACCAGGACGGTGAGGTTGAGATCCGCAACGCTGGACGCGAGGGCGGCGATGTCGGCGCTCGTGGCGCTGGAGGCGTCGAGGACGGCGGTGCGGAAGCTGCGGGCGGGAAATTCTTGGCGGAGGGAGGTGGCGACGGTGGAGAGCTTGGAGGGGTTGCGGCCGTGGAGGACGATGTTGAAGCCGTGCTGGGCGAGTTCGTGGGCGAGAGATTTGCCGATGCCGTCGCTGGCGCCGGTGACGCGGGCCCAGGGGTCGGTCGCGGGGCCGTGGACGTAGCGGGGAAGGGAGGAGGGGCGGAGGTAGAGGTGGATGAAGCGGGACAGGCGGAGGAAGAGGAAGGCAAGGGTGAAGGTGCCGAGTGCGGCCATCGCTGTCTTCGAGCACCAAAACCTGAACTTTGAGGCTGCAGTCGTCAAAGAACACATGGCGGACGTATTGATTGTCCAGGTACGTCATCAAGAGGGTGTACGAGCATTACAGAATCTACGTTGACTGTTCTGCAGACTGGCGGTTACCCATCCTTCTTAGTCCGAGAATTCCTGAATCTCCTCTGTTCCCATGCCTATCTATAGTCAACACCCTTCCTGTTCATGAGCGATTACGACGTCTATGGGTTTGACGTGTACAACGTACTGAAGTATGGGTGCAAGGCGATCGCGTGGGCCTCTTCTACGATGGTCTGCCCCCGGTTGCAATGGGCTGGTCCCACGATCGCAGACCTGGAAGGACAAGTCGAAGTCTACGCACCTATGCATCGCGAAATGCTAAGGAAAGCGGATACGACGGTGACTGAGCATCGGGCTGTGGCTATGGAGCAGGAGTGGAAGGCTTCCACGCTGACGAAACTGAGGAACAAGATGAAGAGCAAGCCCCTGGCGGAAGACGCGCACACACGATACAACAATATACTCAAGTCTGGTATTCTAGACATTCGTTGTGAGCGGGAGTTTGGTGAAGAGCTGCAAGCAATGGTCGAGAACGAACAGGCAAGTCTTTCCCAGAACCGTGGCTTGCGCCTGACTGACCAGGCGCAGCAATTCTTCTTCCTCGATTTCGCTATGGTGCAACCACAGGGGTCGGAGATCTTCTCGGCTGGCAGGATACAAGAGCTAGCACCAAGGGCCAATGCCTCGGCCGTCACCGTCCCACAGCCTGCCATATCACAGAGGACCGTGAACTTCCAAACGGCAAGCCGCGAGTCGAGCGCGGAGGTGACTTCGTAGCAATTGGCAAAGGCTTGGGGGATGGCCGAGTCGAGGATGACCGAGTACTCGTAGACGAGGATGGCAATGGTGGAGGGCTTTATTGCAGCAGTAGCATTAGCGAGTACACAAACAGCGAGCATAGGCAGGAGCATAGTGAGATGCGATCGCATCGACTTGGACGTAGAGGGACGTCTCGCTGAAGCTATGCTGAATTGTCCTCATAACTGTAATTATGAATGCGACCGATCTTGCACTGTCGTTCGTATGGTTTCTATGTGAAGTAAAAGTCGCGTTGTCCAATATCCATCCTAGAATGCGCTCCGCAAAGCCATCCTTTGCCCTCGAAGCAGACTAATCACTCTGCGCCATTTTACTGTCCTGAACAACCTCCTCGACGACCTGCAGCGTAGCGAAGTCAAACATCACTGGAGCCAAGTTCTCATCCCTAGCCAGCCTCATCTTTAGACTCGTCTGCCAATTGTCTCTGCAAAGGTGATCCAGGTGCAGATCCTTCTCGTCCTACTCGGTGTTCCCGTCGATGACCTTGCGCTGGAACCCATTCAGGGATTCTCCGTCTTCCTCCTTCATATGCACATCTCCATTTACCTGCTCGGTCAAACCGTTGCGTAGCTCGGCGCCCTCATCCTTCAGACCTCCCTTCTCATCCTTCGTCTTCACAGCCACCTGCCCCGGTCCAAGCGTAGCCATGCCCATCAGTATCCCGGCCCCAAAGATCGCATCCTCTTCTGTGCCCAGGAGCGCATTCTCGTCCTCCCCCAAGTCGTTCTCGCTTGTTTCGTTCGAAGAAAGCTCCCGTTTGAGGAGCAGGTCGAAGGGGATGTAGGAATCGTCGTCGTCATCTCCGTCCTCAAGGGTTTTGCTGGTTTCTCGGGATTCGAGGTCCCAGGGATTAGGAGGCGGGGAGATGGATCGGTCAAGTCGCGGCTCAGGCTCTATAATTGATCAGTAAAGCATCACCTATCGCACCGAGTAGGAACACACCTTTCTGCGCCTCTCCTTCCATGGTCTCCGGTACCTAGGTCTCCTCACAGTCGGTATTCCTATTGTTCAACTGCTGGCGTATTGACTCGACACGGAAGGTGAGCTCTGCAACGTACTCATCGGTGTAATCGGTGTAGCTGAGATCTTCCCCTGCAAGGTTGTAGAGAGCTCGCATTTCCTGCTTCACGCTGTCGCTGAAGACTTGAGCAAATTTCGGAGCTGCACTGGGGCGGGCCAGCTGATCCCACTCAAGTAGGGTAGATGATAGCTCAGCAATAGTAGTATTGACTCTGGAGATGCTTGCTGTGATGTTGGCTGAGCGACGTCGTTTGGTTTTCAGCTCCAACGCCTTCTGGGCGGTCTCAACCAGTTCGATCTGGCTAAGCAGGTTCTTGGTGATCTCATTGTCAATAATCTCAAGATTACGGAAGCCTTTGAGTGCCTTCGCCATAGTGGGATAGTGGGTTAAGTAAGTAAAGAGCAAGACTTTAGAGATCGAGTCAATGAGGTAACGAAACAGCGTTGTGTGATATGATTCGAAGCAAAGCACAAGGAAGTCAGGCATAAGAAGTCAAAGCAATTAGAGCGTCAAAGCATAGGACTAGTGGTCTTGTAGGTGCAGGTTAGAAGATGTAAAGGTAATGGGTAGAGTAGCAGGGTGGTTGGAGGTTGTAGAGGTAGAGGGTAGAAGAGCATGGTGTTTGGAAAATGTAGACCCCTTCACCTCGGTCGCTCACCAGGCTACCTTTCACACTTCTTCCAACCTAGTCTCCTGCACAGATCTCTTCCTCTACCTCTACGAACCTGCACTTCTGGTATCAAGAGCAACGACTTCTGCATCCAAGCACGTCGCCACACTTACTGTTCTGCTCGACACTGTAGACAGAACGACTTGATCACCTCTTTACTAGACCTTGCCCATCAACCATATCTACGAACTTGCACTTCTGGCATCAAGAGCAACGACTTCTGCATCCAAGCACGTTGCCATACTTACCCGTACACACGCACTGTTCTGCTCAACACTGTAGACAGGACGACTTGATCACGTCTTTACTGGACCTTTTGCCTCAATCAGTACTACCGAGTTCGACAGCAGGACCTGTCGTAGCAGTGAGACCCACGCAAGCAGACCAGCAAGTAGCACATCTAGCAGCTGAAGGAGACCGAGCTGACGTCCCAGCAGTATCATACCCTACATCCACTCATCATCGCTATGGGCAATCGAGCGCATCGAGCAGCGGCGGGACAGACTGATGCATCGGCTTAGCAGATCGAGGGACTCGCATTCAACACAGCCGACCATGCCAGCATGTGCCTGTGCAGTTCCGCCATCAGATTATCAACGCGTACGAATCGAACTCCATCCCATACAACAAAGTCATCGACAAAGCTAACGAGGAGGACGTAGAACTATACAGAGCGAGTCTGAAGTTGACGGAGAGTGAGCGCGGTGAGCAAGAGCCTTGGACGAATAGGTTCTTGATTGTTGGTTTTGTGCCGAGACAGTTCAACAAGCAGGTTCACGGCAAAGCTACACCTGGAAAGCAAGGTTCGCCTGTTGGAACAGTGGCATCAGCAGGGATTATGAGAGAGGACTTACCGTTGCTTGCGGTGGTCAAGATTGTGGAGGAACAAACGACAAGCTTGAAGTACTGGTAAGTAACTTTCGGAGCATCTATTATCTCTTTCTGAGGTCTTCAAGAGGCGTGAAACATGTCTGAGCTGTATCCGCTCCCAAAGCATGCGCCTCTGCTCGTTGCATTGACTGAAGGAGGAATGCTGACTCCGAAACTTACTCAGGGTCCTGCTGAAGCTAGAGAATGGTCTCTGCACTCCACACACGGTCGCCTAGGTTGAAATCTTCTTCCTGAAGGACTTCAGAGAGAATGTCGGACAATTCAAGCTTCGTGGCCCAGCATGGTCGAAGCTGGTTTGCGCTGTGGTTGTCACTTCTGCGCAAACGGTCGACATCCCCTCCGCGAAGCACCAACGCCACAGACGAGCCAAGGACACCACCAAGCAGGTCCTCGAGCCTGGAATGTTTATACTCAACGAGCTTGTCGGCTTCATACTGGTCTTTGAGAAGTACAAGCAATCGTGGCATGTGCAGGAGCTTCGAAGGGTCCTTGAAGAGGCTCAGGAGGACTTGCGGTCCATGCCAATGCCTGCTTACTGGGGTCTCACAAAGTTCGCAGATCTAGGAGAGGTCGAACTGACGGAGGAGGACGCGGAGAAGGTGGTGGAAGATGTGCAGGAGCTCTGGAAGGACGTGGCCGTGACTGTCCCTGCTGTCCTCAAGCTGAAGGTAAGGAGTTTCCATTATCCCTTCCTGAGGTCGCTCCCAAAGCATGCAACTCTGCTCATTGTATTGACTGAAAGGAAGATTGCTGACTCCGAAACTTAGGAAGGTCTGGTCGTAGGACAAACTTTCCTGAGCTTTCGGTACTTGCGAGGTTTTATCGCCCAAGGCTGCTTCGCACTGACCAAAGCCGAGACCAAAGGCAAGACCCCCGATCTCGTGCAGTTGACCAAGAACACCCTCGAGAACACTGAACGCATCATGGGACCCGTTGAATCGACGCCGTCGATTGTGACCGATAACGAGGGAGCGCTGCTGGCTGCCACCGCGGCCAAGGTCATGGAGATTGCGAATGCGGGCAAGAGATTTGATCTCGGGCTCGAGCAGATCGCTGGTGATGCCGGCCTCCATGCTACCTTGATCGACATCTGGGGTAAGTAACCACTAACCCCTTTCTGAGGTCGTCAAGAGCTGTATCCGCTCCCAAAGCATACACCGTTACTCATTGCATTGACTGAAAAGAGGAATGCTGACTCCAATGTACTCAGGTAAATATGCTGGTTTGCTGTACACAGATTCTGCGAAGGTGGAATTCTTCGAGTCAATGAGATTCCTGGCGTCGGAGGTCAAGGCCCGTGGAGAGGGTCTTTACGAGATGGTGCTGGGTCTTTCAAAGGTCCTGGATGAGATGAAGTTGATCAAGGACGACTAAGTAGGCGGCTATGAAAGGTAGAGAGCAGTGTTGCTCGGGTAGTCTACAGTGGCTACAATAATGAGAAGCCTCATACATCACCTGTCGTAATAGTACTCCTAGTAGGCGCAACCATCCAGCCGTCCTCCTCATGTGACTGGTTGCCTCATTGACCAGCCCAGCCGCCAGTGGCATGCGCAATAGACTTCCTTCCTCCACAGCCATCTCTCTGCTCTATCAACACGGTAGCGTGTTTGTCTGCTTGGTATGTGACCCTGCGGGCTGGGTTATTCGCTCCACGAACGCCCGCTTCCTGGTCCTCTACACGGTCTGAGCGTCTTCCCAGTCCTGCCTTTGGCTGCAGAGACTTGTAGCTCCCAATGAGCGGCTGGCAGGATGCATCTACGCTATGACGGTTAACCTTGTGTCCTGTCCTACTCTCCACGCAGTGTATGTGTCCTTCATCCCGCTTCCTCCTGTTGCTAGAGGTAAAACTGTGGTGTTCCCTCCTACCCTGCCTCTCTTAAGGTGTATGTGCCTTCCCTCCTACTTCCTCTGCATATACCGATAGCCTTCGGGGAGGGCCGTCGTGGTAAAGCTGTAACGGGAATGCTGACCGCAGGAGGCCCCTTTCACTCCGGCCTTGCAACTCTGTATGTATCTTTCCAATCCTGCCCTGGACCGCAGCGGACACCAGGAGTCTCCTTCAAGCAGACCCTTCTAAGAGCGTGTCTGTCTTCTCTGTCCCGCTCTGTTGATAGTGTACGGGGAGGGTTGGAGAGGCGCCGGCAGGATTTAGCTGACCCAAGAGAGCAAGAAGGTCAGCGCGGACACCGAAAGGAAGCCAAGCTGTCATAGCTGAGGTCATCACTTACCATGCAAAGGTCCTCGCAGCTGCCCGGGAGGAAGGAGCCGACTGGCTGGAAGGAGCTGCTGGCTGGAAGGAGCTGCTGGCTGGAAGGAGCTGCTCGGAAAGACCTATGGCTGCGAAAAAGTGCCTCGAGAACGCCAAAGGCGTCCGGGCACCAGGATTGCGGGCCTGAGACCGAAGGAACAGAGCATGTATACCGGGACATCCACCTCAATCGTGCCCAGCGTCGCCGTCTGCCATGGAAATGTCTGTCAGCCACTTCCTCAAACCAGCGGTGTGGCACAGGAAAAGCTCCTCAGGTGGTATGAGGATGGTAAAGGCCTAGCGTAGGGAAGGCCTCTGAACCGACGAGTACGCAGGTAGGTAGGTCACTCCACCTCCAGCCTCCAGAGCCTGTCTAGATTCGTGTCCGGGCTTGCCGCGCTTGCTTATCCAGGCTTGCTTGTCCAGGCTTTTCCAGGCTCACCACAAGCTCCATCGAGACGTCTGCAAGGCTGGCTAGAGGGGAGAGCACGCAAAGAAGTCATGGGGAGACGGTCTTGGGATGCTGGAGGGTCGCTGGCAAGAGGGTCGGGACCTGGAAAGCAGGAAGGTAGCTCAGCGTAGACTCTCGTGACACTTTTGCTTGCGTCTTGTCATGGAGCTTGCCCTGCCCACTGTCATCATGTCTCTCGTTTGCTGTCTGGCTTCTTCTCTCTTGCTGCTTTGGTTTCTCTGTTGCTGCCCGAATGCGCCTGGTGCCGCGACGCGAAGGTCTGGGCGACGGCGGCAGTTCATCGACAGATATCCCGAGCCTGTTACCAGATGGCGGTATCATTGATGCGTCGTCAGAAGACGGGAGTGGGCCATTACTCGAGGGTAAAGTGGGTGACCGGCGGTGTTATTTGGAGCCAGCCAAACCGCCAAGACGTTGATTTGGTAAGCGGTGCCGCCAATCATTGCCAAACCGTCAAGTTGCCAAACCGTTGGTTTGGTGAGCGACCCCGCCAATAATTTCCCGCCAAATCGTTGTTTTAGCGACGATCAGCCGCAAACCGCCAAGTCGTCAAATCGTTGGTGGGTTGCAACATTCTCCACTGCAAATCGTCAAACCGTCAAACCGTTACATCGTTGTCCGGTCGGCGACTGATTTTCTCTCTACTGATCGTGCTACTGTTGCTCTATCGGTAAGGTTTCGCAGATGTGTGGTTTGGTCTATCCAGCTCGATTCCGCCCATCGCGCATGTTTCTCGTCGTTAGAATCAAGACAAGACGACCTCTCTCTACTACCACAACAATGTTGCTACCACTGGATACGCTTTCTGCCCCCACTTTCCGCATCAGGATCGGGCATTCCTGTGTCGATTATTCTATTAGGCCAACCTTCTGGGGGCAATTATCGCGGGCACTAATGTCTAGCCACGCCTTCCCATCCAATGCATGTCCCTTCCATGTCTCATACAATTCCCATTCCGTCGTCCCTGTCCACCATCCCAAACCATATTTCGCTATAAGAATGCCTTCTATCTCTCTGTTCCCGGCCAGATTCATGCCACCGCGGCCAATGCTCTGATCGACGCAGTCTGTAGAAGCTGCGAATCTGTCCTGCCTAGTTTGCAGATTTCCAGCATCCTCGATTGCTTCCCGAGAACTTCATAAGAGGCTTGAAAACGATCCGACGAAATTGAATAGTGCCCTGCCGCGTGATGTTCTTCCGGGATGGTGACTTCGAGGTTCGAAATCCGTGTAGGGGCCAAGAAAGAGTCCTCTTGTTGCAGAAACAATGGGTGCACTTGTTGTCTAGACCAGAGCACCATTCTAGATCGAAGAAGTCTCTTACCAGAAGACCTGCTTCTCTAGCCCGTCCCACCGGCAAGCTCCACACTGCTGGAATACATCCTTGCACCGACCGAAGACGGCATGAGCACGTGCAGAGGTTTTGATCAATCATCCCATCGGAGGCGTCCTGCGTTGGGCGCTACTGACGTAGAAGTAATAATGGGGAGAGCATGTGCCGCACCAAGAGAGGCGCGCTTATATCTATATGTCCCCGCTGCCCGCCACAGCAGGGTCTGAAACATGAGTTCTGGAATGAGGTGCATGAACTAGATTAGCGTATCGTGATGGCGGCGAGGGAAGAGGTATTCTTGGGACGGGATGGGGCGGACTGAGACTTGGTTGGGATTGGAGTCGGATGGAAGGGACTGATGCTGGGTTGAAACTTGTTTGCTGGGGAGGTCTCGATTGATTAGTATATCTGGTAGTTTGGAAGGCGGGATAAGAATAGATTCAATGATCCGGGAGTTGTTTGAAGTCAGAAAGTTGGAATGGAAAGTCGTAAGGCTTGCGCTTGTGACAAGGAGAACTTGGAATGCAAAAAGTAAGGCTTGCTATCGCTGCAAAATGGGTATCTCCCGTTGTTCAAGCGCTCAAACATAATAATGCAATGTTTTCGTAAGGCATAGAAGCCGTGGTCGTCTTAGACATGATATCTGCTCGTCACCGCATCCTGCCATCCCAGTCTATCTTTCGTAGATACCCCCACGCCTAGCCCTTGCGGGCGACCCGAGATGTTTGTTTTTCGCTATAGTCGGGCTCTCAATATTGAGCTTGCCGAGAATCCCAGATGTCGATTCGAACTCGTCCTCGCTGATGGGAGTGATGGGACGTTCTGGGCACGCTGCCCTGCGGAGGAACGACGACCCTTTCTGCCGCGTCCTTGGCGAGATCTCGTCGTCCGAGACGAGGCTGAAGTGTCCGTAGGTGGGCGTTGGGATGCGTCCGCCGATGATCTGGTCGCGGCGCGGCGGGGGTTGGAGCTTGAACTGGGAGTTTCTCGCGAGTAGTGGTTGTGTAAATGATGTCGTGTGAGAGAAGGATAGTGATGGCGACGTTGATGCTTGGAAGTATGCATGTTTTGGGTGATGTGAGTGTGGAGAGCATGGCGATGATGCCCAGGAGAGCGAGGGGAGCGCGGGAGAATCGACCATGTCGAAGTCGATATCTGAGGTCTCCCGCATGGTGGAAAAGGCATCGAAGTTCGGTTTCGTGGACGACTTTGTTTGGGGTGGAGTGTGGAGGTTGAGTTCTGCAGGCTTAAGCAGGAAGAAGCCTCGCGGCTTGCTCTCTTCATCATCAGAGGATTCATCGGGGGTTAAGGCGCCGCTTGCGGAGATGAGAGTGGCTGGTCTGTAGCGAGCGCAGTGAGCGAAGGAGAGAGTATGCTTGCTCGTTGGTGAGGCACGGAATGGCAGAATGCGCGGTTGGAGTAATGGATGAGTGATGGGCGTCTGATGAGGCAGATCGAGCCTGAGGGATTTGGCGCCGTGGGACGAGCACTGAGGCTCGTCGTCCACCTCGTCGATGGAGCGTTTCTTGTTCATGGCCATGTTGGCGAGAGTTGTATAATGCTATAACACTGATTGTAGAAGAAGCTGGGGAGAACTCGGGAAGGCTGGAGGATTTATAGAGGGGGTAGAAGCCAAAGATTCGCACAAGGTATTTTCTTTCCTGTTTAGTGGTTCTGACCGGAGCGAACCACGGTACGATTGGAAAGTTAAAGGAAGAATGGCGATGTCTCGAATGTATCAAGAGATGCTACTTCAAGCAAGGGTGAAGATCGGAGAGGAAATCTGGATCATTTCGCATGAGGAAGAGAGCCTGAATAGCGGCCGATTTGCTAAACGGCGGCGGCATAACAAGGCTCAAGCCTCTTTCTTCTCTTCGCCACTCGCAGGTTTCGAGGCCCAGGTTGTGCAGCATCTGAAACACGAGATGACGGATTACAGTTCCAGAAGGGACTAACCAGTGCCACATGGCGCAATCTGTTATGCCAAGCAGCTGGCCTAGATTTCGCACATGATCCACCAAGACTTTCTAGCGGCTTCAGCTAAGAAAAGAAATCCATAATGGAAGTTTGCCGTCGTAAGACCCTGTTTGTCATTTTCACATTGTGAATACTTCTACTTGCCAGCTTCTTGTGCATACTGCCAAGACTCGCACAAACTCTTAGTCAGATACTCTTCAGGATAGGGTTGAGTCACGGAATACCACCGCTCTCGGTCAGCTTTGTTCCTCTACATTACTGTACATAAGGATTTAAGGCTCGTTTGGTCAGAGACGCGGTCAATTCTTCTATTCAAGAGACCTTTAATCCCACCAGAGCTCCATTTTGTGCCTCTAGCGCAAATCGAGTCACACTCACCAAGTTCCTTTCATCATGCCTATAGCCTCAATGGATCTGGACGGGAACGAGAACAAACGAGGTGAGAAAGGCGAGGTCTCTAGGCGACATAGCGCTTACCATCGCTCCTGCAGTCCTCGGCCAAGATCCTCTCATCCCGCCTGCCCTTCTTCAATCCGAAATCCCTGCTGTACGGCCCACATGCCCTCATATATTGCATTCAACTCATCAACGCCTTCTAGTCCGCCAAAACCGAAGAAGTCGTCGCCTACGGCCGGCGCTCCGCCGTACAGATAGTCACCCAACAGGATGATCGCCTCCTGGTCATGGTCGGCCCGTGCTCCATCCACGACCCAGCCATGGCCATCGAATACTGCGGCCGCCTTTGCGAGCTGGCAGCCCGCCTATCAGACGACATATTCATCATAATGCGCGCCTACCTCGAGAAACCCCGCACAACCGTCGGCTGGAAAGGGCTGATCAACGACCCGGAAATCAACGAAACGTTCAAGATCAACAAAGGCCTGCGCGTCTCCCGTCAGCTCTACTGCGACCTCACCAGCTCCGGCATGCCCATCGCCAGCGAAATGCTCGACACCATCTCGCCGCAGTTCCTCGCAGACACCATCTCCCTGGGTGCCATTGGCGCACGCACGACCGAGAGCCAGCTGCATCGTGAATTGGCCAGCGGCCTGTCCTTCCCCGTCGGCTTCAAGAACGGCACGGATGGCAGCTTGAGCGTGGCTATCGACGGAGTGGGCGCAGCGGCGGCGAAACACCATTTCATGGGCGTCACGAAACAGGGCCTGGCGGCCATTACGCGCACAAGCGGCAACGAGCACGGCTTCGTAATACTGCGGGGCGGGAGCAAGGGCACGAACTTCGACAGGGAGAGCGTCAAGGCCACGAGGGAGGCGCTAAGGAAGAAAGGCCAGAAGGAGGTCATGATGATCGATTGCTCGCACGGTATGCCCCCCCCCCCTCACCCAACCTTTACAAACCCAAATACCCTCACTCCAAAAATAAACCCCCCCCAAGCACCCAATCCCTAACGCGCCCCCCAGGCAACTCCAACAAAGACCACCGCAACCAACCGAAAGTCGCCCTCGTCATCGGCGACCAGCTCCGCGCCGGCGAGACCGGCATCGTCGGCGTCATGATCGAGTCCAACATCCGCGAGGGCAGCCAGAAGGTCCCGCCCGAAGGCCCCGAGCACCTCCAGAAGGGCGTCAGCATCACGGACGCGTGTATTGGCTGGGAGATGACTGTGGAGGTGCTGGAGCAGCTTGCGGAGGCGGTGCGGGCGAGGAGGAAGGTGAGGGGTGAGGCGAGCAATGGGGCTAATGGTCATTAGTGCGGATGATGGGCACCTCCTGATGTTTGGGGAGGATGTGTATGAGTTTCATGGCTGTGATGATGGATAGGGGAAATGATCTATGGCTATAAGGAAAAAGTTGATAGAACTGCGGATTATTTGCGAAGGATAGATCTGCTGGATAGATACTCAACAACTCGATGCATTATCCACCTTCGTAGCTCAACCTACGATTACCTAAAGCTCGAAGACTTAGGCTCATAGTCCAGGGGCTCGAGGAATTTGGAAACTCGCGAAAAAAAGAGACATTCATCGAGGCCCACAAGTGGTGCGTCTTCAATACCATGTCGTTAGAAGATATAGTCTACACATCTGCAATCTGATCTCTAAACATGGGATGTTCGACTTCAAGGCATGGTTGGTTATACGTTTCATGAGTCTGCTCTTCCCCTTTATGTTATCGAATCGAACGAAGATCAGCGAGAATGTATCAGCATCCAATGAGAGCGATACGCCAATTCAGCAACTCGTCAATGCATAGAATCTGGAAAAACCAAACGTCAGGTCCTCGCCCAATCGTGTCAGTATTCCCAAAACAATTTTCAGAGCCTATATACACCCTCCCCTCCCTCCCCATCTACAGCCGACTCCTCTCCCTCTCCCTCTCCGCCTCCCCCCTCCCCAACGGCCCCCTCCACCCCGCCTCCTCCGCCACCATCTCCGCCGCCCGCTCCCCAATCGCGAGCACAGTCAACATCGGATTCACCGTCACCATCTCCGGGAACACGCCCGCATCCGCGATCCTCACCCCCTTCAGCCCCCTGATCCTCAGCTCGCTATCCACCACCGCCATCGCATCCCTCTCTACATCGCCCATCTTCGTCGTCCCCGCGGGGTGGTACACCGTATGCGCCACGCTGCGGCCGTACGCGCTCAGCTCGGCGTCGGTCTGCAGGGCTGGGCCCGGGGCGACTTCGCGTTTGAGCCAGGAGGCGAAGGGCTGCTGCTTTGCGACTTCGCGGGCGGCGCGCAGGCCAGCGACGAGGGTGGCGGCGTCATAGCCTTCGGGGTCGGTAAAGTATTGGAAGTCCAGAGCGGGCTTAACGGATGGGTCGCTGCTCGTGAGGTAGAGGCGCCCCTTGGAGCGGGGGCGCGGGATGTTGGGCGTCATGCAGAAGGCGTCGATGGGCTTGTCGTAGCCGAGGCGTTGGGTGTTGAGGCAGAAGGGGATTTGGTAACAGTGCATCATGATGTCGGCGGGTTCGTCGGGGTTGGCGGTGGGGCGGCGGAGGAAGAGGCCGGCGTCGGAGTCCATGGTTGTTTGATTTGGGGGGACGGGCGTGTTGAGTTCCCACATTATGATTGTTTCGGGGTGGTCGAGGAGGTTGGCGCCGATGCCGGGGATGTGGTGTACGAGGGGGATGCCCAGCGGTTGGAGTTGTTGCGCGGGACCGATGCCGGAAAGGAGAAGCAAGCGAGGCGTGTCGACTGCGCCAGCGCAGAGGATCGTCTCTTGGCGGGCGTGGAGGGAGAGGTCTTTACCTGATTGAAGGGTTATATCGATACCGGTGACTGTCGAGTCCGTGACATTAACGCGGCTAACCCACCCGTCTGTCAAGATGGTGAGATTCGGTCGTGACTCGTCTCCGCGAAGGATGGGATGGATATATGCTACGCTTGAGCTGCTCCTGTGGCCAGTGTCCGGGTTGTATGAGACGGAGAAGAAGCCGACGCCTTGCTGTAAAGCACCCTCAGAGCGGATGGTGGCGTTGAAATCTTTGATGATGGGGATGTCGAGGGCTGTGGAACAGGACTGGACCCAATCTTTGCAGAGCTGGTTACGATGCCGGGAGTGCACCGGCTGGACGGTGTTGCGAAGGTTGTCCAACAGACGAGTGAAAAGTTCGAAAGACCAATTCTTGCAGCCAAGAGATTCCCAGACGTTACAGTCGTACTCAAAGGGACGAAATGAGATCAAAGTATTGTGGGAAGAGCACCCGCCAAGGACCTTGGCTCGCGAGTGCCGGATGTGTGAGTTTCCTATATAGTAGACGCGAATCAACAAAGCTGTGATTGTTTATAACATATATTTCTTCATTTCTAACCATTTGGCTGTTCAGTCGTGCCGTAGTCATAATCTAGCTCTCCACCAAGCAGGTTCAGCCATTCCTTAAGGCTCAAGACTCTGTCATTGAGATAATCACTAGGACCGGCTTCGATCAGGAGGACGCGCTTTTGTGGTAGGTACTCTGACAGTCGACTTGCTATGACACAGCCTGCTGTTCCGCCACCTACGACGAGATAGTCAAACGAATCGACATCGGAGGAAGAAAGCTCTGTGGTAGTCATGTTTAAGATAGAAAGTAGACAGCTTTTTCAAAAGGAAATATGCTACCCAAGCTCAGGACTGCTGCAAAAATCCGAAGAGGAATGTAAGAGAGAGAATTCTATCAAAGGACGTGATTAGATGAAAGCCGCGCAGTAGGAAATGTGCGGTCAAGGCATATATACACGACGATAAATGCGAGCAAAGAGTATGAGGCGCACTTATATACAAGTGGAAAAGACGGAGAAGATGGAGAAGTGGAGATATTACCGCACGCACGAAGAAATCCCACAAGGCATCATCTCATCCCTCACGTGCCTGTGCAACATTTCAAGTCCGCCGACAACCGGGGCTTGGCACTCTCGGCTGCACCTTCCTCTTCGTCACCCGCTACTGAAGAGCCGAATAAGTACCCTTTCGCTGGCTCTCATCGCCATGCACACTCATATTCTTGAACATCTGGACGGCAGTGACGCAGCTGAGTCAAGCTGGATCTGTCCTGCTCACAGGCTGCGGCGCTGAGCAGTCTGCTTGCAACGACCCAATGGACATGGCGGACTCTTTCCACCCACCGCGGCATCTCTACTATGATGGTCAGGTGCAGGTGGCTTCGTCAGGCCGGACCTTCAGATCCATCGACCCTTCCACTGCGCAGCCTCTCGCAGATGTATTCGTTGCATCCGAGTCCGATGTTGACGCCGCCATCAGATCCGCGCAGAGAGCTTTCCGGCCATGGTCCTTAACCCCGGCTATCGCTCGTGCCCGGATACTGCTCAAAGCTGTCCACCTTCTGCGTGAGAGGAACGATGAGATAGCAAAATTAGAGACGCAAGACACGGGCAAGCCGTTCTCGGAGACAAGCATCGTAGACGTTGTCACTGGAGCAGATGTACTGGAATTCTTCGCCAATCTGGTCGGTGGAGGAGGGTTAAATGGTGAGACAGCACAATTGAGGGAAGACGCATGGGTGTATACAAGAAAAGAGCCGCTGGGTGTATGCGCAGGCATTGGAGCATGGAATTATCCCATACAAATGTACGCTAGCGATGTCGAGTCTGCGGAATCTCAAGCTAAGTCCACTTCTCGTTCAGTGCGCTTTGGAAATCTGCTCCATGCTTGGCTGCTGGAAATTCCATGGTATACAAGCCGAGCGAGTTCACGCCTCTGCATGCTCAAACGCTTGCCGAGATCTATACGGAGGCAGGAGTGCCCCCTGGTGTCTTCAATGTTGTTCATGGAGGAGGTGACATTGGAGCATATCTCACTGCACATCCAGCAATCGCCAAAGTCTCGTTCACTGGCCAGGTCGCAACGGGGAAAAGGGTCGCCGGTAGCGCAGCTGGAGGCATGAAGTACGTGACAATGGAGCTCGGCGGCAAAAGTCCAGTCATCGTCCTGCCAGACGCCGATATCGATAGTGCAATTGATGGTGCAATGATGGCAAATTTCTTCAGCACCGGCCAGGTCTGCACAAATGGTACTCGAGTCTTTCTACACGAGGACCAGAAAGCGGGCTTTGAGTCGAGGCTGCTGCATAAGATGAGTTATATACGACCCGGAGACCTAATGGACCCGAATACCAACTTCGGCCCATTGGTATCCAAGGCTCATTACGACAAGGTGATCGGCTATATCAGGCACGGCATTGAAATCGACAAAGCAAAGCTTCTTTGTGGCGGCTCCGAAAAGCCTGAAGCAATCGAAGGTCTTGAAGACGGTTACTGGGTCAGGCCGACAGTCTTCACCGACTGCGTCGACTCGATGAAGATTGTCCAGGAAGAGATTTTCGGGCCTGTCATGACCATCGTGACCTATAAGACTGTCGACGAAGCCATCGAAAGAGCGAATGCCACCCCGCTCGGACTGGCAGCAGGAGTCTTCACCAGGGATCTCAACATGGCACATAAGGTGATTGCCAGACTTGAGGCAGGCATCACCTGGGTCAACACATGGGGTGAGAGTCCGGCGGAGATGAGCGTTGGAGGATGGAAACAGAGTGGTGTTGGTGTTGAGAACGGGAAGCGCGGATTGGAGGCATGGGTGCGGAACAAGAGCACGTTGGTAGATATGAGTGGTGTAGTCCCTACTGTCTTTGCTAAAATCTGATCATCGACGAGACATTGGAACAACTGCAGCACGCCAATTGGTAGTGGGAATTATCGAAAAAGACAAGGGGAACACGATAAGGAGCATCCGATCTGGACGCTTGAAATCCCGTGGTAATCGGGATGAAGGCTGAGTACCGCTTTTGATAAGGCAGGGCAAGGTTAATCACGTGATAATACCCTGAAGTTGACCAATCAGACAGCTTCAAACTCAATGCAACGGTACCTTAGCTTTGCATGTCAAAGTAACCGTCTGCCCCTCAAATTTTCAACGGTCGGGACTACTCCCGAGGCTTCTTCACAGCTTCCGATCGTATCTTGTCATCCCCCTCTTGCCGGCTTACTAAATTAACACCCCGTATTCAATGCACCTTCGTCCGGCCACAGTGGCCACAATCTAACTCGGTCCTATCGTCACATTGTGTGTCTGCACTCGGAATTCATCTATCTCAATATGGCCGACCTTGGTAATGAGAAAGGTGTCCGTGAGATGCCTGCCACCACGATCGGAACTGAAGAACGCGGCCTCGCCGAACGTCCGACTGGGTGGATGTACAAGGAACGCCGTATAGGCCCATTGAAGATCCCTTGCTATGCATCTCCTCCTTTCCAGCTCGGCCTGGTCGCCTTCACCTGCTTCATGTGCCCGGGCATGTTCAACGCCCTTAACGGACTCGGTGCAGCTGGGCAATTCAATGCGTCGACTGCAGACAACTCGAATACTGCCCTCTACTCCACATTCAGTGTCTTCGGCTTCTTCGCCGGGACCTTTGCTAACCGGATGGGGCTGAGGCTGACACTGAGCCTGGGAGGTTTTGGATACTTCCTATACATTGCCAGTTACCTATGCTACAATCATACGCAGAATGAGGGGTTCGTCCTCTTTGCTGGCGCCGTCCTCGGCATCTGCGCTGCCTTCCTTTGGACTGCCCAAGGAGCGATCATGATGTCTTACCCGCCCGAAGACTCCAAGGGTCGTTACATCTCCTGGTTCTGGATGATATTCAATCTGGGAGCCGTCCTTGGGAGCTTGTAGGATTCGCAGCGTTCTCAGCAATCTTCACTGGCTGACGATCTGATAGAATCCCGCTCGGCGAGAACATCCACTCTACCGCCGGCAGTGTCAATGACGGCACATATATAGGGTTCATGGTGTTGACCTTCATTGGCTTCCTTCTAGCCTGGACGCTTGTAGACGCTCAGAAAGTCTTACGTAGTGATGGCTCAAAGGTAGTTCTCATGAAGCATCCATCGTGGAAAAGCGAGATCATAGGGCTCTATGAGGTCTTCCTTACGGATCCCTGGGTAGTCTTCCTGTTTCCTATGTTCTTGGCGAGCAACTGGTTCTACAGCTACCATTTCAACGGTGTGAACGGGGCCAAGTTCAATATCCGTACGCGAGCTTTGAATGGCGTCCTCTACTGGCTGAGTCAGATGATCGGAGCGTTCGTATTCGGCTATGCTCTAGACAGCAAGAACATCCGACGAAGCATCAGGGCCAAAGGAGCTTTGGTAGTACTCTTCGCCATTACCTTGGCGATCTGGGGCGGAGGCTATAAATGGCAGACGGGATATACAAGAGGAGAAACATCCCCAAAGACCTACGTCAAGCTGGATTGGACTTCGAAAGGATATGTTGGGCCGATGTTTCTCTATATGTTTTATGGGTTCTATGATGGTAAGCCTACGTGGCATATGTGTATATCTGAAGCTGACAATACCTTTCACAGCCGCCTGGCAGACATGCGTCTACTGGTAAGTCGCACTTCTCTTGACCATACTCCATAGACTTTCTCTCTAACAGTGCTTTAGGTTCATGGGAGCATTGACGAACAATGGTCGCAAGCTTGCCAACTTTGCTGGATTCTACAAAGGCATTCAGTCGGCGGGTTCAGCCGTTACTTACCGTATCGATGCACTGGGAACCCCGTTCATGACTGAATTTGCTTCATCATGGGGCCTTCTGTTGGGGTCTCTGGTGCTCGCAGCCCCACTGATCTTTTTCAAGGTCCCGGATACGGTACCTCTGGAGAAAGACTTGGAGTTTTCGGACGAGACGTTCGAAGAGGTTGCGCCTACAGAAGCTCTTGCCACGGGCGTGCAGCACGAGAAGTTGTAAGGCTGGATAAGTGGCCCGAAGGCTGCTGGCGGGTGCACCTACACTTGAAACCGGTAACAAGGACGGGAATCGGAGTTTTATACCCAGACACAAGCATATCCCAGAAGTATGCTTACTATAAACGACTATTAAAAAACGACGGAAAGAAGCAAGGGGAGATTGAAGACAATAATGCATATGCTTTTATGATCGGCTGTCGCTTCTTAGAGCATGTGACTTGACTCCCTCCGATTCCGCTTGTGTTTTGACCATCGACCAACTATTGCAGATCTTGCCTAGCATCCCCTCGACTCCCGTACCATCAACGGTTTCTGACTATCGCAAGTTCCAGACCTGTGAAGCAGGATTCCTGCTTGACACCATACACTGCTCGTCCTCGTCCTACAGCCACCCGTGGCAGCCACTAGTGCTCGCCACGAGGGATTCCCACGCCAGCTGCTCCGGCCCCGCCGATTGTTGCCACTTGGAGCACGCGTACTGCCCTTGACTAATTCACCAATGCTTCAATGTCACCTCAAGATCCAACCTCTAACGGCCCTCCGTTGCCGCCGTCCCCACTCTGAACAGTGCATATGGCAAGCGCACGGGGCGATCGCCGTTGGTTCCCACCAATGCACGGAGGTGAAGGATCATCGGACATGAACACATACCATTCGCTACCAGAAGTTCGCAACAGCAGGAGGCACAAATCCCTAGCCACAGTCGCCCATGCGGCGAGACCCGGCCGATTCTGAGCTACAAGTATGTCGTCTAGGACGACATTTTCCTCTCAATGGATTGAGATTCTCAAAGCGCTCCTGCCCTCTTTACTACACTCCGCCGCAAAGATGGCTACCGTCACTACCTTGCCCCAGAATTTGGACATTCTTGCTCACAAGTCTGATGAATTAGTTGGTGATCATGCAAGAGGCATGGACGCCTTGCTCCAGGAAGTCCAGGCGTCGTTTGAAAGCCAACTGAAGATCGGAACCCTATTATCCCTTTCCAAGAAGCTCCAGGCCGAGTTCAAGGAGCACCTCATTACTAGCCCACAATGCATGCTACCATCCCACAACTACGTCCTACCCAATGGAGAAGAGCGCGGAACATACCTGGCATTGGAAGTCGGGGGCTCGAACTTGAGGGTGGCATTGGTGGATCTGGATGGGCGCAAACATGGCACTGAGTCTTTAAGAGTACGACGCAGCCAGATCTCACCCGTGGTTCGGGAGGTCCGGGGACTGGAGGGGCTTGCATTCTTCGACTGGATAGCTGAGAGGGTTTGGGAGATGGTTGCGATGGACACAGTAGCATATGAGCAAATGCGGAGCCAGCCACTGCGTATGGGCATAGCTTGGGCGTTTCCCATAGAGTGAGTCCACGATTTCAACATACAGAATGGTGCTGACAATCTTCAAGCCAAACCTCCCTACGCAGCGGCAACGTCTTGGGAATGGGGAAAGGCTTCCGCTGTTCTGCGGCTGTCACAGGCCTTGATCTTGGCGAGACCATCATGAAAGCCTGTCAGCGAACGGTATGCCATCCGTCAATTCAGTGGAAAAGGTAATTGACATAGGTGCAGGGCCTGAATATACGTCTTGACGCCATTGTAAACGACACCTCTGCTACTCTTCTGTCTCGAGCATACGTCGACCCTTCGACACGTCTGGCTATGGTCCTCGGTACTGGGTTCAATGCAGCCATATACTTACCAATATACTCCTTACATCCAAGCAAATTCAGTTCGAGGATAATGCCGAATGCTAGTGAGATTAGCCATGTGCTCGTCAACACTGAGCTCGGCATGTTCGGTAAAGAGGCGTTCCGGAAGACTCGCTGGGACACAATTCTCAATAGGAACCATATAATGCCCGACTACCAGCCATTGGAGTACCTCGCAGCTGGGCCTTATTTCAGCGAGCTTATTCGCCTTATTCTCGTAGAGGCAACAGGGCTGGGCCTTTTTGGCGGCGCCATGCCTGTCTCGTTGTCAACTCATTATACTTTCGATCCCCGCCTCTTGGCAACTATCGATACCGATGCATCACATGCATTGGTGTATTCCCGCACGATATTCCAGGAACACCACCCTTCTGCAACACCTCTTACAATGTCCGATGCATACTTCATACAGCAAGTCGTTAGATCTGTGGTGCGGCGTTCATCAGCATTCGTCTCGGTCGCAATACACGCTCTTGCCTCATTACTTGACGACATGGAGAAGGTGTTTCAAATCGCATCCAACGGGCTGGACCATTTGAGCATTGGATGTGACGGCAGCATCATCAATAAATACCCTGCTTATATGATCCGCTGTCAAGAGCTCATAGACCAGATGATTGAATTAGAGGGACCGGAACGACAGAGGGTTGTCCTCGAGCGGACCACTGACAGCGCCGTTTGCGGTGCCGGCGTCGCCGTTGCCATGGCTGCAGCACATTCATGATGATACGATACTCACCGAGCATTGCCAACGTTTGCATCTCAAAGCAGCATATGAGTATGCAAAGCGTGGGCCTGTTCGATATACACTGGGCTACATTTCAGATTCCGGCGGGCAGGAACCGCTTGCACAAAAGCCATAATCACGTGTAGGGAAGGACCATCCTCAATTGGATGAAGCGAATTCTTACGTATCTTCACAGACACTATTCTTATGCAGAGCCTGCAGATTTCGAAACAGCGTTCATAGCTGCAGAGCCCGTGCCCTCTACATCAACCCATTAAAGTTCGTCGACGATTGAAAGCCTAGCTCACATGGCATCACCATCGTTCAGGCCCGGACCTCTCAACCACACATAGCGTGAAGCAGATGGCAAGCTCTGTTGATCCTTTCCACGCGCTAGTCGTGCAGCCTGCTACTATAGCCATGGGTCACTCCCTGGGAGCCATTCCGCGTTCGGCAAGATGTCCTGCAGCCGATGGCTAGCTGCGATGCAACGTCCTGACTGCTGGAGACCACGCCAGTTGAGACTACCTTAGTTCCCTTGCCTTGGTTCGATGGCGGGCGGGAAGTGGCTTCTTCCCCGGTGCTCGGTGCTCGGTGCTCTTGTAAACAGAGATGGTCTTCGAGTCTGGCGATGGCCGGGACAATGAAGGAGATCGAGTCGTGGCGCTGAGATCAGTCAAGCTGGGCTTGTGCAGGTACCGACGTCTGCTTGTTCTGGGCCTCGCACCCTGGGATGAATTCTCTTGGATGAAATACAACCATCGTACCATCTAGGCTCTCCCTTCGAGATGCCTTTCTCGTGTTCCGTAACATGGAAAGCATCCACCACCCTCTTCCAGGTCTGGGCTCAATATTCATACGACAGTGTCTGCAAACCCAAACTCCTCCCACTTCTACATCCTACTTTATACTGACGCTCCCCACCTCACTGCCACTATCCCATACCACCTTATACTTACACCACTTCCAACCCATGATCCCCTCTGATCTCCTAATGTCCCCTCCCCGGCAACCCCCTCTCCCTCCCCCTCCCTCTTCCAGGCCTCGCACTATACGGAGAGCGAAACATTCGGCATAGAACACAAGCACCATACTGTCTGCGCTTTCTCATTGGGAAGCGTTCCTCGCTCTTTCGAAGACGAAGAGGTATCTACCATAATTTTGTTTCGAGTCTGAGCTATAAGTTATATAACAATACGTGCATGTCTTTGTCCTCGTACTTGATACTTGTTATACGGACCTCCTGTACGGGTCCTGTAGTTGAGACACCTTCAACCTATCGTCCTTGATGATTCAATCGTAGGTCAACTAATGACCCGTAATCGGTAACTCTCTTTACTTTAATTCACGGAGAATAAATTTCCACCGCCCCACATCCTTCTCCTTATCGATCGGAGTCCACCTCCTCTCTCTCAACTGCACATTCGGAAGCTCCAAGAGCTGGTCTTTGTTTGTGTTAGCCGCTCATCCCCTATGATTCAATGTAGGTCTCTATTGATAACCCGTAACCAACAACCCCCTCTCCTTCAACTCTCTCACTATGATCTTCCACCGCACCACATCCTTCTCCTTGTCAATCGGTGTCCGTCTCCTCCTCCTAATGTCCCGTAACCGGCAACCCCCTCTCCTTTAACTCTCTCACAATGACCTTCCACCTCCCCACCTCCTTCTCCCTATCAATCGGCGTCCATCTCCTCTCCCTCAACACCACATTCGGAAGCTCCACCAGCTGGTCCTTCAGCGTCAGCCGCTCTGCAAGTTTCGGAGGCTTCGGTTTTGCGACTAGATGGCGGAGGAGTGTGTGTGCGGAGTCGATGTCCTGCAGGGCGGGGTCGGGGATAAGGCGGCCGGTGAGCTGGGTTACGCGTTTGAGTATCTGTGAGGTGTGAGTTTTTTTGGTTGGAGTTTTTTGGGTTGGAGGGGGGGATATTGGGGGGAAAGGATGAGGAAGGGGTTGCTTACGGCGAATTTGAGAGGGGGAGAGGGGAAGGTGGTGTTGATCCATTGTTCAACGGGGACGGCGTCGGAGAAGGCGAGCCAGGCTGTGCTTTGCTTCGTAGGCGACTGCTCGTGGACAGCAGCTGTAGACGCTTGCTCTTCCGGCTCGAAGACGTCTTCGTCTTGGATTTCCTCTGTTTTTACTGGCTCTTGTGTTTGCGCTTCCGCATCGCTCGCCGACTCGACGATCTCCACATCGCCGCCCTCCTCTTCTGACGCCTCCGGCGCAGTCGTCAACGCAGCAATGACCTCTTCCCGTAGCTCCTCCCTCGCATACTCAACCCGCACCGTCTCATTACCCACCTGCACAATCCTCGCCCCGCTCATAGCCCCAAGCCCCCGCTCGTCACCCACTGCATTCTGCACCAACAGCTCAAGGCCCGCTTCTCGGAGCGTGAATACTTCAATCAAAGCTCTGTGGATCGCGGCTGAGATATCTTGTCGCGATTGGAGTTTTGTTGTTGCCATGAACCTAGATATGTAAGGGCATCAGCGATGGTTCTTTTTGCACTGATGGTTTGGAGGCTGGGATGAGTGAGTGAGACTGACCCCTCCCAGATATGGTCTCGCTCCCATTCTGCGCCGGGGTTTCCGCCGATGGAGGGGAGATTGTCGGATGTGAGTGCTGGCTTGTACTCCCCCTGTCTCAGATCTGCTTTCGGATCGGGGTTGGGAGGCGGCGAAGGCTCTGCTTTGGGAGACTCCGGATCCTGCCATAGGCGTTGTTTTAAGGTGCGTCGGGCGAGCTGGGGAGGGAGGGTGCTGAAGCGGAGTTGGCATCGGATGCAGAGTGTAGGAGGACGGAGGGTGGAAGGATGAAGGGGGAGGTAGGTTGAGAGGCGGGCTAGGGTGGGGGATGGGGGCATTTCTGGGGTGGTGAGGTGCGAGAGAAAGGTGATGGTGTGGTAATATGATGGGATGGGATTTGCTTTGCGGAGAGTACGGAAGGGGGCTAGCGTTGGCGCTAGAGAAGAGCCTCTTGAAACTCTCAACATGCGACTTCAATACTTTACCTCCTCCGCACGACTGTTTCAGATTGCCGAATTTTTCCATCAAGGCACGATTCGTTACTACTCCGTCACTCTGACGTGCAGATGCATTGATCCTATTCCTTCCTCTGGTCCGTGACCCGCCCTCCCTCGATGCATGAAGCCCTACACACCACACCCCCTCAAACGCGGCGGCTACACATCTCTCCATTCAACCCCGCCCTCGTCCCCGTTGTCCTTCCCCCACCTGTCCTCCAGAACGCAACCTCCATATCGTATCACTCGATCCAAACCTTTCCCGAGCGCAGCTACGGCTACATTACTTTACCCACGATGGACGCTGAGAAGATCACTAAGAAGCTGAATGGATCTATACTGAAGGGCTCGAAGATGAAGGTCGCAGAAGCACGACCTGAGAAACCCAAGCGGAGACTTGAGGAGACGGAAGAAGAAGAGGAACTGGGGCGCACGGAGAGGAAGAAAGCGCGGAATTCGAGAAGCAAGGATGAGGACGGGCTTTTGCTAGGTGTGGAGCTGCCTAAGGAGCGGAAGGTGAAGAGGGGGTGGACGGAAGTGGAGGAGAGGGAGAAGAAAGACAAGAAAGCGAAGAAGGAGAAGAAAGCGAAGACCAAGTCAGCCTATACGAATGAGCCGGAGTTGCTGTTCAAAACGAAGGTACCTCCCAACGCTGCACTGGTAGCAGATGGCTCGTCGAGGAAGGAAAAGGGGAAGAAACACAGGAAGGGCAAGGCAGATCGCGAGGTCGTGGTCCATGAATTTGCGAACACCACCAAGCAGCCGGCCTTCATACGCGATAGCACAGTCACTGGCGAGGCAAATGGCACGACCGAATATATAGATGGCAAAGGCTGGGTGGACTGGACTGGAGAAGTGGTTGATGCTGAACCTAAGAGTGTCAAGAAGCCTCACGCAGACCGATCGAAGGATGCTGAGAAAGTCAAGGTACCGACTCCCGCCATCGCACTTTCAAAGCCGGAACCACCTCCCGAGGATGACGAGACGTCCTCCAGCGGCTCGTCATCGTCGTCTTCTTCCACCTCATCTACCTCCCCTCGACTAGATCGTCTCTCAATAACCCGCTCCTCCGCGACCCCGCCCCCAGTACCCCGCCTGACGACCTCCTCCCCACCCATCCCACCACCCGTACACCAACCGCAACCCCATCCTCTCGAAACTCTGTTCAAGCGCCCTCCACCACCAACGTCCACTCCCTCCTCCAGCTCGAAAAAGCCCAACCTCGAAGTTTCAACCTCCTTCTCCTTCTTCAACGACGACGACCCAGGCGCTATGACTGGCCATTTAGCTCCACGTACACCGGCAACACAGATTGACATTAGGAACAGGCGACAGAGGAGCGCGGCACCAACGCCGGATACGGCAATTCCAGGGAAGAGCTTCTGGGGTAACAGGAGGAGCGAGAGTCTTGAGGCTGGGGACGTTAGTGACGGAGGTCTACCCACTTTGGGGGAACAGGAGACTATGGGAATTGGGAGAGACGAGGACGGAGGAAATGTCACAAGGAATGGGACTGGCGAGGGGAAAGATGATAAAACTGAGGAGAGTGCATTCGCCAAGGAGTTCTGGGAGAAGAGAGGGGAGAGGAATAGAGCGGTGAAGAGGAGAGTGAGGGAAGCGAAGAAGGAGCAGAGGCAGAAGGAGAACAAGAGGAGAGGCTAGCACGGTCGTGAGTCCAGTGCCGTTCTGCAGCTGTTCATTCCAGAGCGTTGCTTCTTCACGTCGAATTATTGCTCCTTTGCCGTCCGGACTCGGTGACTTGACGACAGTCCAAAGCCGTGGGGTTCCCCGGCCTTCTCAATCGGTGTCAATATGTACCGATTGCCTTGGCCTTCAGATAGGATTTGGTCCATCGCCAAGCCTCTAATGCATGTAGCTATCCGTCAGGCGTCCCACGGAAGACCCAGACCATGTGGCTGTTGACTAGAACCCTTTATATCTGCTTGATTGGAGTCGCTACCGTTCTAGTCAATCACCAGTGCGTGTCTCAATTCCTCCGCTTCGCTCTGCTTTTCCTATTGGACCGCTCTCATCGTCGCCTTATGCCTTGTCGTCTTGACACTATATATCATGAGATTGTCCGCCATGAATTACTCCAAACATCACTCTACCAGAGGGAGTCAAGATGAATGGTGTCCACAGCAGCAAGGAGTTCCATGTTCTGGTCATCGGGGCTGGTGAGTGATACTCTACTTGAAGATCCTAACGTACATTCATCTCAATTCGGTGCCTTGGCCTTAGGCTCTGTTGGACTTCTTATCGCCCAAAGATGTAAAGTGGTAAGTCCTCCCTCCTTCTTTCCTATTGACAGTACCCCCCATCTCATCCCACGCTCTCCTAGCTCAACATCCCCTGCACCGTCTTCGAGCGCGAGGCCTACCTGAACGAGCGCCCCCGCGATTGGAACTTTGGCATCTACCATGCCCAGGCTCCACTCGAAGAATGCCTGCCAAAAGACATTGCCGAAAGACTCAATACCGCAACGGTCGATCCGATTCGTGGTCCCAGTGACCGTGATGTGTTTCCGATGTTTAACGGGAAGACTGGGGAGCTGTTGATGGAACTGCCGTCGCCCAATGTTCTGAGGCTTGCGAGGTCAAAGTTCAGGAAGCTGATTGCGACAGATGTTGATATCCAAGTATTGGTCCCCACCCGTCATCTTACTATGTCATGCGGCTGATTCAATGCATGGTGCTTAAAGTATGGTAAACGCCTCAGCAGCGTTTCCTGCCCGGACGCGTCATCTTCAGTGACCGCACACTTCGAAGACGGCACCGCCGTGACAGGCAGTCTCATCGTCGGCGCGGAAGGAGCAAACTCCAAAGTCCGAGAATACCTACTTGGTCCAGAAAACGCAGCTCTACAGACACTACCGCTGCTGGGTATCGGGACGGTCGCAAGCCTGCCTGCGGAGATATCGCGCAAGGTTCGAGGCGTCAATGATCTCTACTCTGTGAGCTATCATCCCGAGGGAATCTGCACGTTTGTTTCTCGTATGTGATCCGTATTCCAAGTCCTCTGAACTCGAACTGCTGTTACTGATGGTATTCGTCAGTTCATGACGTCCCGGATGCTTCCAAGCCTGAAACCTGGAGGTGGATTTTGAACCTAACCTGGAAGACCAATGTTGCTGGCCACGAAATGCCCGTTAGAATTGAGGCCATCAGACTAGAGTGGGTCTACTGGGCTGAGAAGATCGCGGAACCATTTCGCTCGGCATACTTGGCCGTTGCCTCGGATCCGAGTGTCACTTTTTTGTGCGATCGCCTAGCGGAGTGGCGGACTGAACCGTGGGATAATCGCAATGGGCGGGTGACGCTGGCGGGGGATGCGGCGCATCCAATGACTTACCGTAAGCTTCATCTACCCTGGTGCTTAAATCCCACCAGGTTCGAGAAGCTATCAATGCGCAATTAGCTGAGACTAATCTGCTATGAAATCAAGACCGTGGCCAAGGCCTCAACAACGCCATCCACGACGCCAAAAATCTCTGCGCTGCACTCGACTCCCACTGCAAGGAGGGCAAACCGCTGCAAGAATCTTTGACGGCATACGAGATGGAGATGCAGGAGCGAGGCAGAGCGGCCGTTATCTCTTCGGGGGAGAATAGCCTGATGGTGCATGATTGGGACAAGATCAAGCAGAGCCCGGTTTTCAAGATGGGGATGAAACCGCTGGAGAAGGAATGTTAGCTTAAGCGGGGTGGTGCGTGGGCGGGAAGGTTCGTTCCCATGACTCTGGGACGAAGAACGATATCATGCAGGCAAATTCTGAGAGTCAATTACGCTACATACTATGCATCTTACACCTGTGTAGCACCGTCGCTTGAGGGGATTTGAGAAAGATGGAGGATACGTGCATCATGAGGTTTGCTATGCTGACAGACAGCTGAGTACCAAGGCAATGTGTATGGCGAAAGGCGAGATTCCGAGTTTTGAGGCATATAGAAGGGCACAAGTCACAGATTTGAGGACTTGGTGGCAAACAACAAACATGATGCCTAGGTGCAAGAAAAACGAGCTCGGAAGCTTGCATCTGGCCCTTGACCCTGCTACCCATGAGATACAGGCAAACAAGGCCAACAAATGTTTTAGGCTAGGACGTTCAAAAGACTTTGTCGGTATTAGGTTCTTGTTGTTGCCTCTTCCACTGAAATTTTATCCATTATCTCAAATTACGCTGCTTTGTGGCTGCCATCGCAGAAACACACTTTGAACGCCGGCTTCGCTCCGGCCTAGAACGTCAGGATGATTGTGTTCAGTGAAGGAACAGCTCCGATCGTGGCTGATGTCGTTTTCGTCCACGGGTTATGTGGCGATGCCGTGGGAACGTGGACCAAAGGTCTGGTGTGCTGGCCACAAGATCTGTTGGCACAGCAAGTTCCCAATGTAAGGCTGTTGAGTTGGGATTACGATGCATCGGTCGACACTTGGCGCACCCTTGCAAGTAGTAACAGTCTGTTTGGACATGCACAAGATCTTCTTGGGGATCTAGAGAGAGAAAGCAGACGACCAGGTATACTATCCTTCTGATCCCCGAGACAAGATTGACGAGTAACCTGCCAAACAGGCATCAAGACCTCTAATCTTCGTGGGACACAGCCTTGGAGGACTGGTGATAAAGGAAGTAAGTTATTTCGTTCGACCTGGCGTCTAAGTGAGGTACCTGTTAATGGTGAGTGTTTCACTCAGGCTTTGGATACGTCCGGAGGATATAATTACGGTAGTCGGTTTCCAGAACTAGCAAAGTTACACTCATGCACGATAGGTGTGGTTTTCATGGGTACACCACATAGAGGAAGCGATAAAGCTAGACTTGGCGTCATCGCTGCACGCATAGCCAATCTTGGCATCAAAGGATCCGGCGACAAGCTGTTGAGGACTCTCAAGGAAGGAAGCGATATCTTAGAAAAGCAACGGACGGATTTCGAGACTTTCAGTAAGGGGTTCCGCCTGGTCTGTCTCTACGAAGCTTACCCTACGGCTGGGAATGAGGTTAGTTTTAGCCCCATCAGATCTCTTCTGAGTATCCAAAGTCCTGGCTAAACGAGGAACAGATTGTCCCGGAGCGAACAGCATGCCTTGACGGATTCGACATCAGGAAGGAGAGCATTCCTGCCAATCATACAAATACGTGCAAATTCTCCAGCCTTGAAGATGTCGGCTATACAAGAACAGCTGGTCACATCATGGGTATCGTCGCAATAGCTCCAAACTCGCGTGAGTAGATTAAATCCCCAACCAGACTTCATCCACGATCTTCAGTCCCTGGTCTCCCTTGTACATCTATACGTGACTTGCTTCCGGTACATGAAGAGCTCCATAACGTGCAGTCTTGTTACGAATGCATTGTTGCGACACTTCGTTATGTCGCAGACCAGATGTTCTAACTCATGGTCGTTAGTCTCCAACAGAGATCAAAATCTCGAAAGAGGTACGTCCCATAGACCTTACCATGTGAAGCTTTTTAATCTTTTGTAGAGATCCTGGGTAGCCTTCGGCAAGGTTACACAGACAGACGTCACCAAGAGATCCCAGAGGCATACAAGCAGACATTCCAATGGATGTGGGCAGAACCTGGCCCAGGTTTCGTGGAGTGGCTTCAAACTCCCGGAGGCGTCTTTTGGATCCAGGGAAAGGCAGGCTCCGGCAAATCTACGCTCATGAAGTATCTGTTCAACGAGGGCCGAACCCTATCATACCTCGCAAACCGCCAAATTCGAGGAGCACCGCTAAAATCATCGAAGCCCTCTGAAGCTCGTTCGTTAGGAGAGACCCGCAATCTTTGTGTGGCTGGCTTTTTCTTCTCTGCTAAAGGGTCGACTCTTAAAAGGTCCCTAATGGGTCTGCTCATGTCAATCCTATCACAGGTCCTCGGCAAGTTTCCTGCTCTAATCTCCATCGCATTCCCGGGCCTATGGAAGGAAATGCTGGATCCTTCCAATACATGGAAGAAGACTCTGAGCTGGTCAATCAGCGACTTGCGAAGCGCACTGCGGAAAGTGGCCCATAATCATGACGCACAGGCCAGAGGAGATGTCTGCCTGTTCATAGATGGCTTCGACGAGTACAATGGTGACCACGCGGAAATTGCCGACATCCTCAATAGTCTTATCGTCATCAGGCCAACCACAATTGCGATTCAAGGCGTGTCTCGCAAGTCGTCCCCTGACGGTATTCGATCGCTGCTTCAAGAGCCATCCAGGACTCCGCCTCCAAGACTTGAGCGCTCATGATATCAGACACTATGTCACCTCAAAGTTGGACCTACACGAAGATCGAGACCGCTTGACTTCAGGTCCCGGCAACCAATTCGGGCCTATCGACATCATTAGGGAAGTCGTTCGGAAGCCGTCGGGCGTATTCCTTTGGGTGACCATCACCGTCAAATCTCTCGAGGCAGGGTTGGACAATGGCGATGATATCTTCGAGTTGAAGGCAAGGCTCGATGAGACGCCCGCCGACCTTCAGGGACTTTATCTAGCAACCCTTCGCAATGTGGAACCGCGCTACCGATGGCAGGCCGCTGATCTTTTGCGCATCATTAAATGTGCTCGAAGACCTCTAACATTGCTCGAGCTAGCATTCGCAAGCGATGGTCCGACCTCAGCCATTGCGCAGCATATACGAGTGCGAGATGACACCAAGTTATTGCCCAAATGCCGTTTTATGGAGAAACGACTCAGAAGCCGTTGCGGCGCGCTCTTGGATATCTCCGAGGCTCCCACTCATGATCAAGAATCGAACGAGGGCACAGATGTCGCCTTCGACTGGATTCCGCCTTCGCTGCAAGACGCAGGCTCTACTCAGGCAGAGTACACGGGGTCTGAAGAAAGCGAGACTAAGTCCAAGATTGGCTCCGGCCAGCGGCTTCATGATGAACTTCCCATAGGAGCTGTCATGAGGAGAACTGTCAAATTCCTCCATCTTAGCGTGCGGGAGTTCCTAGACCTACCAAGCTCGTGGCAGGTATTGGACGCTGATCGCACATCCACACCAGATCCGTACATATACTTGATAAGCTCACATTTGTGTCTTCTCAACCTGTGTAACAGATCGTGGTTGCTTCATAGTCATCCCGAATCATATTTTCTCTCCCCCTGCATAACAAGAGAAGGTCCGATCATAAAAATTATGCACTATGGGCTTATGGTGAGAGAGGACTCTTCGGGGGTATTAGTGGCATTACTTGACAAGATGCACGCTACCATGACCGAGTACTCGACCGAGTACTCTTCCAAGAAATCGGAACCATGGTTCATACCTCTTACCGACTATGACTACTCTGCCGGAAACCAGGTCCCATCCCCCAAATGGCCTAAGAGATGGCACAGTAACTTTCTAGCCTTTGCAGCCTATTATGGGCTTATAGAATATGTCAAGACCAAATCGAAGTGAATCCGACAGCCCTGGCAGATTCGCGTGGGAGACCCTTGGCCTGCTACGCCACAGACAGCACATGGAATCTCATTGGAATCAGAGTGCCGCATACCAGTATCGTACGGTATCTGCTTGACAAGGGTGCACGCCTGCACCAGATCTTTGAAGGAAAGACTCTTTGGCAGTTTGCAGTTGCTCGCGCCTGTAATGATGGTTTGGAACGGTCTGCGAGCAGGGATCTCTGGGTTGAGCTACTTCAGCTTCTACTTGATTATGGGGCGAATCCAAAAGTACAAAACTCCGTCCAAATCCGGCAGTATGTGGGCATCAGACGTCACTACGATGGGTCTTCATTACTAGTCTTGACCGATTTGTGTCGAGCCAATTTGTTGGACAGCAACGTGCAACGGCTACTGACCAAAGTCAAAAGCCGCAGTACCATCACTCCAGATGAGCAAGCTTCCATCGACGCTCTTAAGCCCCTCCCCAAGCTACAGCGCAAGTAAATCTAGAAAAAAAGATATGGCGGCAAAGGCGGAATGGACGTGAGCTTTTACCTGTAACATTCTCAAAGAACCCCAATAAAATCTGTACGAGATCGCAAGGCAGCGTCAGGGACAACCAATAGAACGTAGAGCGCTGCTTCTAGAATTCAGACAGGATTCGCAGGACATCGTCGCTGGGAATGGAGAACATGACTTTGAGTCGTGCGACAAAGAGCATGCGCAAGATACAGAACATTCCGGGAGTGGATATACGACACTCTGTGATGTTTGTACAAAAAGAATCGCGACCATTCTCATGCAGAACGCGTGGACGCCCTGATCCGCAACAATTGACTCTGAAATCACGATGCGGAATAAAGGGAAACGGTTCTAACGGTTGCCTGGAAAAGCTTTGCTATTTGTATCCGAGGACGGATATCTGTAAATGCGCCTACTATTTTGTTGATCCCGATTTCTCTTTTCTTGTTCGCCGCCTTCGGGTTTCAAAATCAGAATTCTCGAACGCTATCACCGAACAATAATAGACCCGATCCACTCTCCTTGCTGGGTACGAGGCTAAGTATTCACTCTCTGCGTCAACGCAAGACTGGGACGCTTTTATCGCAGGAAGCAGACGGTGAGATCGAGAAATTGTTCCGCTGGCGATGGGGTTGTAGGATTTCACTTTCTGTATCATATCAACTGACTACGAGAAAACGAAAAACTGCCGAGCAAATTTGCAATCCGGCCCAGCGTTTGAAGCCTCGCGTATAGCCTAATAGGCTCAAGGAGGCCTGTGATACGGAGCATAGGGTCGATAGTCGCGTCTATGGGGCTACGCTCTAGAACTTCCAGCTTCGGTGGAAGTAGTGGATATCCTGGTTTCGAAGCAGCGGGGTCTCCATTTCAAAGGCAATATCGGGAAGACGAGTATTGACAACGGAAAAGACAGGAATGATCGACTCCAAGAGGATCCTGACAGCTTGGATAATGTAGGTATGGTGGAGTCAACTTCCCAAGATATCTACTCCAGGTATGCGCTGGTGGTATGCACTCCCTGAGGTTGGAGATGAGGACCGTAAATACTTATCTATGCATAACCCACTGTGGCTTTGTGCTCCGGGATACTCCTTACCCCCTGCTACACTCCCCCCCATTTCCTCTCTCTCTCTTCCCACCTCTCTCTTTCTATCTCTCTCTTTCTATCTCTCTGTTCCCGCCTCTCTCTTTCTACCTCTCTCTTCTCACCTCTCTCTTCCCATCTCTCTCTTCCCACCTCTCTCTCTTCCCCGCTCT
>JAABUQ010002443.1_pt1 | contig 36785 bp, 46 predicted proteins | sample 5560001 | NCBI WGS metagenome assembly JAABUQ01 (sample SAMN10711888, study PRJNA513371) | rock metagenome | isolation source: Antarctica rocks | place: Antarctica: Victoria Land, Finger Mt nord | collected 2015-12-18 | reverse complement strand
CCCCCTCTCCCCACCCCAACCCCATCACCAACCCCCAGCTGAGTATATCGCCATATACGAAGCAAGCTTCCACAAACCATTCCAGAATTCTGGAAGTCAGGTACGAGACAGATATGGAGGGCGGTACATGGTCTGCTTTGTTACTTATGAAACGTGGGTCGAGAGAATGGTGCATGCAGAGACGAAGAGGAAGGAAGTGGGTTCTGCTTTGCTTTCATCGTGGGGGGGGGATGGAGGAAGGAGATCCGGCGGGTTTTCTCAAGGACGCAGTGGAGAACCGAAGAGGAAGGGGTGGGGTGGGGTATTGGCGAGGCAGATTGTCGTGGAGGCGTGGAGGTGTGGAAGCCGTTGGCTGTAGCTAGTAAGGTCGAGTAGACAAGATGACAGGGAAGGCAAGTGAGCTGGGACTTTGATATGTGGTAGGGGAAGAATCTATGGACTTGTAAACATAAAGTATATTGAGGGCGCAGGAGAACAATCGGTGCAGGACCGAGAATGCAGATGCTTCGCTATCACTAACACCGAATCTATGCTACAGAAGAAAATTAGGGCTTACAGCTCGTAAGCCATTACAAGTAATAAAGCGCGAGCAATCCAGCAATAGCTGAGTCCGCTCCTTCACGCTCGCTGGTATCAAATGCTCGAAAACCACCAACGCACAGGCAAGCAGAAGCCGAAAGAACAGCACCCACGCCGTTTTAGCACACCTGAAGAAGCCATCTACCCCGTTGGATGCAGACTACACCTCTCTCTCATTATCTCTTTCCGGATCGTCTATAAGAGCATCCCCACGGCCCCAACCACCGCAGCCGCAAACCCAGCTTCCGGCACGTACCTCCCCGCCGCGCCCTTCGAGTTCGTAGCCGCGGGGCTCGCCCCCGTCGACGTGGCAGATGCAGTGCTAGACGCTGCGGCCGAGCTGGTGGGAGCAGCGCCGGCGCCGGCTTTGACGGTTGAGGAGTCGAGGTTGCCGCAGTTGTTGCTGCATTGGGAGGAGCCGGGATACTGTTTGTTGCACAGGGCGAAGGTGTACTGGCACTCGAGGAAGGGGAGGGTCTGCTTGTACTGGGGGAGGTTGGAGGGTGTTTGACCGTTTTGGCAGACGCAGGCGAAGTTAAGGCTCATCTGTGGAGCGTGTTAGCTTGGGTGGGGAGATTGTGGAGGATAGCATTGTGAGCCGAATGGTCAATGAGATTGGATGGGGGTTATGGAGTGGGTGTTGGTAGGAGGGAACCTACAGGGTCGCAGTTGTTGGTCTTGGTATATTTTGAGGTTCCGCAGAGCTGGCCACAAGTGTTCTTCTCGGTGATGCACCATTGATCTAGCGAATGGAGGTTAGTGATGTGGAGATGGTCGAGGTATGGAGCAGGCACTCACTCCTCAGGGTTGGGTCAACTTGTGAGGCATCGAAGGTGCTGGTGCTGTTTTGCGCGGCGGCAAAGCCGAGCACGAGGAGGGTAAACAGTACAGTAGGAGTGTACATGATGCCTGGATTGCGGTTCGAAGAGCCTTGAGACGGGGGAAGATCGGCGGATAGAAAACAAATCCTTGAAAGTGCAATGCTCAAGAGGAGAAACGCAAATGTAAGTGGTGTTAACGAAGTGAAGTGGATGAGGAAGTAGAAGAGAGATGGCCAAGGAAAGTTGGGCCGCTTGAACGGTCGCAGCAACACTTTTAGATTGCGCGCTAGAACCAAAAGGGCCAGAAGTACGTCGTGAAGAAAGCACGTCTGGGCAGTGGTCACGAAAGGATACCTGTGGGCTTCGATAATTACCTTATCATCCACCTTTGGAAAGCTGGGATTAGGGACAGATTGAGATATTTTGAAGTTCATCTGTTTGCTATTTCGACCCACGGTACTGGCAATCAAACCTAACGTCGGATTGGACTCTCGGCACTTGTATTCGTATCCAGATACAACTACTACTTCCATACTCTGCCATTCTATTCTGTCCGTCTGCCTCCGTGGGTACTCCGCGTAGAGTCTCGGCCAGCTGACTGTTACACGCACAGAAGTGGAACATTCTCGTAGTCCCCTCCGATCACCCCCCCGAATCTCTCGCATCTCTCAAGCGTGCTTCAGATGTTCGACACCCAGGAGACATTGCGTCTATGCATGTATCCCCGCCCAAATGTGTGTCCCTCTGATGCAATAGACCCATGCGTCGGCAATCGAGATTTTCTACCGCGCAAAAGCCTCTTAGAGCTCCTCGTCTTCATTTGGCTCTTTCTTGACCGTTGTATCTTGCTCAATTCGTCCCATGATATCTGCTGATAGACCCAGCCCCAGCCTCTGCCTTGTCGCTTCGTCCTCGACCCCTGACACACTGGCTCTGGCCCGCTTCATTGGGCTGCCAATGTTGCCGTCGTCAGATGGGTGTTGCATATATGAAGTGCTTGGAAGCAGTGAAGGTGGTCCGGAATCAAGCACTGATGTGCTCGGTGGCGTCGAGCCTGCTGTGGGCGTGTTGGATGCTGGCGATTTGCGGGTAGCGGCCAAGCCTGCATTCAAAGGTTCCGCAGAATGCTGCCGTTTTAACTGCGATTCCAGTCAGAATACCATGATGTTGTCTGAATAGTAGCCTTGCTCAGAGTACGCACCTTGATCTTTTGCACGCCCTCCGAGATCTCGCCTTGCCGTCTGATGTCCTCCGGAGAAAGTGCAGCTTTTGAGACATCTTGCAGGTCAACTTCTTCTTCCTTGACGGCTGTAGAGTCGTCAGGTACTTCGTCTTCATCACTATCCATATCCTCAGAGTCCTTCTTGATAGCTCCATTTTTGCCGCCAGAGCTGGATCGAGACTGACTGTCGCGGAACCTCGAAAATCCTAGAGCTCCCCCGGGGCTCAAAGGCTTGAGATTGGCGAAGTCCGTAGGTATTGATTTTCGCTTGGCAGTCGCTGCAGGTTTTTCGTTCGCTTTCGATGACGGAATAATACCCTGTTCGACATTAAGTACACCGGTATTACGAGCATTAGGAGTCAGAAATACCATTTTCTGAAGTTGCTTTTGGCCGCGATAGAGGAACATAAAGACGGCGAAGGGCTTGTCAGGCGGATCGATCCCTGTCACTGTTTGCGTACTAATGGACTTGGGATCCAGAGTCTTCGGCTGAGCAAAGCTTGTTGTATGGTCGACCTCCTCCGTACTCTCGCCGTTGCCATTTGCTGCACTGTTGTGCTTCTCAGGATCATCGTCGTCGTCATGTGCATCAAATTGTGGTGAGTATTCTCCTCTTTTGATTTCTCCCGACGCCAGTACGCGGAAAAGTGCTACCTTGATTTGCCCAGCTGCTTCTGGTATCGGGTCATCGTCCTCATCGGAGCCAGAAGAGGACTCCTCATCCTGATCTGACATCTGTTCAAGCGGCGAAGTCTCGTTCACGCCGTAACGTAAGACATTCTTGCTTGTTTTATCGAGCTGGCCCCACATTGCGGGCGAGTCATCGTCGCTTTCCTCTTTGACCTTCCTGCGCTGTCTCTTCCTCTCCATCTTCTGCCGCCTACGCTCGATGATGGCACCAGCATTCTTCCCCTCCAGGTCCAAGCCGTTGAGCCACCTTTCTAGACCCACTTCTCTGAAGAGAAACTCTCTTTCCGCTAGACCTCCTCCTTCCGACTCCGGCACACTGACCCATCGTGAGTTCACCCAAGTCTCTTCCCCACGCCGCAGTAGTGTAGCTACTTCTTCCTTCGCCCGACCATCGAAGTATATATACGCCGCTATAGTCTCATTCGGAGAAGTCGTCAGCGGTACGTAGGGCCCGATGACACCAGCATATCTTCCTCTCTCGCTTGTGACGGACGGCAATCCACTGACTACGCGCGGTCTTGGATATGGATCCTCAGGTGTGGGCTTCGGGGTGGAGTAGGGGACATTGAGACCCGATGTAAGAAGAGTGATGGAGATCGCAAACGTGGATTGCTCGGGTTTGTTGGTCTGAGAGTCTTGAGGTATCTTTGGTGGAGGGACTGGAATGTAGGAGCTGATACGAGAGAACCTGGTCTGTTTCTGTATCGAGTGCTCCGGTAGAGGACCTTGTGGTGTATGTATGCTAACCGCGAGCCCTTTGAAGCAAGGCATGCTTCGAAAGGTCTTCCTAGCAGACTATGGACGGGCTTGCCGTAGGATGGGCAGGCCGGGTAGACGAAAGCTTAGAGAAAACACCTAACACAGAACAGAACGATCCAGATACTGAATCTAGAGGGCATTGAAGGGTGCAGAGAATGATTTATTCGCTTCCTTATGAGCTCTGTTGTATTCCAGCGTGAAATCGATCAAGCGGTTCTTGCGTGAGTTGGCTTGAGCAAGGCCGGATACGGAGGGGACAGCAGTTCCAAAGTCACGAAGCGGTGGGCCGGCACCTGAACATCTCGGAAACGGAGCGAAGCAAGGGCAGCAGTGTAATGTACATGAGCATGCACAGATCAGCTGTTCTATCTTCCTTGCTATCTTTGATAGGCATTGGACTGCGCGGAGTGGTGATGACCAGCCGAGCCTCCACTAGCGTACCGCGGCTGGCTATCATATCAGAAGCTCCAGGCTTGAAGAATGATCCACAGAGAATGTCCACGGGTCACAGTGGGAGTTGCAATATGCAGTATCTACTGACGGAACAATGCTGTGATTCGGCATATGACAGTAAAGTAGCGAGAAAACATCACTAACGGCTAGTTACTATGCATGATGTATTCTTGACCTCTTACCCAGATTTCCTTGTATACATATACGTGAGGTGGTAGAAGGAAATACCAAGCTGAGCCCAGAGGTGAACGCAATCGCAGCTGGACCATCCCATTCCCTTCAAGTCCAGCTTGGTCCACCGAAACTCCCTCGTTCCGAGCCCCAGGCAATCCGCGGGACTATATTTCCATGAAATAGCACAAGACTCCCAGAGCAACTGATCATACTCCATTCACGCATTATTCGTTAAGCCATTGGCATTGGCAGGCACTCCCCAGAGAGGAGCCTCGATAAAGCCTTTTCTCCACATCAGAACGCCGTCTCTGCTCTGGGGCCCGCGTGACCCGATTATGTTGCACTGGTTCTTCTTCATCAAGATTGAAAATAATGGGATCCCCATGAGGTGCTATTGTGATGGGAGACGCTGTCATGTCGTTCATGATCTGCATTTGCTGGCAATACGGTGGCGACCTCCCTGGACCACGTCGCTCTTCCAACTTGAGAACTTTAGGGAATGGCAGCCCTATCGCTTGACGATCCTGCAACGACGCTGCAGTCGTGGGAACTGGCGCAGGGTGTCTCCCATAGCCTGTATTGCTGACCGATGGTCCCAGACTGGGATTCGCAGCATTTGAACCTGAAGCCGAAGCCGCGGTTGAGTATAGTGATGTCGAGCCATTAGCATCCAAGGTAAGATATATGAAACCCTCCATAGCAGTGTTGTTCCAGAAGCAAAACCACGGCCGTTCTGTAGGGACGGCAACAGGATTCTCGCTCCAACCCCTTCGAGATCGTCTCTCCAGTATCTCTACTTCTGAATCCTCGAGAGTACCTTCAACCCAGCGTTTGATGTTGGTGCTGGCAAAATCGGATTCCCTAATAACAACTAGTTTATCATATAGCTGCTGGAAAAATAATGTGGGCCCTCGGTCTAGGTCTTCCTTATCGTTCATGAGCACAAGATTTGCCGGTTTCGATAATTGAGGCGGCTGTGCACCGTAAAGGATTGGCGCGTTGAGCGGAGTATTAGCGAGTAGTTGTGCTTGAAGAGGGTTGCCATTAGCGTGCATGAGCTCAAGGTTGACATTTCCACCATCGATGCATGCCCAAGTGTTTCTTTGATTGCTGGTGGTCAGACAGGAGTCATTCGAAGTGGAGAGTCCGGATGAATTCTTTAAAGCTATCGAAAACGACCCTGTTGGGAGAGGCGGAAGATTGGAGGGCGTGGCGGTGAGAGGGGCGGCATCGATCAATGATGTGACGGTGACAGTGGCACTGCGTCTATTAGCTGAAAGCTTTACCTTCTATCAAGATGGAACTTACGCTACCGGTGTTGGCGGTAGTGTTACATTTGGCACAGGCGATGCTTGTGGGATGTCTGTGTGAACGTGCTGGTGGTGCAGCGATGCACCAACAGCACCACCAACGACCAGTATCATAATGATAACTATCAGAAGCACCAAAAGCCACATTGGGATAATTCCACATATTCGCTTTTTACTCTTCAGCGCAAAAGATTCCTTGAAATGGCCTCCTTCGTCTGCTGGTCGTATTGCTTCACTCGCCTCTGAGCTTTGGACGGACGCGCCAGTAGCAGGTAGGGCACTGATGTTCTGGGCTTGCTGTACTGGTATAGCATCCAGAGTGACCTGAGAGTCGCCAAATGGATTGCGCTGGACGTTTGCAGGTGGCTCTGCTTCTTCCGGACTTTCCTTGGGCGGTAGGTCGTTTGCATAGCGGGTGTATGGAGGGAGCTGCTCTGTGTGGCCGTCCGGCCCAATGAAGTCGTCGGCATCCTCGCCTTCTGGTCCAAGTCGTCTCTGATACCTGTTGTGTCCTCTAGCAGCTGCTAGAGGCACTAGCGGAGTAGCGGCGGCCCCGATACTAAGGTCCTCCTCTGAAGTTGTATCCTGCGCATACATCCCGTAAGGATGGGTAGGCCGCGATGGTCCAGCGTAAGAACGCGAAATTGTTCTAAAGGTCGAACTCGTGGCATTGCTAAGTGTTCTTCCTAACGCTGTATCTTGGGAATACATCGCATAAGGATGGCTAGGCCCACTCGTCCCTCGATATGGACTTGCCGTTCGTGGTATAGTTATCGTCGAGGCATTGCTGGTGGCCCTATGAGGCGTCGAATCTGCAAGAGTACTACCGCGGTCGGACGTGAGACCAAGGGAATGTGTAGGCGCTGTCGTGGAGACATCGCGGCGAGATGATGAGGAGTTCCGATGGAAGTAGCGCTGGGAGCCACTACTTCTGTGCAGAGTCTCCGATTGAGCCCGAAGGGAGGGCTGTAAAGATAGCGGTCGATGGATAGGACTGGAAGGAAAAGGTGTGGCCATTGACTGTCGGTCCTCGTCGTCGGAAGACGACGGAAGTGCTTCAACATCGAACGGATTAGAGGCGTTGGTATCACTGAATACATCCGAGGTTGAGGATCGTCTAGAGCCATTAGGAGCGTTGTATCGTAGAGTATTAGGTGGATCGTTGACTTCTTGAGCCATGATCGTCTGGCGCCCTTCTCACATGAGGTTTGCTGGTGCCGATTGTACACGACGCAGCCTTCCGAAATACCACCCCAAGAGTGCTACCACCACTTGACGGGACGATCGTCTGTTAAATCGATACCGGTTCAATTCGCAATGATTGACTCAGTGTAGGAGTGGCAGTTGTGGTGCCGAAGACAAGCGCTGGCTTAGTTTATCTCAGAGGACTCCGAGGGCCGAAACGTTGGTGTTTCAACCCCAGCTCTTCCTCTTTGGGACCTTCTTGCATCACCACCCTGATGGAAACCACACCTGTAAAGATGGCGGTGACTTGGTATGTTGCCAGTAGACAGAGTGGGGACAAATGATCGAATCTCGCGGTTCGTTTGAATGAGTGTGAGCATCTCCCTTTTTCAGCCCTCACCCAGTCCGTAAAGGTAAAGTCTGACTGCTGCGCCACTGCAGATGTCCATTTCGAGACACATTGCATGGAACTCACTTGATCATTAATATTGATATTCTCGTTGTGCATTTGCCTATCTCGGACCATCGAAAAAGTTGATGACAAGATGTACAACACTCTATCCTTTATGATGAATCTCCAAAACCAGCTGCATGCGGATTACTAAAGCAAGGCATCGAGAATATCTATCTCTATCGCCGATGCCCTCAGCCGCCATTGCAAGAATTGTCAGAGAGGGAAAGCCCCCATATTACCGGCTTCCCTGGTCTGACAGCGCTTCCTCCCGGTTTCGAGGCAGACAATTGCCGGCTGATAGAATGGTTCTTACACGTATGAAAGTGCCACGCTGGCCCTCTATGCCTTGATTTCATATTTCCGCCTGAACATATCGTCAACCTCGATGAGATAGTAGGTACCCTTCGTGATCGTCTCTTCGCTTCCCACGGGCTTGTAGCTTTTCTGCAGATGGGCTTTTTCCCTCAAAAGGCACATCTATGACTTTGTCAGCACTTGCGTCCGTCAATTAGGTGTCTCCTGGTTTCACCTCATCATAAACCTCTGGTGCTACAGTCCTCCTCGCTTCTAGTCTCTTGTGGAGGTCTAGGGTCTCAACTATCTTGCTGACATCTCCGTTAACCTTGACACTAAACAGTGAACTAGCAAGTCCGCTTCCGTAACTGAAGAGCGCGATTCTCTTTCCCATAATATCCTTCGGCACCACATTGCTCAGGAGAGCACACAGCGAGCCGTACACGCTGGCGGTGTACATATTGCCACACATCGTTGGGACCTCGATCCCAGGCTGTACTCTGGCCTGAAATTTCTTCTTGCTAAGACCCATGAACGTCTTCTCCACCGTCTTGTCAGCGAGAGATGCTTCGTATGAGATATCCCGTACTTCGGCTGGCACAGACTCAAAAGCCGGGTGATTGGGCGAGGTACGGTAATCATTATAAAGCATACGCGCATAGGACTTAGCAACAAGTTTACAAGTCGGCGCGTGAAAGAGGACATGATCGAAACGGTCCAGAGGAGTGGTTGAAGAGTCGTCTTGCTTGTGAATACCATTGGCGAGACCTCTGCTTTGCAACGCGGCTTCGCGATCGTTATACGCCCGATAACAAGCATCGACTGCCTCAGTATAGCACTTAACCGAGTAATGGCCATCAACGACAGGGTACTCCGAGGTAAGATCGGGCTTGTAAAAGTCATATGCATGCTTCATGTAGCTGCCTCGCTTGCCAGGTTCGAAGGCCAGTGGGGCATCAGGACCAACGAGCATAGCGACACAACCTGCACCACCTGTCGGGCGTGCGTTGCCTTTCTTGTACAGTGCGATATCTCCAGCGCAGACAATGGCATCGCGACCGTCCCAAGCAGATGATTCCACCCAATTGACCGTGTTGAAAAGCGCGTTTGTGCCACCATAGCAAGCGTTGACCGTGTCGACGCCTTCGATGCTAGTGTTGCCCGAAGGTTCAAAAAGTTGCATCAGAACTGACTTGACAGACTTGGACTTGTCGAGCAGTGTCTCCGTGCCGACCTCCAATCGACCAACAGACTTGGGGTCTATGGAGTACTTTTGGAGCAGAGAGGAAACAGTGGTCAGAGCAAAAGAGTAAATGTCTGGTTAATCAGAAGGTCAGCCTGTCGCGGCCCAGCATCCAAAGTTCTTTGCACTTACCTTCTCTATCGTCACAAAAGCTCATTTTAGTCTGGCCAAGGCCAATGGTATATTTTCCCTGGGAAACCCCATCGAACTTCTCGAGCGCAGATTGTTCAACACACTGTTGAATGTAGTCAGCATGCAGCACGCAAGGACAGAAATCGCTCATACACTGAGGCAAGCGGGCATACCTGGCTAGGGAAGTATATCTCAATGGCTTTAATGCCAATGTTTGTTGGTCGACCGGCCATAGTGCGTGATGTGTTCAACCAATCCGAGTAATATTCCTGGATTGAAAGGTCTGAGGCCTGCGACGGCTTGAATGGGGAGAGTGAGTGAGGCAAAGGAAGATGTAGGGGAATGGACTCGAGCGAGTTGCACCAGATGGTAATTGCAAAACCGAAGAATCAGGCTATTGATCGTCGAGCACGGTAGTGACGCGGGGGAGAAGGCGTTCGAGAGGATTTTCGTGGTAATCAGAAGGGGAAGATTGTTGTTCTCAGGCAACCCTTTTCTATTGTGCACTGTGGACAACAATCTCCATCCACAACGCCTCAACATTTTTCGTCCGACTCCGAAATCATGCCAAGACTACCAAGACGCTAAACACGGCAGGTCCGAAAGTAAATGTGCTCCGGAGTCCGGACTGTAGATCGGCTATCGCGCAAGGGGTGAAGCTCGGTGGGCCCGTCAAGATGGAAGCAGACCGAGCAATTCCAACCTAACCCAAGCGGCCTTTGTGTTTTGACTACTTTACGCTTTGGCCAATTCTCTTCGGAGCTTCTCAGGACAGGATCTCAGCTACAGAATTGTAGATCGCTGCTTGTTTGTCTGGAGACCGAGCCTCTCCATCCTAGATGTAAGACGCGGCTCTATCAGGCGATGGGCTCTCGGGTGGAATCATGATCCAGCAGACCCGTAGGCTCTTAACCTTCGATGCCTTCGGTACACTCTTTGTGCCCAATGAACCGATTGCCAAGCAGTATGGTGACGCCGCGAGGAGATGCGGTGTGACAGGTCTTACAGACGACGCGGTCGGCGCAAGCTTTCGGAAGGGTGGGGACTTACAGCCCCTCAAGACGATGTGCACGAGCTAAATGTTGTGGGAACAGCCTTCCATATACACACAAGGAACAATCCGAATTACGGGAAGGCAGTGAGCATGAAGACATCCGAGTGGTGGGCCAACGTGAGTACATACACATCTCGCACAAGATTTGGATGTCATCGCTTCATCGTCCGGATTTCGCACAGAATAGGTCATCCTGTTAAACGTACATTTGTTGCTGCATTGAGGAGATTTGAAGCCCAAGTTTGTTGGTGGATACAGAATTATGAAACGTTTGGTCGTCCTTGAAAGCGTTCAGTGGAGATCTGCCGCTCATGCAGTCTCATGCACAGTCACTTATCCAGTACATCATTACTTTATCTAGCCCTTCCAGCCAGCAAGATATCTGGGATAGACGCGGTGCGCCGCTTTGTTAACAACCTATTTGACGCAATCTTGTCCTTGCATCTGTTCACTCAGTTTCTCTTAATTATGGACGGACCTGACGGTAATAGGTCATCAGCTCTACATTTCAGCCTCTCCTTCCAAGTTCTACGGTACTGCCTCCCAGTCTAGTGCCAGATCTGTTGGAGAAATTCTCTTCTTCTGAAGGCTATAGCCTGTATCCAGATGTTCTTCCCTTCTTTCGAAGCCTCGGTGACTCAACAAAGGACCTCTACAAACACAAGCAGAACACTACCATTGGCGTCTTAACAAACTCCGATGACCGCGTACCTCGAATCTTGTCTAGCTTAGGCTTGCAGGTAGGTTCACGGCGATACGGAGAACCGTTACACGATCAGCAGAAAATGCTTGATAGGAACCACGATATCGATTTCGTAGCTTTGAGCTATGATGTTGGGTTCTCGAAGCCCGATCCACGGATATTTGACGCAACCAAAAAGATGGCACAAAAAGCTGTTAGGCAAGACCTCAGGTGTATCCATATTGGTGATGATCTAGAGAAAGATTACTATGCAGCGCAAGCAGCTGGATGGCAGAGCGTACTGCTCGATCGCAAGGACGAGCACATTGACCCTGCATTATCCCGAGTCGTCGAACTCTCCGATCTCAGTCAGTATCTGGCAGTATGATCATGCGAAATTGGCTGATCCTGCACGCCCGAGATGCTACCTCAAAGTCTCGATGGCTTCAATGTGAGTGGCCGGTCACCCTCTCCTTCGCATGTCCAAGATCTTTTCAAGCTTGACCTCTCCTTTCGCTCCCCAGCCCGCTACACCGTCCTGGATCTCGGGTCGTACGGCCACATACCAAGACCAAGCGCGCCGATCTAGCTCGGTAGTGCTCAGTACATGGGCCCAAGACGTATATAGCAGGTCAAGCGACTGCAGAAGCAAACCTAGATTCCGCTCCTTCTCAACTGCGAGTGCCGCTGCTGATGGCTTCTTTCTTGGAGAAGGTGTCTGTGCCATAACCGATATGGGGACAGGGGCAAAGGATTTGAAAAGATATGCACGAGCAGACTCAGGGGTGTAGATGGGTAGCTTCGTAGTGGCATCTTGTTTGCTCAGTACGGGACCATTGGAGGAACGAAGAGCTTCCAGATCAAGGCCCCAGAGAGCAGTATCGTTGTCGTTCGTATGATCCACCGTCTCAAGATCGCCGACAACCGTCGATTGTGAATCGTCAACTCGGTCTTCGGCTTTCACTTCGGCCTCTTCAGCCTTTGCCTCCGACGGGTTGTATCCCCATCTCTTCATTACTTTTATCTCTCGACCCATGATACGGACCTTGGGTTGACCTTGGCCCCATCCATCGTCTTCGGCAGTATTGCCTTTCTCTATGCCTAGACTGATGGCCTTGCTCTTGCTATTGACACTCACGACAGCTTGCGCCAAGCTTAGGCGCGAAGAAAGTGGCTGCGATGGCATTGTGTATTTCAGCAGTGTGACAGCGAAGGCAAGTACAAGAGGCGCGCGGTTGGTGTGTAGGACTATGGAAACAAGATCCCTTTCCTCGACATTACTTGAGGGAAGCTGGAGGGAAGCTTCAATGGTTGCAGGGTTGGGAAGCTCATTGACTATGGAGGGTTTCCTGCGCTTCGTGGGAGACACTGATGATACGTCACCTGCTGTTCGTTTCTTCGACACTCGTTTGGCAGCGGTGAGTATCTGTTTAGAGAGTTTCTCGTCTGCGAAGACTGCCTGAATAGAAGCAATGTCAGCTTTCGAGAGGAGTTCTGGGCTGCATTCAGATTAGCTTGATGTACATAGCTAGTAGGCAACTGGATCGTTACGTTGTCAAGGTAGCCTGCTGCAAGTCTTTGACTTTTGACATGGCGACAGGCAAAGGTATCTTGGCATCTTGGGAGAGAAACCGTAGAAGAGCTTGGATTTCTGAAGCGGTTGCCATAATATCCGCAGTGCAAGGTCTTAGTCACAATACTGATACAATGATCGCGCGGGCTTGTGTAAAGAGCTCGAGAGCAAGGGACCTTAAGTGAAGCATGCATTGAAGGCAGCACTCCACCGGACCTACCTCGGCATTCTCAATCCGGACGTTTCCAGGGCTGCGCTCAAGACTAAGAGACCAGGTAAAGTATTGGATCTTTAGAGCTACTTACTTTGCTTTACATTACAAGTTAATGCTTCTCTTCTCACAGCGTTAACAGCAGGGACGAGATGGGTCAAGAGCCTAAGATTGAGGAGTTCCCTGACATCAGCTCCAAGCTCACTGCGCCTACCAAGAAATCTGTCTTTGAGCGCCAGAAGGCAGAGGCTGAAGCCAAACGCCAACGTGAACAGGAAGAAACAGCAGCTGTATATCAGGACTTTGTAAAGTCTTTCGATCACGATGATGACAAGCCCCCGTTTACGGGTCCCGGAAGTGGTTTGGCAGGAGCATTGGCGAGCTCTAGAGGAGGTGGAGCATTTGGCGGACCTTCAAAGCGGCATTTCTCTGGAGCGCCGCCCGGTCCTGCTGGAAGAGGAGCCCTGGGCTCTCGAGGATATAGCGGGCCAGGAAGTTTAGGGCCACCTCCGCCATCATTGTCGCGTAAGAGAGCCTACGATGGGACATCAACCACACAGCGAGAACCGACCTCAGGGCTCTTCGCTTTCGAGGACGCGAACACCGGGCCAGCAGATGCGAAAGCAGCCTTTCACGAATCGGACGAAGAAGATAACACTGGGCCTGGAAGGCTGCATGAGAGGGCTCCGCCCAAGCCTACACTACGTCTATCGTCTCTGCCTCCGGGCACCTCTCCTGCCGCCATCAAAGCCTTCATACCGCCCAACTTGAACATCGATGGGGTTCGAATCGTACCTCCTTCGGGCCCTGGAAGCATGGAGAGAAGGTCATTGTCCGCCATCGTCACGCTCACGAAAGACACGCCTGCCCTTGATATCGATACTGCTGTGAGCGCCTTGCAGAATAAATACATGGGTCGCGGTTTCTACCTCTCGCTATCACGCCATCTTTCTTCAACCTCGCTGGACACAGAGCCGTCCCTACTAGGTCTTTCGTCTTCATCTTCTTCGCTACCATTCGGTGCTCGTCCGATACCACAAGGACCTGGGGCAGGTTTTGGTCGCGGTGCCGGAGGTGTACACCGTGGAGGCTTTGCTCCACCTCAGTCCTATGCCTCGTCCGGTCCCGGGCAGTCAGGGCGCGGTGCCCCACCCGTACAAGTAACTGTTCATCCACCTTCGGATCTAAAGCAGCTCAAATTGATACACAAGACCTTGGAGGCTTTGCTGACACATGGACCTGAATTTGAAGCTCTCTTGATGAGCCGCAAAGGCGTGCAAACAGAAGAACGATGGGCCTGGATATGGGATTCTCGCAGCGTGGGCGGTGTATACTACCGTTGGCGACTCTGGGACGTCTTGACCGGCGCCTCACGACGAAACCGAGCAAGCCGAGTACGAGCACTCATGCCACCCCAGACGCTGTTTGAAGGTGGCGCAACATGGGCACCACCAGACCTGGGCCTGCAATTCGAATACACGACGCACATCTCCGAATTCGTCTCCGACAGCGACTACAACTCCTCAGACGACGACGACAACTCCGGAGACGAAGGCCGCCGCCGCTACTTCCAGCACCACGGCGGCGCCCCTCCACCCGATGCCCCGACCACCGACAACGACGGCCCCTCCTACCTCAACCCCCTGCGAAAAGCAAAACTCACGCACCTCCTCGCCCGCCTCCCCCCCACAAACGCCAAACTCCGCAAAGGCGACGTCGCGCGCGTCACCGCCTTCGCGATCCAGCACGCCGGCGCAGGCGCCGACGAAGTCGTGCAGATGATCACGCAGAACGTGCTTACGCCCTACAACCTCAGCAGCGCGAACCCCGAGAACAAACCCTCCGAAGACCGAGAACAGCTCACCAAAGGCGCCGGTGACAACAACAACGACGACACCGCAACACCCATCCCCGAAAAAGACGACACCTCCCCATCCAAGCTCATCGCCCTCTACCTCCTCTCCGACATCCTCTCGTCGTCCTCCACCTCCGGCGTGCGGCACGCATGGCGCTACCGCCAGCTCTTCGAGCTCTGCCTCCGCTCCCGCGCCGTCTTCGAACACCTCGGCCGCCTCGAGAAAGAGTTGCGCTGGGGCCGGCTGCGGGCCGAGAAGTGGAAGCGGAGTGTGGGAAGTGTGCTGGCGCTGTGGGAAGGGTGGTGCGTGTTCCCGCAGGCGAGCCAGGAGCGGTTCGTGGCGGTGTTTGAGAAGCCGCCGGCGACGAGGAGGGAGGTGGAGGAGGAGGAGAGGGGGAGGGAGGCGGAGAGGGAGAGGGAGAGGGGGGCGAGGGGGAGGTGGAAGGCTGTGGAGGAGGGGGCGAGGGAGAGGGATGAGGGGGGTTTGGATGGGGAGGCGATGCTGGATGAGGGAGAGGAGGAGGACTTGGATGGGGAACCGATGGAGGAGGAGGACGTGGATGGGGAGTCGATGCTTGAGGACGAGGATGAGGCGGAGGAGCCGGTAAAGGAGACGCATGCAGGACCTGCGCTTGGGTTCAAGATGGCGGCACCGGTCCCGGAGGCTGCGAAGACGGACAATGTGCCTCCAGCGAGGCGACGCAGACCGAAGGCGGAGGACATGTTCGCTGATTTGGACGCAGAGTAGCAGCTTCGAAGTCCGTAGATGCAAAGCTCCTCGCATCATAGTTGAAGTTGCTCGTTCACGACCGGACATGTATCGAGCAATGGTCCATTCAAGTCAGCTGTGATGGCGGATCATGCTATGCCAGCCTGACTCGCCACCAGAGCAAAGCGAAATCGTTTCAAGTATTTGCATCGTGCGTATTTACAGTCATCTCTTTATGCTACATCCCTCCCCCAGTGATCCAACACCTCAAATACAACTCTCCTGAGTCCGATCCTATATACTCGCATATCATTTTCGTACTTCATACACAACATATCACGTCATCACGTACTTCGGCCCCTCCCCTCCCTGCGGCGGCACCCAATTGATATCCTGCGCCGGGATCTTGATATCGCACGTCTTACAGTGGATGCAGCTAGCAAGCAAAATATAATCAGCGAGGACCATCCGTGAAGGACGAACCGAGCTCAAGGGAAAGCACACACTCACTTCTGCGCATTGATCTGGAATCGCCTCCCAAACTCCCTGCCCTCATCCTCCACATACTCATACACCCCCGCCGGACAGAAGCGGTTCTCGATCCCCTTGTACTTCGGCCACTGATCGCGCTTGTGCTCCTCCCAGTCCTTGACCTGCAGATGCACGGGCTGGTCCTCCTCGTGGTTCGTCCCCGTCCTGCTCACGGAGGTTAGGATATCGAAGGAGATCTCGTTGTCCGGCTTCGGGTAGTCGATCTTTGGCATCTCATCCGCTTTGCGCGTGGCGCCGTGGTCGGTGCCGTGGTGTTTCAGTGTCCAGGGCGTTTTGCCGCGGAAGAGGTACGCTTCGAGGCCGGAGTACATGATCCCGCCGTATAGGCCTAGTGGGGTGGAGAAGGAGGGCCGCATGTTGCGCACGGCGTAGAGTTCTTTCCAGATGGTGCTCGCGCGGAGCTTGTCCTCGTAGTCGTACAGGAAGACGGTCCCGCCGTCAGGGTTGTCTTTCGTTAAGGCGTCGTAGGCGGCTTCGGCGGCGAGCATGCCGCTGCGCATGGCGGTGTGGGTGCCTTTGATCTTGGGCACGTTGAGGAAGCCGGCTGTATCCCCTATGAGGGCACCACCAGGGAAAGCGCATTTCGGGATCGACTGATAGCCACCTTCGTTGAGGGCACGAGCGCCGTAGGAGATGCATTTCCCGCCTTCGATGACGGATTTGTAGAAGGGGTGGTGCTTGAGCTTTTGGAACTCGCCGTAGGGGGCTAGCCAGGGGTTGGGGTAGTCTAGGCCGACGACGAGACCGAGAGAGACCAGGTTCTCACCGAAATGGTAGAGCCAGCCGCCACCGTAGGTGTTTGAGGGGAGGGGGTAGCCCATGGAATGGACGATTTCGCCTTTGCGGAATTTTTCGGGCTTGACTTCCCAGACCTCTTTGAGGCCGAGGCCGTAGGTTTGGGGCTGGCTGTCCCGTCGAAGGTCAAACTTCTTGACGACCTCCTTCGTAAGAGAGCCGTGGCAGCCTTCAGCGAAGAGGGTGACGCGGGCATGGAATTCCATGCCGCGCTCGAACGAGGACTTGGGCTTTCCGTCTCTTCCTATCCCCAGATCGTTGGTGGCGATGCCTTTGACGGAACCATCATGCTGATACAGTACTTCACGACCTGCGAAGCCTGGGTAGACTTCCACACCGACCTCCTCCGCCCTTTCCGCCAGCCACTTGGAGAATTGATTGAGACTTATGATGTAATTGCCGTGATTGTTCATCTGCGGAGGTGCTGGTAGGGGAACCGAGCTGTTCTTCGTCAGGAACCGCAACTTGTCGCCAGTCGCTAGGGTTGCACCGTCGAAATGTGAGGGATTGTCCTCCGAATTCCAGTCCGGTAGAAGCTCGTTGACGGCAGAAGGCTCGATTACGTTCCCGGAAAGTATATGGGCACCAATCTCCCCAGCCTTCTCCAATAGAACAACGCGAAACTCCTCGTTGCCTGCATCGTTCGCGAGCTGCTTGAGCTTGATGGCTGCACTCAGTCCGGCGGGGCCTAATCAATCAGCATCTGAACAGGTGGATGAGGGGAGGTGATGTACCGCCGCCAACAATGCAGACGTCCACTATGTCGCTCTCACGGTCCTGCTGCCGAGGGTCAAAGGATGAGTCGATATCGGCAAACTTCCGCCTTGTCGACAACGAAAACCTTTTTTGGGAAATGATGCTGGAATTGAATTGGGGGGAGGGGCAGCGCCGGCGGGCCCGTGGGTAGTGTGAGTAAGCTCTTGTATAAATTCGAATGGATTGCCTTGACCCTGACAGGCTTCGCCTGGCCGCAGGCATCGTAGGCAGCATCGTCGCCATTGTTTGGCAATGATGGTGTAGCGGGGGGGAAACTGCGATTTCGCCTGGGTTTGGAACTCAATGGACCTCGGCTCGACGTCGTTGCGGCCAACCGGGCAGCATGCCGTCCTCACATTGATCACTGATCCATTTTTGTAAAGTATGGCTCAATACGGAGTACTGGAGTCGATACTGAGAAATCTGACTACATTGAATCATTGTCGGTCGACTCAAGGATGACTCGCCAACCCAGAGCGACCCAAAACACTCAATATGAGGCTGAGTATCTCATGTGAATCATGCTATCTTAGGATGTTCTGTATGTGTACCTGCATTGGATACCAAGCCAGCTGCTATTGTGTCACTCTTCGGTGGTATTTTCGCTCTGTCGAACAGCCACATTGCCTCCATCGTGGCCTTGTACGCCCCCACCTTCGAAAGCCGTCGAATTGTCCTCAGCGTCCATACACGCGTTGGCTGTGATGTTCTTCTCACTGGTCTGACTTGCTACGCTGGTCGTTTCGTGGTTTGAGGGTGACGAACAGATATCACTGTCAACCATTTTGGTAGAAGCCTCGGCGACCGCCTCAGATTGCGCAGACTGCACCTCTGCGTTATGCGCTGCTGTGGCTTGATCCAGCGAGACTGGCTCATTCGATACGGACGTCTCCTTTGCGAGTTTCGCCACCGGACCTGGATTCGATGTCTTCAGTTGCTGAGCAGTCTCCGTTGCCATTGCTGAGGTGGCACCTTTGATCGACTCAGAGTAAGCCTCAAGCGGCGTTCGTTTTAGGACTGAAGCACTTGATTGCTCCACATCGTCGTCCGGCGATGACTTCTCTGCACTGCCTACATGAGCAACGTCAAGCGACCCGTCAGACCCGACAGTCCATACAACCCATGGTTCATGTATAGTCCATTTAGCTGGGTCTGGTTTATCGTGTTGTTCGCTGGTCTTTGCAGTGCTGGTTTCCTGGCCAGCCGGCGATGCCGCTGGCTTCCGTCGGGCTGGCCCCCTCGCACGTCCTTTTCTGGCGTCAGCTAACGGGGCCTTCTCTTCCTTCTCTTCGAGGGCTTTCTCTTGTGGCTTGGGTCCTTGTGGGCCAAGCTGAAGTCGTTTGTCGAGATCTGACATGAACCCGGCCTTGAGCGCAGCTATCTTGCCGCCTGCCGGACGAGAGGGCACCGCAGGCTTAGGCTTTGGCGCCGGAGGAGGAGACCTGATTCCGCGTAAATCATCATCAACGCTTCCATTACCGGCTGAAGCTGCTGAAGCTACTGAAGTCACTTTCGAGAGCGGAATCGACTCCGAGGAGTCGCGTGCTATGGGATTGGCCGGACGAGGAGGAATATCAGGCTTTGGCCTCTCCGGCAGAAGAGGAGCTTTTCGAGCCTCTGTTGGGGACGGCTGTTTGGTCTCCACAGGCGATGTTTCTACTGACGCCTTGGAAGATGCTATTGGGACCTCAGCATATGCAGGTGGTACCTTGTGTAGCCGCTTCGGTGGCCGCGCGGGTAAAGAAGGAGGAGCTTGTTCGCTAGGATCGACAGACTCAGCGACAGACTTGTTGCCGTGGGGCCTTGGAGGAATAGATGGCTTCGATACAATGGCCGCACCAGTAGTGGCCCCACCGCGAGCTTGTTCTTCCCCAATGACGCCTGCATCGGGACGTCCATTTGTCGAGACTACGGCACCAGCGCGGAAACCCTCATCCTGCAAATGCGTATCACGTGGACTTGTGGTATCAGTATGCTGAGGTCCACCAACGGTGGTCTCTAGACGAGCACTGTCCGGTGAATCCTCCCAAATGTCTCTACTTGGAAATCTCTGCTTCATTCCCGGTCTCGATATTCCTTCGCGAAGATGCGGCTTAAAATTCGATTTCAGTAAACGCTCCTCTTTCGGTAGGAGTTTCTCTTTTTCTTGTTCAGATACTTCCCCTTTTCGTGCCTTCTCTGCCTCTGGGGGCTCGAATGTTGCACTGGATGATATAGATACTTGTGCAGCTTGTGGCTCGGTAGGCTCTGGGGTATTGACAGTAGCCTGAAGTTGAAGGCTATTTGGTGTATCTTCCCAGATATCTTGGCTTGGGAACCGCTTCATCTCGCGGCGCTTAAAGCGTTCTGTAGCGGGCACGCTTCGACCTTTACCTTCTTCGTCTGGGAACAGTGGCTCATACTCTTCTACATCTTCCAATGGTGTATGCATGTCCTCACGGTCATCGATAGAGGTAAAGCGGGCAATACCAGGCAAAGAGCCATGGATAGAACCTGGGCGGGAGGAAGGCCTAGAACTGTTTGCACTACCTGACCGGCTGCTGTTCCTGAAGCCACTCTGATAGGAAGGAGGGGTTTCGGAGTCAACGCCGCTGTAGTAAGTAGAGCCTCGGCGTTCTTGAGGGGCTGACACAGCAGGTTGCATATATTCTGCGCCCTGCTCCTTGGCCACTTCGTCCGAAGCTAGGATCGGTACACCATACCTGAGAACCTTGTCAGCGTTTCTGCGCACTCCAAACTAGGGGTTTGAGCTTGGCTTGAGCGCAAGGCCATTTACTATTGCTCAAAGTTCATAAAGCACGAGAAAATTGAAAGAAAGGATAAGACGACACTTAGCATATGCGTACCCTGTTTCTTCGATCCATCCACCTTGAGCCTCAGTGTTCCCGCCTTCAGGGCCCAAGTCTTCCGTCGGAGGATCGTAGCCATTTCCCGTGAACTTATCCTTGCGGTGAGCTGGCGCAGGAACATGTACCCCTTCGTCCTCCGTCTCGCTCTCCAAAGCGTTATCAGCAGACTGACGCAATTTCATACCGCGATGACCCGATTTGTCGAATATGTCCTTGTCTTCCGTGTCAACAGGGAAACTTGCTTTACGCAATGGTGATTCGACGTGAGGCTGTGAATGATTCGAATGTGCCTTATTATGATACCCTGTAGCGGAGTGTGGAGCATTCAGGCGCGACGCATACTCCTCACTCGCCATATACCCAATCTGCTCGTTTGGCAGACCAGCAATGGCTGGAGAAGTCCCTGGATCCATCATATTAGTAAAAGATCGAATCCACCTCTCAACGCACGTATATACCCAATCCTGCGCTCCTAGTTTCCCTTACGAGCTTATTGAGATCTTCACTACTCAATGCCCATTCGCCTCGAGGAGCGTTTAAGCTGGGACCATACTGCCCGTGGCCTTCTCGCTCTAGCGCTTCGGGATGCTTGTCATACCAAGCCTTCTCAAATTGATCTGGATTCGGGACGCCATGACCGTGGAGGCCATAGCTACCTGGAGGGAAAACTTCACGACCGCTTTTGGTGCGCTTGTGGTGCTTTGGTTTCCCACCTTGATTGTGGAAGCCGATGCCTGAAGGAAAATTTTGGGCGTAGGGGGAAGGGGAAGGCGCTTGCACATCACCAGCGTCTGGATACATGGGTACCCGTTGTCCAACCCCAGGTATCTCAGGTATACCATGGTCGCCGTCCCCAGCTTGTGCAGATCCCGGACGCTCGGTGGATGCAGAAGACTCGGCTCTCGGAAAGCTTCCTTGCGCCTTCAGGTTTCGAAGGTGTGGGTCTCTGTCGTCGGTTGTAGGTGTCGGTATCTTGCCAAGACCTACTGCAGCTGCCTGGGTCGAGTCCGTACGAGTGACAGTCGAGACCCTAGCTTTGGCGGTCGAGTCCGAGAACGACGGCCTTGGAGCGTGGAGAGGTAGGTCACTGCCCACATTCCGTGTTTGGGTGGGTTCATTACTGAGCGTCTTCTCCAAGGCGGTTCCTTCCGAGCTCTCGTAACCTAGGTCAGCATACTCATTTCCCTCCTGGCCAATTGATGGTAAGGAGACGCTGGGAGGGCGGTGAAGACCGAGACTAGAACTGGAAGCGTTCTGTGAGCCTACAGAATACATTGTACCGCTGATGTTGCCGTGGCTCATCCCTAGGGGCATCTCATTGAGAGGAGATCTGGGGAAGTTGTCTGGATTTGGGGACTGAGTACGGTCACGACTCCTCCGTGAGGGTCGAAGGGGCACTTTCGGCATGTCTGAACTTTCCATAGCGTCATGCTGGGTGCGAGCTGGTCGAGGTGGTACTTGGGGATGGGTCATACTGGCAAGTCGAGAGTATGGGGGTACACGGAGTCAATCGATGGCTTTCTTAGGAGAACACAGACCTGCTCTCCTGGTGCACATGCGGGGCCAGCAGCTCCACTGCATCCTTTAAGACGCCGTTTCTCGTCGATCACGAAAGGCGCTAGCATTCGGCAAGACTTGCCCCTTTCCGGGACACGAAAGTCACAGGCTCGAGGTCTGGACGCCTCAGCAGGACAAGCGAAGGTTGATATTTGCCCGAAGGAATTAATACTTTCCGAACGATTGTGGCTGGTTCTCCAATCTCTCAAGGTCGTACTCACCCCCACATACTTTATCCTGGTCGGCCACGAATGGTTTCTCGATAACTCACTTTACAACGAACACTTCGTTTCTCCACCGTTTGCGAGGTTGTCCGGTTGAGCTTACACATCGTATGCATTGAAGATCAACGTCGGTGGGTCGGATTTCTCTTTCAATGTACAATGTTTGGTTGCAAGCAACCTCCAAGAATCTTTCATGTCTCTTCGTAGACTCTCAACCTAGGAGACCTACTTTGAAAACCTAGAGTACACCCAAGCCAGAACACCATAGCCCATAGCCCATCGCTCTTTTCGCATGAATCCAGAACCTATGAATACACGCCGCGGTTGGACATGCGGACCTCGTCCACCACCAAAGCTTGGGGCTACACTCAACACCAATTCCCATACGAACAGGCAAGCCCTTCCATGACCATTTCAAACGATCATCTGTGCAACGCCTTGGCCGCCCAGTGTTTTACTTCCCACAAAGCCTTGCCCTCTGAAACCAGCAATAGCGAAGCAGATTGCGGTGAGTAAGAGCACGACGGCCGCTGCGATCAGGCTTGTACGGTGCACGAGAAGGCTCAGCCATTGGATCAGACTCATCACCCCGTATATTCCGGCCCGCATATAATTTGTTGTGAATCTCCGAATGAACGCGTCGAAAGTCGCAGAGGTTGGACATATGCGGAGAAGGAGAGGTATTTCGATGAAGACGAGAACGAGGCCTGAGACTCTGAATGAATTGTTATTAAAGCACAACGCTTGAAGACGATACTCTTGCGGACTTACAGGCAAATTATGCTAAAGATAATCATACGGCCGAGATCTAGAATGTTTGCTATTCCGAGTGCAATGCAAAGTAGTATGCAGAGTACACCGAGCCTGGATTCGTCAAGAATCAGCATCGATCATTTGAAACCGTTCTGCTTGCCTTCTGCGCTCCTGAAATCGTAGGGTCACAAGGATCAGGAAACCTGGGCGGGCTAGAAAGCTTCGCGACAATCCCATTGATGCAAAACGTTCTGTTGTATCGTGCCTGGAGGGTTCATAGCCTGCTCTCCGTGACAGAGAAGGTGGTGGTCGTTTCAATGCGTTATGGCTTTTTGGCTGCTAAAACTGCGCAGGAAACCTTTTCTCTCACCATTGTCCATAGATACCTGAAGCGCATCCTATTAGCCATTGTCAGGTTCAAGCAAGCTGCATTGACTCACTGAAATTGCGCGATCTCAGCTCCTCGGCTATCGTCATACTGACGGTTGCGCGTCACGAGGGTTTGGGTGGACTCTCCAATACTCCAGCGTTGAGTACAGCTCGAGCGGCTGCAGCTGAGAGACCGAGTCGAGTGATTGATTCGGACAGCCGTAATACTGTAGAGATAATGTCGCTTTCACATTTAAGGCTATGCGGGATAAGGCTTTGTTGTTGGGTTGCCTATCTGACTTTAATGTTGCCTGTTTGTCGTCATATGAAGTGGCTTGTCAATGCCAGCTGTTGGGGACAAAATAATGTCAGGGTCCACATGATCTGCACTAGTCCCGCTCTGGCACATGGCATTTCCATTGTTCTCCAGGTCTGGATTTGATAAGTCTCTCTGCTCAAAGGAGAGTAGTAATGCGATCTACAACATATCACGAAAGCGAGCTATATAACGAGAGCAACTTCTCCGATTTGGACAATCAATGAGCAGCCACCGCTATGGTCTAAGGAGACCAAGGGTATCCTGTTCTTCCCATTACTGGCACAAATTTGCGCAAAGACTGCCCGAATAGCCGGATCGCTTGCGAGACGATATATGACTCTAATCTACAGAACGAAGAGAAGTCGTAGTTTTGAGGCTGTCAATGGAACTCTCCTTCGTCCAACAGCCGCACAAGCCGAAGTTCTTATAATCAACAGCTACCCATGTCGAGATGACTGCCATGGGACGCGCATTGTAAGCGATCTTCCCTAGTAAAACTTGTATTGTTCTGGCTGTACCTAGAGCTCTTTCTGTTCAACCGTAGATCAACCGAAAAATGTCATTGAATACATAGTAACTCCCCGCTCCGTCCGGCAACAGTTGGAAGGCTTGCGAGTAGTTCATGGGCCGTTGCTCTTCGTCGACCTTCACATACCGCAGCGATTAGCATTCTTGTCAAGGCTTATCAGATCATGCTTCGGATAGATTGAGCCATACCAAGAGGGCACCCGTAACAGTAACAAGAATACCACCGCTCTCATTCGAAGGTTGCGCATCCAGAGTGCCGACTTGGTGCTTAACCTTCTCGAATGGTAATCCCTTGACATGAATGTTAGCTCGGAAGTACACAGACTCGCCAGGATGCCGTACCTTGAGTTTCTCGATTATCCCGGACACGCCTTGAACTGCCGAGGCCTCGAATGTGAGCATCGACTGGGGTCGCTGTTGCGGTATCTTTAGCGATTGAGCTCCAAGCTGTACAGCAAACAGGACGAACGTAGAGAGGTGCTAAGTTTTCCCGCTTCTGATCGAAGGTGTTGTAGTAGAACTCGGTAAATTGCTCTGTGGTACAATTAGCACAGCGAAGGATATGTGGTCGATGGTGCTCAGGTTGATGCCCTTCGCATGGGCCACATACGCGCAATGGTGTTGAAGTCTAATATGCGAAAGTCAGTACTCTGTACTGTACGTACAGCGGTTTTGGATAGTTCGGGTCGTGACTCAAGGGAAAGGCGCGCTTCATGGTCTGGTATAATTCAGGACAGACTTACCACCCATGATATTCGTTGGCTCTCCGAAGAGATCAGCGGGAGTATTGTTCAACCCTCAGATAGTCTGATAGTCAGCTCGGTGCGAGGGTCTGGTAGAACCACCATAGTACTTAAGGCGTGGGGCTACGACTAGTGGGGTGGTTGCGGCGTCATGCCGGGAGCGAATAAGCGCGGACGGATTGCCGATACGCCAAGCAAACGACGTACTCTCATCCAGATTATTCTGATCACCATTCTGTATCAGACGGATCTATTTGGGGGCTCTGCCAAATCAAGATATCTGCAGGAAAGTCATAGCGATGCAGGTCTTTCGTCTTTCCCCTCAATATTGGAAGGCGGTATTGGATAAGGGAGCATGTTTGACTAAAGGTACAGCCAATGCCCAAGTTTTCTTTCCTTCCGGGACACTTCGCCCAAACGCCCTTCCCATGATGACTCTACTTCTAAACGATAACTTCTGAACTTCATGAAGTAACAACCAAATTCAAGCTCAACAGTCTGATACTTTCTTACCCCATCTCCATTTTCACTGAATTCAGGACGATTAATGTGGGCTGACCTTGCCATCAACAGATGTGTCTTGTCCCAGCCAATAACTAGAACGGTTACTCTGTCCCCGTTACTTCAATCAGCATATTCTTTGCGCATCGCTTGCCTATAATGGCGGACGGACCTCATTATCAAACCAGTGGATCTGCGGTTGCTATCAAAGATACCATCTACGTCCGAAACCTTCGTCTCGCTGCCATGTTTGAACGTGATGCTTGGGGCCGTCCCGGCAAGACACAACCGGTCATTATCTGTCTGCAACTCCATATGGACACCTCAAAAACAGGCAGCTCTGATAATCTTCAGCACTCTTTCAGCTATGGTCAGATCTGCAAGGACTTAACATCAGCGGTTGAAGCAAAGACTTTTGTGGATATCGATCGCCTGACGAATGCGCTGTGTGAGGCTGCACGTTCATGGCCTGGGCAAGAGATCAATGGTCAAGTCTTGCTTCCAAAAGCGTTTCTACGTATTGAGGGTGGTTTTCGGAAGCACTTCGCCCGTTCCAAACTGCCTGAAGGCGAGTGGGGACTTTTGGAGGACCGGTGGGTGGTTGAGGGAATCAAAGCTGCTTGCATCATCGGTGTCAACGCACATGAGCGACTTGAAAAGCAGACCGTCAACGTCGGTTTGACCGTATCATGGACCCGCTTAGCACGGGCATCTGATCAGGGGTCTTTGTTACCGTTATCGACGGAGCAATGGCAAGCTTTAGTCAAAAGAGTACTCGTGGTTCGTTTAAGTCACCGTGTCCACTCGGATGTACGAATCACTGAGCCAGTGTACAGATTGTCGAGGTTTCCACGTTCGAAACACTCGAGGCTTTGTCCTCACTCCTTGCTAGACGATGTTTGGATTTTGTACCCAACATCACGGTCGCTGTGGAGAAGCCGAGTGCGTTGGGTATGGTAGAGGCGTCTGGTGTGACGATTTCGCGAGCCAGAGAGGATGCGGCGCCAACCTGATGTTCCAGCGGAGATGGCAGCGTTTAGAAACATTGGGCATGTATATTCTTGTTTTTCTGGATCTCCACAGCAGATGTTACCTGGTCATGGAGCCAATTCAACTACGGCTATCATTTAGATCGTCATCGCCCTTGTGCGCCGGAATATCGGCCCGTCGTGTCAGCGCGACTAGTCCGGAAGAAGCCTTAGCTTCATCCGTCATTCCCACTGGAGGGGTGAAAATGGCGCATTGAGCGCTTCAGACAATCTTGAAGCATCTGCAAATTCTCAAATCACCTAAAGCATTCCACGAAGCCTTCAAGCACTCTTTATTGAAGCATAGCATCATGCCGAACTCTCTAGACCAGCTAAAGGCCATTGGCACCACTGTCGTCTGTGATTCCGGCGACTTTGCGACCATCGATAAATACAAGCCTCAAGATGCCACCACGAACCCTTCCCTCATCCTAGCTGCATCAAAGAAGGAAGAGTATGCCAAGCTGATTGACGGCGCCGTAGCCTATGGCAAAGACCATGTACGTTGAACTTCCTCGGAGGCTGGACAGCCAATCTACCTTCACGGTCTTCCGAAGCGTCAGGTCCAATCGTACGGGCTAATACGTGATACAGGGCAAAGATATGGACGAGAAGGTTGATGCAACCCTTGATCGCCTACTTGTGGAGTTTGGTAAAGAGATCCTGAAGATCGTGCCCGGGAAGGTCTCAACAGAGGTCGACGCTCGTTTCTCTTTCGATATGTACGGATCGATTGACAAGGCTCTCCACATCATCAAAGTACGTTGGAAACTACGTTCGCTTTCACAATCGCATCGCTCATCTTTCATAGCTCTATAAAGACCAGGGCATCGGCAAGGAGCGAGTCCTTATCAAGCTCGCTTCGACTTGGGAGGGCATCAAAGCGGCCCAGGTCCTGCAGAAGGAGCACGGTGTCAATTGCAACTTGACTCTGATGTTCTCTCTTCCCCAGGCAATCGCCGCTGCTGAAGCGGGAGCCTTCCTGATCTCTCCCTTCGTTGGCCGTATCTTGGACTGGTACAAAGCTTCAACGAAGAAGGACTATGCGCCGCAAGACGACCCTGGTGTCAAGAGCGTGCAAGCTATCTTCAATTACTACAAGAAGTACGGATACAAGACCATCGTTATGGGGGCTAGCTTTAGGAATGTCGGAGAGATCACAGAATTGGCTGGCTGTGACTATCTTACCATCTCGGTACGTTGGACTTTCAATGATCTAGAATGAGCACCAGCTGATTGCCAAATAGCCGAACCTCCTTGAAGACCTCTACAACTCGCAAGACAAAGTTCCGCAGAAATTAATCGCCGAAGACGCGAAGAGCCTGGACATTCCAAAGAAATCATACATCAACGAAGAATCACTGTTCCGCTTTGACTTCAACGAGGAGACCATGGCCGTCGAGAAGCTGAGGGAGGGCATCTCAAAATTTGCAGCCGACGCCATCACCCTCAAGGGGATCCTGCAGAAGAAGATCGAGAGTGCTTGAACACTGGATCTCAGGTAGCATGATGATTGATGTCTTCTAGCAGATTGAATATGCTTTAGCGATACATAGACATGACCTTTGTTCTTGCTCATTTCCTTGATAATCCTTTTCTGTCAAATTTTCCCTCTCGATCCACACGCCTACACCTTCCTGTCTGTGTTTGTCCCACGCCATCCCACTCTCAAGCAGCTAAGGAACTGCCCCTCCCGATTCCTTCCTTTCCCCTCAATCAGCCTCACCAAAGCGTTCTCCACGACAGACCTCTAAATAGTAGTCTCAAACGACTCGAGACTTCTCTCGAGCCAATGACCAAACTATAGGCCCTGATCTCCTAAACCAATGGCCGTCTCACTAGCCGGCAAAACCGCCATCATCACCGGCGCAGGCTCAGGTACACAACCTCCCCAGTCCACCCAAACCCCCCACCAATTCGCTCCCCTACCTTCACCCATTAACCTCCCCACCCTCAAGGTATAAACTACCACTTCGCCCGCACCCTCCTCTCCCAAAACTGCAACGTCCTCCTCGCCGACCTCGCCCTCCGCCCCGAAGCCCACGCCCTCCTCGCCGCCCACTCCTCCCCATCCCGCTCCCCAGCCCGCGCCGTCTTCCAACACACCAACGTCCGCGAATGGGACCAACTGGAGCGCATGTTCACCGTCGCAACGCGCGAATTCGGCGGCGCAGACATCGTCTGTCCCGGGGCTGGGATCTACGAACCCGTAACCCTCTCTATCTCCCTCCCTACCCCTTCTCTCCCCCTCCTCCCTCCCTCCCCAAAAACGCGCACCCAGCTCACAGCTTCTGCGTCCCAGACATTCTCCTCCTTCTGGCACCCCCCCTCCACGCCCCTCTCCCGTGACCCACCTCACTCCTCGCGCTACACCTCCCTCGACATCAACCTCACGCACCCCATCCGCACCACCCAGCTCGCCCTCGCGCACTTCCTCTTCCCCTCCCCTCACAAACCCCCCGTCTCCCCCCTCAACCCCAAAGCCATAATCCACATCTCCTCCATCGCAGCCCAACTCACCCCCTTAGCAGCCCCCCTCTACAACGCCACCAAGCACGCCCTCAACGGCTTCGTGCGCACGCTCGGGCCCCTGGAAGCACGTATCGGGGTGAGGGTGGTGGCCGTGGCGCCGGGGGTGATACGCACGCCATTGTGGACGGAGGATCCGCTGAAGAGGCGGTTGGTGTTGGAGGGGGAGGGGGATCGGTGGGTGGAGCCGGAGGAGGTGGCGGGGGCGATGGTTGAGATGGTTAGTAGGCGGGAAACGGAGGTGTCAGGAGGTGAGGGGGAGGAGGGGAGGAGGATGGTGAAGATTGAGGGGGGGATGGTGGTGGAGGTGGCGAAGGGGAGGAGGAGGGTGGTAGCGCAGTTTGGGGATGAGGGGCCGAGGGGGGAGGGGGTTACGGTGAGTGGGATGGGGAAGGTAGAAGGGGAGATTTGGGAGGCGTTGAGGGAGGGGTGGGGGGTGGGGAAGGGTTGATTGATGCTTTTGATATTGCTATTGCTAAGGGATGCTAAATTAAGTGCTAATAGAGCTTGGTAATAGCCAAAGGGCTTGCATAGCTGCGCATATGTCTGAGATTGTGAAAATTAAAGCATGTGCTGGAGTTGATTTTGAGGCCGTTTCAAATGTCCACGCAGCCCACCTGCTGCACCAATTTCGTGTTCTCGGTGATAGGCAAAAGGCGTCTTGCCTAAAAGGTGTGTAGCCGTGTTGCCATCAGAGAACCAATTCGCTGCCATCCGCCAATGCGGCATCACGTGTTTTGACGACGGTGAGGTCGTCCAATGTGCCAGCGTGCATAGGGATTCGTGAAGCTATGTACCAGTCAGCATAAGCGAAGTCACGGGGAAAGACTGTCTGCCCCCTTACCTTAGGCCAAGGGGATAGATTAAGGAAAAAGCAGGTAAGAATGCTCGTTGTGCCGTGAGTGCTGAGAATGCCTGGGGAAATCCAGAGAAAGCTGATGCAAAATGTTGGATATTTTTGAGGAGAGATGCTGGGGAAGTGGTGTCGTCAATTCGTGATTGACGTCTACTCGCCGTTGTAAACGTCCTCTGGGTTCAGTTGATACTGGGAGTCCTGCGCGTCAATGCCGTGGACTTCTGCGTTAATAGTGCGAGCCGTCAATGCGAAACGCAGCTTGCTGCCGGTGGCTTTGAGCTGATGCTACCAATTGTCAGTCAGGGGCAACGAGAGAACAATGTCTTTGGAGATTACCTCGTAGTACTTCTGAATCTGATCACCGTTCATGATCATGTAGTCTCCGTGTCTCAGAGTTATGGTGATAAGCGGAGAGGAATTCACCGATCGATTGGCTTTGTAGGCCTTGTAGAGCTTTTGTTTCTCGATTCTGTAGTCCGCGGCATTGAGAGTGCTAGCTTTCTCGTTGAAATCACCGCGTTCTTTCCAGAATTTGGAGCCTTTGAAGACTGGCATGGTAGCATCGTACGTGTCGATGTTCTTGGGCTGCATATGCTTGGGCTGGTAGTGTTCCTTCTTTAGACGCCAGGTCATAACCGCATTACCACCAAGCGACAACGACACAACAATCTTCCCGATACCTTTTTCGCCGTCATCATGGTACTGTACTCCCTTAGTGAAAGTCCCACAATTGTTTTCATGACCTGGAAACTTACACCCATGCCCTGTTCTGCGAAGTAGCCGATGAGTAACACTTCGTTATGCCCATCAAATTGAGCCCCTTTCGATGCCACTCTGGCAGCCCAGTCCAAGCGGCCAATTGCCGCGGTGACGACTCTTGGGGCATCTTTGAATGGTGTAGATGTGACCTCGGCACAATACTTGTATTTGCGACCCTTGAACTTGTTAGCAAATATTGGAATGCAGAACCAACTGGCAACTCACGTAGTTGTGGGCGAAATGCATAGAGAGTTTCGGGACTTCGACTGTGGAAGGTTAGTTGCGAGGCATGAGTGATGAACCGGACGACGGAAACCTACGAGCTTGGCTAGGCAACTCAAGTCGCTTTAGCCCCAGTTTCTCCTGCTGTAAGGTGTGAAAGATCTCGTTTGGGCCCTTAGCTTCACCGTTGATCGTCTTGTTGGCCATAATGTGGGTGACAAAGTTGTCTGGGAGCAGCGCAAAGGAGCGCAAGCGGTAGTCGCCTAGAATGTCGGTCCCTAGATCATCGACTAAGCTGGGAATGCAGAAGTCAGGATCTGATGCGTGCCCATCGAACTCCTCTCCGGAGATGCAGGTTTTGTATGAAAGCACTGTGTGCTTCATGGGGTGCACAAAGCCACACCCCTTGCCACCGCACTTCCACGCGTCCCACTCGACTCTTGAGTTGCAACGGCCACATTTGGGGCAACGTAGCCCCATCCATGCGCCATGTCCCGATGCTTGATCCTGAATCATGGGGTCTTCCTTTGGAAGTGAGCGGATAAGGTCAAATGGCGGCTTGATGTCTAATTTCTGAGGCGCACGAGACTTGAGGAAAGCGTCGTGGTAGGTGAAGCTAGCAAGGCTTGATCCATTGCTCAAAAGTCCTTTGGGGTTGCACTCCGCGTCAAGACAGTACCATGCCTCAGTGTAGATTTGTGGACTCTCTGTGCCACAAGATGCGCAGACCTTGGTGAGAGCTTTGACATCTAAGTCTTCGGCTGTCGGCATGGCTTGACTACCTTCAGGGACCCACCAGCTTGGTTCAAGCAGGTCCCGCTTCTCCAGGCGGATTCGGTAGAGGATGTGACCCGCGCGATTTTCAGGCCAGAAAGCCGTCACATAGAAAAAGTCCAATACGCAGTACCGGTGGGGTACAGCTACTGGACTATAGGTGCATTTGTGCCCTAATGACGATTAGAAGAGGTCAGGGGACATTCAGTGTCAGTCACTTGAGCCACATACCGAGGATCACAATAAATGGCACCTTCTCGTTCATTGACTTCTCGAAACAGGCCACATTGGCATGCGCGCGATCATGATCACGGACTTGGGCGCTCGTTCCGTCTTTTAGGATTTCGAACCCACCACCTCTGCCCACAGAGTGAGATGTACCGTACGATAATTCAGAGGATGGAGTACTTACACGCGGCAAATGATCACCTGCGCTCCGATGGAGCCACCTTGGGAGCGATCTTTATCTAGTAGGAGTCCACCTACGATGCCGTCGTTGTGATGCGTGCTGCTTCGCCACGATTTGTAGTAGTATGGTAGAGTCTCGCACAGAGCTTGACGTTCCTGAGTACATTTAGTTGGAAGCATCGTCAAGGAAGAACGCCTCCACGTCTTACATCAGCCCAGATCACTGGTTGCCCACATGGCTTAGGCAATGCCTGATTCTCTACAAACGCAATGTCGACCTTGACCGTCTTAGTAGAAGCTTTCCGCGGCTTTGAAGCCGCTTTTCCGTCAACAGGTAATCCCGCCTCAGTTGCAGAGCGATCGTAGGGATGATACTTCAGCACAATAACGTACGAACGCTTTGCCTGATGGCGGGTTACTGGCATCGCGAAAGCGTTGACAGGTTGATCCTAGAAGCATGGTGTTAGTCAAATAGGGGCGGATGTGCAGGAGCGGAGGTGAACGAGTTGAGGTGCACGATCACCAGGGCTCTTGCAGCTGGATCCTAAAACTTACAGATTTGGCAGTTTGAAGTCCGGATTTGTGCAATCTGCAGTTTCTAACGTGCTTTGGGCACTTGACTTAACGTCTATACCTGTATTAGAAGAGTTTGTAGGAATGGAAGAGGTTGAGGATGGAAGGAAGAAGAAGGATGGATGGAGGAAGGTTGTGCAAAGTTGAAAATTGAAGTTGACAAATGTCAGCCACTTCACAGCGCTAAGGTGAAGGCAAGCGTGAAGAAGTGAGGTTAACGATACCGTTTTCGATCTGGCCGTGTTACCGTTCAAGCTGGCACTAGCCAGAACAACCACTGTTAGCAGCGCTCTAGCTGCTTGGAATAACGGACTCGACGATAAGGTCCTTAGTCTGTGCTCCTTGACGCAGTTGCAATTGGCTGTAGATATTCTGGAGTGGTCAAAAAAGGGTGGGTTGGGTCCCAGTGTGGATCCAACTTGGGTGCGTAATTTGATGATGTGGATCTGTCAGCTGTGCCTATCAACGATTACGGCCTTCAAAACCGGATAGCCTTGAGGCTAAGGAGAGACTCGGTGGAGTAGATAGTGGATTGGTCATGGACCGCGAAGGTTCATGGTGGGCCTGGGTGTGGAAGGAGGTGTAAGAAGGATGGAGGTTGATGGGTTGAAAGACAGATCATGTAGACATGGTCGCCGCCAAGCCTGTAGTAGATACCAGAAGCCAAGCCTGGAAGAAGATTGGTGAATATTGATATGGATAGAGGACCCACAGGGAGTCCAGATGGAAAAGTCAAGGGGTGAATAGGCTCCCGGTTCCACTTTTCATGAGCGGCATTGTTGGGCCCAGATACTGACTCGGCATGCTGCCTTCTACTATCGTACCAAGACCCAAGTCGATGTTTGAGCTCCATCACCTTGCTGGCTACAAAGGGGGCAAGAGACGGGATGGCTGTACCTTTGTGCCACGACTGGCGAAACCTAGCATAGGTATCATGAGAGGATGGGACTTTCGCGCGTGACCCGCGCAAGCCTACGAGTCCCCAGATACCGGTCGTTTGCACATTTCAATTTACTCCTGGTCCTGTCTATAGCATATCGGCCAGGCTACTGGCGGCAAAACTCGTTTGGAATGGGTATATAGAGCTACGCCATGAAGGAGCCCTTCAAGTCCCGGGACCCAGACGCTGATCAATGCGCGATCCTAGCTCATGGAGGCCGGGTGTGCGTCGAGAAGCGAGCTGGATGTTCGTCAGGCTCACCTCACGCGCTGAGAGGAGTCACGGTCCGCATTCGTTGAGTCCAATATTACATGGCTCCGTTGATCAAGCGTTCGGTTAACCCCCCGGGATCTTAAGCATACGGGCATGAAGGCTGATACAGCGGTCTTGAAACTGGGAGAAGGAAAAATATCGAGGAAAACGAGCACGAAATCGAATCTAGACCATGCTGCAGGGCTGGGATATCTAAAAATCCTGGGCACCAGAGCGCCGCAAGATTGGTAGGAGATGGACACTGCTTACCTTGTACGGTAATCAACAGTTCCCGGCAAGGTCTCTCTTCTCGGAAGATCTGAGCTTGCCATATCTTACACCGGCTGCCCCCGTGCAAAGCACAGAGCGAAGGATTCTACCGATCAACTGGCAGCGGTCGTGATCAGGATTGCCGGACCAGCCACCCGCGAGCTTCCCCGCAGCAGATCGTCCATATGGAAGCTACCCCATGGGGTAACAATCCCTCCAAAGCATTGTCCTCCATCTGGTGTTACTCTGGCACAGGCGTCGATGTTCGTCTTCAGTCAATCCAGACATTGACCTGCGCCCCGTGTGAGCCGGATCACGATGGTCTTCTATCCACCAGCATGGGTACCCAAACTACCCTTCGACCCACCTGACTCTATACCCATCAGCGAATTCATGCTCAATGAAAAGTATGGGCGCCATTCACTCAGCACATCCAAGCCGCCGTTCACTTGCGGCCTCACTGGTGCGGAATACTCAGCTCTAGAAGTCCGCGAACGTGTCGATCATCTTGCACGGGCATTAGCAGAAGAGCTGTCATGGAAGCCGAATCAGGGCACAGAATGGGACAAAGTGGCTGGGCTCTTCAGTGTCAACACGGTATGTTGCATGAAGAGCATGGAACATGCTGGTGCTCATATACTGCTTAGTGCTCCTACTGACGGGATTCCTGCGACTAGATTGATACCCTGACTCTGTCATGGGCTATACATAGATTGTCTGGAATATCTTCACCTGCCAATGTAGCCTATTTGCGGTCAGAGCTTGCGCACCAACTCAGATCCTCAGGATCCAAAGTCCTGTTCACATGTGTGCCCCTGCTATCCTTGGCTCTTGAAGCCGCTTCGGAATGCGGCATTCCACGCAATCGTGTATACCTCCTTTCTGTACCCGATGAGATAACGGGAGGCGCCCCAGTGCCAAAAGAATTCAAAACTGTCGATCGATTGATCGAGGAGGGAGCCAAGCTACCCCCATTGGAAGAGCTACGATGGGGAAAGGGCCAAGGTGCAAGGCAAACAGCTTTCTTGTGCTTCTCCTCGGGTACATCAGGGTTACCAGTGGGTGTGGCTCATCCCTTATCGTGACTCTATTGACCTTCCTCTCCTTCCTGTAGAAAGGCGTGATGATTGCACATCGCAATGTCATCGCCAATGTGCTACAAGCTGCAACATACGAATCGCCGTATCGGAACACCTTGAAGAAGCCCAATGCAGACTACACGGAGACCATACTCGGTCTTCTCCCGCAAAGTCACATCTACTCCCTTGTCGTAGTGTGTCACTCTCATCCCTACCGTGGTGACCAGGTCATCAACCTGCCGAAGTTCGAGATCAAGCAATTCCTCCAATCTATTCAGAGATTCAGTATCAACAACCTCTACTTGGTAAGTTATCTGCAACATTTCCAGATGGGCTTCGTCGATTCTGGTGGCCGAGCTCACACTGATATATATTAGGTACCTCCTATTATCATCGCTATGGTGAATAACAAAAGCCTCTGCGACAAGTACAACCTGGAATCCGTAGATTCCATTTTCACAGGCGCCGCACCCCTTGGCTCTGAAACGGCACAAGACCTCCAAAGTCGATATCCGAGTTGGAAGATCAGACAAGGTTTCGGTATGTTCCGCCATCTACCACTAGATACCAGACACCAAGCGACTGACAAGTCCTGTAGGCATGACAGAAACATCCACAGTTGTCCTCTCCAGCGCCGCCGACGACATCTGGTTCGGCTCCAGCGGCTCCATCTTCCCAGCCGTCGAAATCAAAATCATGTCCATCGAAGGCACCGAAATCACCGGCTACGACCAGCCCGGCGAGCTGGTCGTCAAGTCCCCAAGCGCAGTCCTGGGCTACCTCAACAACCCCAAAGCAACCAGAGAAACGTTCCAGGATGGATGGGTGCGCACTGGCGACGAGGCGGTCGTGAGGGTCGGTCCCAAGGGCACAGAACACGTATTCATTGTGGACCGCATTAAGGAGTTGATCAAAGTCAAGGTACGTTGCGACAGATCTCTTCCTTTCCTAGTATGTAGAGCAAACCCCCTGATCCAGCTTTAGGGCCTCCAAGTTGCCCCCGCCGAGCTCGAGGCGCATCTCCTAACCCACCCCGCCGTCGCCGACGTCTGTGTCATCCCCGTACCCGACGATGCCGCAGGAGAACTACCGAAAGCCTACGTTGTGAAGTCGTCGTCTGTGGGGCTGGAAGAAAACGACCGTATGACGATCCGGAGCATGCAGAAGCATGTCGAGAAGGAGAAGGCGCGGCACAAGTGGTTGAAGGTAAGCTCGTGTCACTACTCCAGTATTCATGGATTATCTCACTGATGATCTGTGGCAGGGCGGTGTCGAGTTCATCGATGTCATCCCGAAGAGCCCGAGTGGGAAGATCTTGAGGCGCATGCTGAGGGATAAGGATCGCGAGGCGAGGCGGCAGAAGGGGGCGAAGCTGTAGAATTGTTTCCTTTTCGAGGCTTCGCGAAAGGTCACTCACTTATTCCTGATATTCATACGCAAGTGGTAGTGTCCATATCCAGGTTGACTATAGCAGTTGTACTTATCATATATCTCTGCTGAATATCCAGCCGCTTCCTCACAAGTCCTTCCCCCCCAATCAAAACATTGAATCGCAGCACTAACCACACAGACCCCCCCTCCCCTTGAGGCCTCCCATGCCAGCCAGAAAGTAGCATCGACAGCGACCCTGCTGACCAGACCTTAACGATCCCTATATATACAGCCTCCAAACACATCTCATGAACGGCCATCACTCGCTACTCCCCCCACCACCAGCATAACCACCCCCACCCAGGCCGGCGACGAGCA